>ERZ1292625.1772-Hain-H41-01um-R1-1772-length-23183-cov-21_pt1 | contig 23183 bp, 26 predicted proteins | sample MGYA00564400_ERZ1292625 | MGnify/ENA primary metagenome ERZ1292625 (study PRJEB36523, sample SAMEA6512639) | groundwater metagenome | collected 2019-01-08 | study: AquaDiva: Metagenomics assemblies of 32 groundwater samples | reverse complement strand
CAATTGTTATAACAAATTATGTATATCAAGAAGTAGTAGATAGACCATCACATATCCCAAGATTTGAACTAGGTGCTTTAAGAATAAAAGAATTAGTAGAAAGAGGAATTATAAAATTTGCAACAGATATAGGATTAGCACAAGCAGAAATAGAAAGCGAGACTCAACGCTGGCTCAAAATAGCAAACTCGGCAATAAAATCAGATAATCATTTTATAGAAGTTGTAAGCATAGCTGAAATTTCATGTATCGCGGTAAGTTCTTTACTAAATAAAAAAAGAATAGAGAACATAATAGGCATAGATGAAAGAACAACAAGAATATTATTTGAAAAACCGGAAAACCTAAGAGATTTAATGTCAAACAAACTTCATAGAAACATAACCCTTCACACAAGAGAATTAGAAAACACAAAACAATTCAGATTCATAAGATCAAGTGAAATAGTGTTTATGGCTTATAAGAAAAAACTAATAGAAATAGGAGACAAACATGCTCTAGAAGCTCTTCTATATGCAACAAAATTCAAAGGTTGCGCAATCTCCTGGGAAGAAATTGAACAGTTGAAGAAGTTATAACAAAATTAATAAATAAAAACAGTTAATAAATGGGACTAGAGGGAATCGAACCCACGACTTCTGCTCACCCCGAAATCGCTGGAGGCAGAAATTATACCACTTAACTATAGTCCCTTATCCATAACCTCTGAAATCTTTTCCAATTCGTCAGAAGTTAATATATAAATGGTATTTTTACCAATTAAAAACCTATCTTTTGAAGGTTTTTTTCTGCAAATAAGAAATCCCAAATTACAGTTAGAATCTTCTAGATACTTGTTAAGTTGATTAACTTGAGTCTTAGAAATATCATGGACAAGATAGTCCTTTACTTCTATAAAAGCCTTATAATTGTTTCTTTCAAAAAGAATATCTGCAATACCTCTCTTCGTTTTAACCAACCTGTTTACCTTACCATAACCTGAAAGTTTAGAAGCAATCTCAAATTCAAAATCTTTAGCTTTATCTTTAATATGTTTCAAAACAACTCCATGAAAAGGAATTCTCTCATAAGGATAACTTACTCCTGCTCGCTCATAAGCCTCAAAAATACCATTACTAAAAATAAGTTGAACATGAGTTTTGCACGCACGATTTATTTGTCTTTGCGTTGCAAAGGTGTTATTCTTAATATAAGAAATAACTAAATCTCTTTTTCTAATTCTTATCTTTTCACCCTTTGAAACTGGTCTTATTCCAGCAACGACATACATGTCATTAATATTTTTAAAAAGACTATAAGGATGAGTTTTTGTGACTTCTGAAATCTTATCAATGCTAAAATGAGGATTTTCTTTTATTAACTTAATGATTAAACTCTTCCTCCTTTCATTTTCTCTTAAGAATAATTGATGTTTTTCTCTTCTTAAATAATCTATTCCAGCTTCACGATAGAACTCTAAAACATTCTTAAAAACAGAAAGATAATTTATTTTAGTATTTTTGTTAACGATATGCATCCCAACGTTGGGGTTTTTTCTTAAGTATTCAATAAGAATCTTTTTTCTTGTTTCCCTATCTTTCATTTCAAAAGTTCTAGGAGGAGAAACACCAGCATCTCTAAATGCTTCAGTCATACCTCCAAGGTAAACTTTTTCAGTTTTAATATGTAATTTTTTTCTAATCTCTCTATGGGTAGTAGTTGGATTATTTCTTATAAAATTTTTAAGAATTTCTTTTCTCTGCTCTGCATCTTTATACAAACCCACTTATTCTAAGAGACACGGTTATATTTATATTTTACCATTAATCTATGCTCCCAGTTAAAAAATAACAATAAAACTTTATAAACAACAATCACGAATATAATATATGGCAAAAAAGAAAGTTGATGTTACGGTGACGAAGACAGTTGTAAAGCACCATACAACGCACCATCATAAAACAAGGCCTAAAAGAGCACATACAAGAAGAAATCATTCTCACCCTATGACAATGCCAAGAGGTAGCTTAGAAGAACAAACAATTTCTAGTTTAGTGGAACTACAAAAAGTTCATGTAAATCTAGCTGAAAAATTCAATAAACTATCAACTCAAATAGAAAATCTTCTGGGATTATTCGAGCTGGCAGCAAGAAACTTTGCTAAACAACCAAGCATGCAAAATACTGAAAAAGACAAAGAATTCCTGGACAAAATAGACAAACTTCTAGATCAAAATAAGCTCCTTGCGAAGGGCTTATCTCTAATGGAAGAAAAAATGAGGGAAAGAGTTTACGGAGTATCTAATCCAAATCCTGCTATATCTATGAACAGACCATCATTTAGATCTCAAAATCCAGGAATGCAACAATCAATCGCAACACCAGAGCTAGAAGAAATATAATGAGAGATATTGCAGAATTATTCTTGATTGAATTTGTAAAAAGTATACTTGATGTAAAAGCACCAAACGCTCAAATATTAAAAATAGAACAAAAAACTAATGAAAACTATAACTTAATGCAATCATCAATTCTAAAGAAAGAATTAAAGTCAGATAAGATTTTAGAAATTCAGAAATTTGTTCCTCAAATAAAAGTCATCAAACCACAAATTAATATAAAAAATCAAATACCAAGACCAAAAATAAACTATTCAGTTCAAAGTCAATTATCTGCAACTGAGAAACTAAACACTTTGATAAAAGATCCATATGTAAATGAAATAGAATGTAATGGATCTGAAAGTAATCTATCCGTTAAAAAAGCTGGAATGAACCAAAATACTCAAATAAATTTATCAATAGAGGAAATATATGATATAATAGCAGAGTTTTCTCAAAGAACTAGAATACCAGTAATAAATGGAAGAATAAAAGCAGCTCTAAACGATCTTGTAATAACTGCAGTCTTATCAGAAAGCTTAGGTCCTAGATTTATAATACAAAAGAAGAAGCCTTTCCAAGAGTTAATAATTTAAAATATTATTTATTTGATATTTCTTAATCTATAAACTAAACTCTCATACTGAGAAGCTAAATGTTCTTTATCTTTAGGAGATAGTCTCTTATATTCCTCAGAAATAATATGAAGTCTTGACTTAGCAAGTTTAGGTGACTTTTTAATATCACTCAAAGCATGCTCTATCATTTTCTGAACTCTTTGAGAATTAGTGAAAATACCAGTAAAATTACCAGCCTTAATTTTAGGCAAATTCTTACCATAAAACTCCAAATCAATCTTGCCCTTTCCAACTCTTTCTCTTATCTGTTTAAGATATTCTAAAGCATCCTGTTTTACATTAGAATCATCAGAATAAGAAATAGCCAAAGTATTGTAATTATGAACAGCTAAAGCATAATCTTTTCTATTCAAAGCCTTCTTACCTGAAGAAATAAGTCTCTCATTATAAGGAGATAAAATATTTCCAAACAATACAAAACTAATGACCATTACGAAAAGTATTATCCATAAAACCCAAGGAACTGAAACTGATTGATTAACTATCTCTTCAGCTTGTTGCAAAGACATACCAGTTATATAAGATCCTACACCTTCCCCATATAAAAGATTCAGTATAAACTCACGCAGTTTTTCATCCATACCACTAAATGTTGGATCACTTACAAAACCCAAAGTGAGATGACCATTCAAACTAAAGGCTATTGCAGCGACATAATTCCTAGAGTTTTCAGAACTAGGGTTCTGGAAGTGAATAGAAATAATACTATTAGGATTAACTCCATTTCCTGATTGCCCCGTAGGATGAATATCAGGATCTAATTCAGCAGGTCTTATATAAACACCAGGCTGACCCATATAACATATCTCTCCAGTAAATGGGTTATATCCAAATCCTCCAAAATCAACAAGATCTAAACCCAAGGCAGCAACCATGCTAGGATAGACGCAAGAAGTTTGAATCAAACTTTCGCAAACAGCATTATCTTGACAAGGAGAAACACTTCCAGAGCCTCCAGAAGAAGTTCCAGCAACAGTTCCAGGAGCAACAGGTATTACCACTCCAGATTCAGACCCCGCAAATCCTCCTGAAAAACCTCCAGATCCTGTTCCAGTAGTTCCAGTTTGAACACCTTGACAATTAGCTAAATACTCCGAACATGACCCTCCCAATTCAGTTCCAATAATACAATTGTATATGTAATTATAACTCGAAGAACATGTGTAAGGATCTGAGCAAGCAGAAATTCCTGACAAACATGAAAGCGGAATATTATTGTATAAAGTCACATACTGCTGTATTAAATTCCGACGCCTCTCCGAATAAGAAAGAATTTGATTATTAGAACATTCACTAAGAAAATTAACACATTCATATGGAGCCGGACCTCCAGGAACATGGCTTTCTATACATGAACTAATGTAACTTGCACAATTAGTAGGTTCAAAACAGGCTCCAACATCCTCTACACATTGAGAAGTAAACGGTGATTGAGGAGGAGTGTGATATGAGTTAAAATATACTTGAAGAAATTCATCGTATTGTTCTGAACTGTAAAGAATAATTGGCGAACCAAAGCAAGAGTTAATAAAATTAGTGCATTCATTATCATAAACACAACTAAGAATATCAGTTGAGCAACTGGTTTGACTAACATAACAAGACTGAATATTATTATAACACTCCTCAGGCATGCCTAACGCACCATACAACCCATAGTCCAGATTAGGGAGCACATGATTCTGATAAAAGATGTTTAATAATTCTTCATATGAATAAAGAACATCAAAATGATATGTTATTCCAGCAGTAGCACCTGCTTCATCACAACCAACTCTAAAATTAAAGAAGTAAGTTCCTCCAGGAGTACTTTGAGGAACAGCTATATTAAAAATAAAACTTTGAGATCGTGATGGCCCTAAATAAGTTATAAAGTTGCCCTGTGGAAAACTTATCCAATCTACCAATTCAGTTTCAATAGTAGAAGGGATAATAGTCAACATACAATTATTAACTGGATTTAAACCCTCATTAGTTAAAGTAATTTGTGCAGATTGCTGGCTTCCTCTATCAATCACAAGCTTAGAAGGCCTTTGTAAAACCAAATTAAATGTGGGCTGTCGTTGAAACTCAGAATTAAAAAAGCCTTCATTAGGGGTTAAAGGAAACAACAAAGAATTATATTCACTTAACACATCTCTAGAAATCTCAACCTCTTCTTCATGATTAATTATCCAAACAGCTTGTTCTGTTTGTTTTTCAAAGCGCTCTGTTACAGACTCTGTAAGAATACTATTTATCTCCCTTATCCTCCGATCAATTGAAGCAAAGTCTTCTACAATAGATTCATGATATTTATCAAGGCTAGAAGAGGAATATTTTTCAGAATAAACAGAGGACTTTTTATAAATTTCTAAAGCCTTTGCTTTAGTCCCTAGAAGATTAGAAAGATATCTTGTTAAGTCAGATTCAGCAATATTAGGGTTAGATTCAATTAGAGTGCCGACATTTGATGCATAGCTGGCTCCCTCATTAACAATTTCAGCGCCATCTGAGACCTCTTGGACAACTTGACTAGGAGGAGAAGAATCACTACTAGAAGGTAAAGAAGGTGGATTGTCCGGTGGTATCGGTCCACCAGGAGCAAGACCTGTAATGCTTGAGTAATACCAATCTCCATAAGCTACTGAAAAAATAGTTAGAATTAAAGCTACGGTTAAAAAAGAGATTGAATGCAAATTAAACTCATCATTACCTCCTCTATTAAACATACAAAATAATAGAAAAAATACTTATTAAACCTATTTATTTTTAATCAAAAAAACAGATTAAAAAGCTTAAATCTAGTCAATAAAAAATTAAAGTAGTTCTTGTAAACTCAAACGTGGAAAAACTAAATTATTTCCAATATCAGTTACAGGCATACCAGAGGAGTTCAACATATTTTCAATTTTTAATACTGTAGCATAACTTCCACTTAATTGAGGATAACGCTGTTTAATTAACGCAATCGCTCCAGCAACATGCGGCGCAGCCATTGATGTTCCAAAACACGAAGCAATCATTTGACCATTCCCTGCACCACAAACAGTTCCTATAGAAGAAGTAGTCGAGACTATTCTAGCACCGGGAGCCATCAAGTCTAGATTAGTCCATGAATTGCTGGCACAAGAAACCTTATCAGCCCAACTTGTTAAATCAGAACAAACTCCAGTAAAACCAATAGCCCCAAAATTATCATCATAAGTCATCCCAACAGAAGTTGCATTAGGAGAACATGCAGGCATAGAAATGCCATTTTTGAAACCACGATTACCAGAAGCTATCACAACAGGAACACCATTAGACACAGCAGCATCTATAGCTAAATTATAAGTAGTAGGGCATGTTGAAGAAGTATAACTTGCGTTATTTCCAAGACTCATAGATATAACAGATAATTTTCTAGGATGAGTAATAGAAAGACAATGATTCACTCCTGCAAGAACTCTAGAAGTAAGACACGAACCTGAAGAGTTGCATACTTTTTCTGCAATCAATTTTGCATCAGGGGCAACGCCCTTTACAGCAGTTCCATTAATTACTCCATTAGCGGCAACTATTCCAGCAACATGAGTCCCATGACCGTTGTCATCCCTAGGATCAGTATCATTATTTACAAAGTCAAATCCACCAATAACCTTAACCCCAAAAACTCCTCCAAGAGCAGGATTTGTATAATCAATTCCAGTATCAATAATACAAACCGACTGGCCAACACCAGTCAAATTCCCTATAGGAGTAACAACATTCCATGCATGAGTAGCATTTATCAAAGGAAGACTCTGTTGCATCTGAGTATATAATACCTCATCAAAGTCTATAAAATCTACCAAATTGCTATCTTTTAAAACATCAAGACTTTCTCTATTTACTAAAGCGGCAAGGGAATTAAATGAATCATATCTATAAATAACTTCAAAACTCTCAAAACCTCCCATATCTTTCACCAAATTATCTATATTGATATTAGACATCCTCCTAACAGCTCCAATATCACTTGAATCAATATTATCCACTAACCTTATTATAATAGTAACCTTATCTTTAGATTCTAAATGTTCATAAACCTTAGAATCAACTAAAACTTCATTAACGCTGTCCTGAGCAACAGACATTGAATTAAAATATACGATCAAAAATAAAGAAAACACTGAAAGCAACAACAAACTTAGTTTTATGCTCTTCATCTGAAAATCCAACCCATAGGGTATATATAAACTTTTCCATATAAACAGTTTCATCAGATTTAAATAAAGATTTTACGTGTTCGTACAATGAAAAAGATAGTGGTTTTGAGTCTGGGGGGTAGCCTGATAGTTCCGGAAAAAGTAGATCCTGTCTGGCTTGAAAGATTTAAATCATTGATAATAAAATTATCAAGAAATAATAAATTTGTAATAGTCTGTGGAGGAGGGTTTGTAGCCCGTGAATACATTACAATATTAGAAAAAGAACACAAAAGCAAAAAAGAACAGTCTAAAGCAGGAATAGCTGTGACGAGAATGAATGCAGGAATAATGATGCAAATATTTGGAGATCATGCTAACAAAGAAATACCCATGGACATGAAGCAGATAAAAGAGTCTTTAGAAAAAAAAGATGTAGTTTTCTGTGGAGCTCTTAGATATGCTCCCAACCAAACTTCAGACACCACGGCAGCAAAAATAGCAAATTATCTCAAAACAATATTCATAAACATAACAAATGTACAAGGTCTTTACACAGATAATCCTATAAAAAACAAAAAGGCAAAGTTCATTCCAAGCATATCATGGAAATCGTTTGAAAAAAGAGCATTAAGTAGAAAGTACAAACCAGGACAGCATTTTGTACTTGATCAAAAAGCATCAACAATAATAAGAATAAATAAAATAAAAACATACATAATAGGAAAAGACATCAAAAGTCTTGAAAACTTAATTAATAATAAAAAATTCAAAGGAACAACAATTGAAGGATGATAAACAACCAAAAAACAGAAGAAGTAAAAAAACTCTTAAAAAAAGAGCAAAGTCCAAAGATAGTCATGTCTCAGGACGACAGTTTTAACAGAAAGATATTAGAGCATGGAAACTTTGACATATTATTATCTATAGAAAATGGATCTAGAAAGAATAAAATAAGACAGGAAGACAGTGGTCTGAATCATATCCTATCAAAAATAGCATCAAAAAACAATATAGCTATAGGCATAGATTTAGAAGAGATTTCAAAGCTTCAACCAAAAGAAAAAGCATCCAGATTATCAAAAATAATTCAAAACATAAAAATATGCAGAAAATCAAAAACAAAAATAGCAATAAAGAGCAAAAGCATTCAAACAGTAAAAGACTTTATGTTAGGGCTTGGAGCATCAACCTCCCAAGTAAATGAAACAATAGTTTTTTAACGCAGATAAATACAGAATAGTATGAACAAAATTATAGACTCATTATCTAATATTGAAAGAGCAATAATACCTTATCTAAATAGCAATCTAGAAGAAATAGTAAAGAAATCAAGTCTAGACAAAACAACAGTTCTAAGAGCCTTAGGCTTTTTAGAAAGTAAAGGTTTCTTAAAATTAGAGCAAAAAATAATAAAAATAATAGATTTGGCAGTTAATGGGATACATTACAAAAAGAATCATCTCCCTGAAAGAAAACTTCTTATTAGCATTGAAGAGCACAATAATAAAACTCTTGAAGAAATAAAAAATATAACAAAACTATCAGAAAATGAATTCAGGGCAGCATTAGGTGCTCTAAAGAAAAAGGCTCTCATCAATCTTGAAAATGGCAAATTAAGTATTTCTACATCAAAAGAAGAATGCTCTAAAAAATTCCATGAAGAATTATTAATAGAAAAATTACCTATAGAAATAGATAAACTATCAGACAAAGATAAATTAGCCCTAGATTCTCTAAAAAATAGAAAAGACATAATAGAAATATTGGAAACAAAAGAAATATCCTTCAATCTAACAGAATCTGGAAAGTCGATAGCAGGTAAAAAGATATCATCTGAGTTAATAGAAGAAGTCACTCCTGAGCTAATAAAATCTGGAATAGGTAATAAAAAATTTAGAAGGTATGATTTCAATATAAGAATGCCATCAATTTACGGAGGAAAAAAACATTTCGTTAATCAATCAATAGAACAAGGAAAGAAAATATGGCTTGAGCTAGGTTTCAAAGAAATGACTGGAGACTATACTGTAAATGGATTCTGGAACTTCGATGCACTATTCACAGCACAAGATCACCCAGTTAGAGAAATGCAAGACACTTTCTTCATTAAGGGAGTAGAAGGCAAACTTCTAAACCAAAAAGTTATAGAATCAGTAAAAAAAGCACATGAATGTGGTGTAGATGGAAGTCTTGGTTGGAGATATAATTGGGTAGAATCTGAAAGCAAGAAAGTAATGTTAAGAACCCATACAACATGCCTATCATCAAAAAAATTATCAACTCTAAAGAAACAAGACTTGCCAGCAAAATTCTTTTCAGTAAACAAAGTTTTCAGAAATGAAACTCTTGATTGGAAACATGGTTTTGAGTTTAATCAAGCGGAAGGAATAGTAATAGACCCAAATGCAAACTTCAGGCACTTAATCGGATATCTAAAAGAGTTTGCTAAAAAAATGGGTTATGATAAAATAAGAATTCAACCAAGTTATTTCCCTTACACAGAGCCTAGTTTAGAAGGATCAATTTGGAATGAAGAAAGAAAAGAATGGGTTGAAGTCCTTGCTGCAGGAATATTCAGACCAGAAGTAACAGTCCCTCTTCTAGGCACAGCCCTTCCAGTTCTGGCATGGGGTCCAGGATTTGATAGACTAATGACTGAAGCTCATAAAATAAAGGACTTAAGAGAGCTATACAAAAACAACATAGACTATCTTAGAAATCATAAAATCTTAATCAAATAAAAAATGACAAACATAATATTTTCCAGAAGAGAATTTGAAAGACACATAAAGATAACTCCAGAAATTCAAGAAAAAATAACTCTGTTTGGAACACCTCTTGAAAATGTAACAAAAGATACAATAGAAATAGAAATATTCGCAAATAGGCCAGACCTAATATCTTTAGATGGATATATTAGATCATTTAAGAAATTTTTGGGAAAAGAACCTGGAATAAAAGAATACAATGTTAAGAAATCAGAAAATAACTTCAAATTATATGTAGATAAGTCTGTAAAAGACGTAAGACCTTATGTTTCATGTGCTATAATAAAGAAACTAAATCTTAATGAAGACAGTCTGAAAGATCTAATAAATCTCCAGGAAAAACTTGCAACAACTTTAGGTAGAAACAGAAAAAAAGTAGCAATAGGCGTCTATCCCCTAGACAAAATAAACTTCCCATTAAAATATGAAGCAAAAGACCATCAAGAAATAAGTTTCAAACCTCTAGGTCTAAACCATGAATTAAACTCAAAAGAGATACTTGCAATGCACCCAACAGGAAGAAAATATGAACATCTCCTCAAAGATCTAAAGAAATATCCAATCTTCATAGATTCAAAAAAGAACATACTTTCAATGCCTCCAATAATAAACTCTGAAACATCTGGAAGAATAGAAGTAAATACAAAAGAGCTATTCATAGAATGCACTGGATTTGATAAAAATGCAGTAGAAAAAACACTAATTATAATAGCAACTTCTCTTGCAGAATCAGGTGGAATAATTCAGCAAATAAACATAATAGATAATAATAGTTATCAATCTCCAAAACTTGAAAGTCAAAAAACAAAAATATCTCTTAATAAAGTAAACAAACTTTTAGGGCTTAATATAAACGAGAACCAAATACAAAAGTTATTAGAAAAGATGGGACACTCTTACAAAAAAGGCATAGTAGAGAGTCCTCCTTATAGAATAGACATACTTCATGAAGTAGATCTAATAGAAGACATAGCAATAGCATATGGTTATGAAAACTTCATTCCAGAAGTTCCAAATATATCTACAACTGGAGAAGAATCAAAAGAAAGTATAATGAAAAGAAAGATATCTGAAATATTGATAGGTCTTGATATGTTGGAGATATCAACATATCACTTGATAAAACAAGATGAAGTTGAGAAATATAACTTAAAAGAGTCATTAGAGCTATTAGACTCAAAAAATGAATACAAATATCTGAGACCAAATCTTTTAGTCCCATCATTAAGAATATTATCTGAAAACAAAGACAGCGAATATCCTCAGAAATTATTTGAAATAGGAAGAACATTCAATAAAGACTCTCAAAAAGAAAATGGAATAGAAGAAAAAGAAAATCTAATTATTAGTATTACACCAGCAAATGCAACAGATATCAAAAAGCACTTAGATTATCTATTCAAAATGCTTAATCTTGAATATAAAATAAAAGAAATAAGCAAAACTGAATTAATAGAGGGAAGAACTTGTGCAATCCTAGTTAATGATAAACAAATAGGTTATTTCGGGGAAGTTCACCCAGAAACATTAAGAAACAATAATTTAAACATGCCATTATCTGTAGCAGAAATATCTCTAGAAGAAGTTTATAACTCAATTAATTAAAGTAATCTCTGCTCTTTTTGTTAGAATTCTGTGGTTTATTCCCAAGATTCTTCTCTAATATCTTAACAAGATGCATAACTTCACCCCTCTTCTTATTCCAAGTAGAGTTAATGTGATTAACAAGCTTAGACTCTTCATCAACACCAGATAAAACATCAAGTTTATGTGAAGCAATTTCAAGTTCTACAAATGAATCCATGACAGAGTCTATAACCTTCTTATCATCAGAGTTTATATCTTTTAGAAGCATAAGCATTATAGGGGAAGCCTGTGATGGATTAACCATGACCTCTACAAGTCTTACATAATAAACAATCTTCTCCATCATTATTCTTCTTATATCTCTTATTAAATTCCCAGAGTCTCTTCTTATTCTTCCTATGTCGAAGTCAATATTCAAATCTTCAAATGAAGGAAGAGAATGTTTCTTTTTAATTTCTTCATAAACTTTCTTGAATTCAATAAGTTTCATGTTTAATTTCTTCCTCCTGATGTGAGCGTAGGCGAGCAGTTGCAAATTAAACAGACAGAAAAATCTATAGATTTTTCTTGTATTGGAAATTTAGAGTAAATTTTCATATCATTAACTAAAATAATTAGTATAAAAATCCACCTGAACGTTTAAAACTTGTTCTAGTAGTCAAGTTTTAAGCTTGTTAATCTCAATTAGCAATGTTTAAAATAGAAAAACAATAAAATGAGATTAAGCCTCCGTGGTTCAGTGGTAGAATGCGTCCTTGGTAAGGACGAGATCCCGAGTTCGATCCTCGGCGGAGGCTTATTTTAATTAAATAGAGAATTAATTGCATAAGCAATTGCAACACCTGTTGAGGTAACAAACTGACAGAGCATAACCTTGTCCATATATCCGAAATGAAATCCTTGATAGTCTTGGTCTCTTGTCTGTTTTATAATCGGCCAAGCTCTTATTCCATAATTCCAGAGACCATATAAGGGTATAAAGTCTTTAGGATCCTTTCCAACTTTATTCTCTAAAGTCTTCCAATTTCTTGTTGTTTGGACCTGTAATCTTTCTTGATCTTCCATATTTTTCTATCTAACTTGCTTTTTTAAATCTTTCTTAATAGTTCGATAAAATAACAAAGTAAATAAAATACCAACTCCTAAAAAAATCAGGTCTATACTAGATTTAAGAACCTAAATTTAATAAATTATTCCTATGGGAAATATCTTACATTTTGACAGATTTCCAAAGTTAGAAGAATTAAAAATAAAAATAGAAACAGAATTAGAAAAGAAATTTAATCCAATACAAGTTTATTCCACAAGATCCATCCCAGGAGACAAAAGCTGTACTTATTCATGGTGGTATCTTGATAAAGAAGTGGCAGATCTAACAGGTTTAGCCAATGTCAAAGAAAATCTTAGAGTAAGCCTAAATCCATTATATGATACAAATCAATGGGATCTAGAACATACCTGTAGTCCTGATAACACTAATCAGATAATGCAATATAGAAGAAATATAATTTTAAGAGATAAAAGAACAGCAGAAGATATATACAGAACAATTGAATAAAAATTAAGCAGTTTGTTAGGAAGTCCAATAAAAAGAATTGATGATGTCTTAATATGGTATGTAAAAAGAATCAACCAGTTTCAGGAAGCCACCTGCTCTCAATTACATAACTAGCAATGGACAAAGTCTTTTCAAATAAGTTAGCAACCCAAGAAGTATACTCTGTAACAAACTGTATTCTATTCTCAGATATTCCCATAGCGAGGCTCTGATTGCTTATTATAAGTAGAGCTCCTATAATAAATACCTTCATCAAAATCAAAGCAAATTTCATTTTAAGTAGATGAGTTTGTGACGTTCCAACCCAAAGTAGCCTTTCCAGTTATAGAAGCAGTAGTTTTCCCAAAATCTACAATCCATGCAAGATAAACCTTAGTAGCTGAAAGAAAACCATCAAATGAGTTCATATCTATCTGATTGGCCTTAACCACATTAAAGAATGAAAACAATACAAAAATCAACAATATGGCAATAAGATATGTCCACCATCTCTCATATCTAAAAGAAGTAATCTTAAAGAAAAGAAACACGGCTAGGATTATAAGACCAATAAATATGAAATTCACCATTTTTAATCAAAAAACTAACATTTTAGTTGTATAAATATCTTACTAAATCAAAGGCAGAGAGAAAACTTTTAGGAATCTCTCTATTCCCATCAGCACTCTAAGCTCAATGAGCATTTCGATGGGATTCATTTTTTCAATTGGATTTATTATTCTAAGCTACTTCTTTAGCTTCATTAAATTCTTTCTTAATCTGTAACATTTGTTTTTTCAAAGGCAAGATATACTCTTTAACAACTTTCCATATTAACTTTAAATCAATTCCGAAGTAGTGATGAGTTATTTTATCTCTTATTCCAGCCACTCCTTTCCAAGGAACTTTAGGATATTTTATTCTTATTTTTTCAGGAATATTTTTTACAGCTTCCCCTATTATTTCTAAACTTCTTGTTACAGCGTTTTGTTTTTCTTTATTCGTCAAAAAATCATCTTCATCAATATTTTTGATAAAAATTTCTATATCTTCAATATTCTCAATGACATGATCTATAAATAAAGAGGAGTCTTTCATAATATTCTAACTTCTTCTTTCAATATTCTATCGTGAAGAAGTTTATGTATACTAGCATAGGTTAGTAAGTCTACTTTTTTCTTTAACTTTTTTTTAAGTTCATCTTCAAGTTCAATAACCTCAAATAAACCCATATCTTTGCTAGGTTCAATTAAAATATCAATGTCGCTATTCTTTTTTTGTTCGCCCCTAGCATAACTCCCAAAAATACCTGCTTTTTTAATCCCTCTTTGTTTTACAATTTTATAGATTATTGGTCTTATCTTGTCAAGACCTTTAGTTATTTTCTTTTTATTAAATGAAATATCAGCATCACTTTGCTTCACAAGCAAGTCTTCATTAGACAAATCTCTTCCTAAATAAACCCTATCTTTGCAAACCTTGCTAGATTTTCTCACAGAGAGAACTCTATAAAAATACTTTTTTCCGTTGCGTTCTTTAACTTCTGTGTATGGCATAAAAAGTGTACGTCCACATAATATATAAATCTTTCCGTGTAGACGTCTAAAAAGATGATCTCAAATGAAATAGATATGCCCCTGCCACGTTCTAGGTTCTAACGGCATCTGCATGGAATTTATTTCTTACTGTTCATCTTTATGATACAAATCTAAAATATAAACTATCTCTTTATTTTTAAAATACTCATATGAGAGTCTAAAAGAACTAACATATAATTCTCTTGTCCCAGTCCTTGTATGCATCATAGGTTTTCCCACTTCTGGATTTTCAGAGGTTTTTTTAATTTGCACAGATATCCTATGTTTTATTATAGGATCTTTTAATTTAGAAAATAAAGCAACAAATTTTTTATCAAAGCGGATCTCTACCATTTAGACATTTCTTCTACTAATTTATCAGAATCTATAGAGATATATTCTCCAGCTTCTATTCTCTTGTAAGCTTCTTCTGTTCTTTTAGCAAATTCAAGGTCTTCTGCAAGCTGTTTATCCATTTTACTTGCTTTCTTTATTATTATTTGATCAGCATTGCGAATAACAAGAAGCTTATCTCCTTCTTTAATGTCTTTCCTAAGTTCTTGAGGAATTACTACTTGTCCCTTAGAACTCATCTTAGTCATATTAATTTCCATAGTAAGATTATTCTTACCAAGTATATAAATCTTTCTACCTCGTTCTGGGCTCACTTGGCATAATGATGTGATTTATCGTTTACTAATTTTAAGTAATGAACTACCCAACCGGAGCAAGCTGCGGGGTAAAACTATTTAATATAAGAAAGAACAATGAAAAATAGCACAATATAGAATAATAGAAATGGTAAGGTATAATTGCGTATGAATCTTTGATACTTTTTACCCATCAATGAAAATATCATGGGATAATGTTAAATTGTAAGAAACGAACAAAAAGTATGAAATTGTACCTATTATAGAGAATATAATACTTATAATAAAGAATGTTTTATATTTTTTTGGAGAAAATATACATAACATTAAAAAAAGAAAATCTGGAAGTATAAACCATATGCTCTCTTCAAAAAATGACTATAAAGCAAGCAATATAATTTCACCAGCGGCCATAGTCAAAAAGTTTAGTTTAATATAAGATAATTGACTAATTTTTCTTAAATTCATTTTTACCTTCTTTAGTTGAAATAATATACCTTAAAGAAACAAATATCAATAATATTGCAATCGCTTGGATAACATGGTACAGGGCGTTGTAATTAAAGTAAATTGGATGAATTGATACTTGAGCTTGTTGAATCCATGCAGCAATAAATGTTAAAACAACTCCAATTATTCCGAAGATTGAATTATAATTTTTTAGTTTAAAGCAGGTGTAAAAGAATGAAATCAGTAATAATAAAATAGCTGGTATATAATTATAAATTGCAATCTTAAAATCGCTATTGATGAATAATGTATAAACTGCATAAAATACAAATTCTAATGATGCTAAAAAGATGATTAACTTATTGCGCTTAGGTAGTAGAATAGTTCCAGCAATAATCCAGGAAAATAGAGTAACTAAACCTAATGAAATCATAGTAGCTTTCCATAAAACAAAGTTTACTAGTGATCCACTTTCTGGGAAAAAGCCATGAACAATTCCTCCTATGAATGAGCCTAATGCTAGTGAGATATAAAAAAGAAAAGTAGATGATCTTATTTTATTCTTTCCTTTAATCTGTAAAATAAGGCAGGCTAAAGTAATTGCTTCTAACATTAGTAAAAAATCTGTAATAGCTACATCTGGTTGTTGTAAAAACATATTAGTTTTCCTCTATTTTCTTTAATGTGAGTATACCGCTAATAAATAATATAACTGAACCAACATAGAAAATAATTTCAAGAGTAAATAGATCAATGATATAACCTCCAACAACAACTGCTAATGCTGAAAAAATAGCTATCCAGCCATGATAGTTTCCTATTTGTCTTCCTCTATCTTTTTTGTCTGTGAAATCTGCAACAATTGCCTTTTCACTTGTTTTTTGCATCGCTCCAAAAATTCCCAAGATTATCTGGAGAATATAAACTTCAGTTATCTTGGTAGCAATTGGAAAAAGAAGAAATAAGACAGCAACTCCCCAACTGTTTATTACTAAAAACATCTTTCTTCCAAGTTTATCAGAACTTTTCCCTATAATTTTATGGAAAAAAGCAGAGCTTAAGGCAAACAGAGCATAAGCAATACCAAATTCAGTGAAATTTGCTCCAATTTGTTTAATAAATACAATATAAAATGGAAATACTATTCCCGTTCCAAATAATAAAACGCTTTGAGTTATAGTCAACCATTTCATATCTTTCATATTTTATCCCTCAATTCCTTACCCATTAAAGGTTGATCTGTTATCAAACCATATGGGCTCTTTTCTAAGTTATCTTGAATATCTGATTGATTGTTGGGAGACCACAAAAAGATAGGATATCCCTTTCTTAGTAATTTGTCTACTGTATTTTCATTAACTCTATAATTTACGCTTAACAAGTCTGGTTTTATGATTTTTCTTATAGCCATTCTAATAGGTTCTTGCCTCAAAAACCAAGGAAGATCAACTCTTACTCCCTCTTCAACTTCTGCTAATAGCTCCTTGTTCCAATTTGTATCCATAAAGATGAAAACAGTATTTATTTTTGGATCAATTTTATTTAATCTGTAAAGAACAATTGGGTTGAATGAACTTAAGTAAACCCAATCATAAGCATTATGTTTTTTTATTATTTCTGCAGCTCTTTTTTCAATTCCTGTTTCAGAAGCAGTAGCAACCTTTAATTCTACCATATAAATTGCACTTCCATTAATTGCAGTAAGAAAATCTTCGAATGTTGCCACATAAGAACCATTGAAACTTTCATTAAATCTTGGACCTAAATCAAGCTGAAGCATTTCATTTAATGTTTTATCGCTGACTCTTCCTGTAGAGTTTGTTAAACGACCTAATGTTAAATCGTGAAATATAATCAGTTCGCCATCTGATGTCATTTGCCCATCAACATCTATGCCATCCATACCATTATTCAAAGCTAACTTAGCTCCAGCCAAGCTATTATCTGGGGCATGGACTCCAAATCCTCTATGGGCTATTACTAATGATTCTTCTGGAATGGCTATTTCTCCAGAATATCTAGGTTCGTATAAAAAGAAATAACCAAGAAATATTACTAGAATACTTAGGAGAATAGTCCAAATTAATCTTTTTCTTTTAGATTTGCCAGTATTTTTCATCTTCTTCTCCATTTGCATATTTAGCGTAAAACTTGCTCATAAATGTTTCATTTGGATCATATTCTTTCTTTTTTAAAAAAGCAAGGTCTATAGAAGGATAAGATGCTCTTATCTGTTCTTGTGTGGGGTATAAATTATAGGTCAAATAGTAAGTTCCATCATTTTGTATTGCTGCATCAACAATTTTTTGCACAGTTTTTTCAGTCTTTTTTAATTCTTTTTCAGATATTTTTATATTGCTGTAATAAATTATAGCAAATGCTTCTTCTTTTGGGGCATAGGAGAGTAATGAATCATTATTTGGAGAGACATATCTTATAGTAAAACTAAGCACATTTACTTCATCTTCTTTTAATATTTTAATAAATGTCTCAGAAAAATTAATGAAGCTTCTAGTTGGAATAAAATATTCTTGTAATATATCTGTGTCCCTAAGTGAGTTGTGTTCTAAAAGTTCAAGAGGGGCTTCTGGAGGTCGCATACCATTATTTCGGCTAATAAATCTATTTTGCTTAGATTCAATCTTTTTTTGAAGATTCCATCTTAACTCCTTTCCCCAATCATATTTTCTTGATAATCCGAACAAAAATTTATCTCTAATTACATTTTTTTCTTCTGTTAATTCAAAGAAAGGATCTAAAGGCTCGTTGGTTTTTTCCCATGTCAAAACTGCGAATTCTTCAAACAAATTACTTGGACTGATAGAGGGTCTGACTAGCATCAATGCTATACTCTCATTTTTCTTTATATGGTCCTCGAAATAATTTGGAAAATCCTTGTAATCTATTAGATTAGTTGTAGTTTTGTAAACCTCATTATCTGTTAACTCTAAGTCTACATCTAATATGACTCCAAACATACCATAACCTCCTATAACTAGAGAGAAAAGTTCTGAATTTTCTATTCTACTTACGTTTAAAATTGTCCCATTAGCTAATAGAAATCTAAATCCTGTAACTGTTTCTACCATTGCATTGCTATCAAGATCTCTGCCATGAGCATTTGCACTTAGAGTTCCTCCTACAGTAAAGATGTTAGAAGACTGCATCACTTTAATGGATAAATTATAAGGGTTAATATAACGTTGAACTTCATCCCATGTTGTCCCACTTTGAACAGTTAAAATTTTAGTATTAGTATCTAAATTAATAATTTTATTAAAACCCCTCATATTTAGAACCACAGCATCATCATAGTAAGTGTGTCCTCCCTGACTATGTTGACTTCCTGCAATAGACACCTTTAGACCATTATTATTTGCATCTGTAATTATTTCTTTTATTTGATCTAATTGATTTTCTTTTACTATTTTCTTAACATATGTTGGATAAAGATGCCCAACATCCTTAATAAGAACATTTTCTGAATTTTCCTTAACTTTATTTATAGAAAATAAAAAGAGACAAATATATAGAAAAATACCTATAAAAACTAGTGACCAAATAAGTCTCTTTTTCATTATGCCTAAGATGTTTTTAGGTTAATAAAATAATCGACAGAGAGCATTTTGAGAGCCTCTGGCAGACATAGATATACAGAGACATACTTTTTTCTAATAGATCACGCTCGGATACCTCAATAACCTAATGCCCCTGCCGGGATTTGAACCCGGGTTTCGGCCGTTCTCCACTATCGCTTGCGCGACAGCTTCAACACCATGCTACTCGAGAGCGAGCACAGATATAGTCTCAGCGACATCACCTTGCATGCTGGTAAACCAGTTCGAGAGGGCCGTGTCCTTGACCACTAGACTACAAGGGCAACTATAAAGCTTAAATTAAGACATTTAAAAACTATACTAAATAGAAAGAAGCACATAAATTCCTACAAAATTTCCTGCATAACTAATAAATGCAAACCCATAAGGGTGCACTTTAGTAAAGCCAGCAAGCATCGCAACAGCAAGTTCATCAGGCAAAGGCGAAGCAATAATTATACAAGCACAAGTATAAACAAAAAAATACCTTATTTTAGGATTCAAAGATTTTGTAGAATCAATTATATGCCTAATAAAAGAAGTCTTTTCCAGTTTATGAAATTCATTCATGAAAGATAATCTTATGAAAGAAAATATTCCTAAATCAGCAACTAAAGCCCCTAATCCACCAATTAAAGCAGAAATCAATATATTATCAACACTATAGCTCAAAAAGAATCCAGTTGCAAGAGACGTAGTAAATCCTGCTGAATAAAGCAATCCTCCAAAAAACATAGGTAAATAAATAAAACTATCAAATGAACTTACAGCTTCAGAAACAGCGGGTATCTGAAAAACAAAGTAAGCAACAAAAATAGCAATAACATACAAAGTAAGTTTAGGGTATGTAAAAATAAAAAATCTCCTCATAATAATTCAAAGTAAAAACAAGTTATAAATTTATAGCCCCGCCCGGATTCGAACCGGGGTCTCGGGCGCCAGAGGCCCGAATACTTGACCACTATACTACGGGGCTTTCTTATTTCAAACCAATAAAAATACTATTTAAGGATTTCCAACAGAGAATTTCTCAAAAAATAATCAAAAATCGACGTCTTATCTGCTTAAGGATTTAAAAAACATACAGATAAATAAATTAGTAAATATATTAATCTAAGGAGAACAATCAAATTTAACGATAGATCCGCCACTATTTCCACTAGTAAACCCTATAATTGAATTGTCATCAAGAGCAAATTTAGGAGTGACCTCCGGCCCAAGAGTATTATTATAAACTAAAGTAACAGGACGGCCAAAAGCCTTGCCAAATGTTAATAAATTATGGATTCTATAAAGTAAAACTATATTACTAGGTGAAAATTCAAGAAAAAAGGCCTTATTAATGGACACAGGTAAAATGTCTATATCTGAATAAGTAATCGATGGGATATTTATCACAGAAATAGCATCATTAACAAGATTAATATCTTTCCTTACAGCAACAAGATTATCTGGTGCGAGAAAAGTAGCTGAATCATGATCTAAAGTAGGAAGTGTGATAATTGAATTATTATTGTCCTTAATGCTAAAAAAATAGGTATAATCAGGATAATTTATTATAAATGGATAAGTAGAAGGGTAATTAGGAGTTATTATAAAACCTAAACTTTCAATATTAGAATAATATTTATAAGATACATTATAATTATAAAGAATAGGATACAAAGTATAATTAGTAAAATTACTCATACAATAATTAGCAGATCCAGGCCGTATGGTGCAGGATCTAAAAGAAGAATAATTTTGACTTCTAAGTATAGTCTTATGATTAATTGCAAAATAAATCTTATCTTGATAAGATGAGGGATTTATAGCCATTAAAGACCCTCCAAAATAACTAATAGAGAAATTAGCAACTGTAGTAACATTGAAACAACCCATTGCCCGCACCTTGCAAGACTTTATCTCTTTATGCAATGGTTGGTGATCTACCCAATAAAGAGTATAATTAGAAATAGTACCGTTATCCAAAACAACCACGGGAGAGGCATAATTAGATAGTCTAGGAGATGTTCCCAATGAGAAAGAAAAATCATCTGAAGTATCTAGTCTTAAGTCTGCACCTAAATCATAATAATATAAACCTGTTAAATTATTGGACAAATCTGTAAGAAATATACTTAAATGATGCAGGCCTATTTTCTCTATATCTTCTATTATAAAATTCTGAGGCAAACCATGCCTTGCAAAAAGAGAAGTGATATCGTTATATCCACAAAACAATCCTGGAATAGAAGATTTAGCAGAAACAGCATTTGACGAAAAATAGGAATTTCTTAATTCAAAATAATAAGAAGCTGTTGAAACAATTAATAAAACTAAAATAAATGACCAAAACAATGCATATTTCATGATTTATCTAATAATCCACAAGTTATAAAATTATAGGTTCAAATGATCTATTAAGCATAAGCAGTTAATATATAAGTTAACTAAAATACAAAGAGTTGAAATAAAAGATGAAAAACGCAAAACTAAATTATTTAAAAGTATCAATGGTAGTAATTCTTATACTTTTCATATTCTCTACATGGATGTTTTATTTTTCATTTAAAAATCCTCTTAAAACAATTTTAGGTTATATTACATCAACTGGAGAAGCCAATTTGACCGTAGAAACATCTGGGATAATCAATTTCACAAACTCTCAAATAAACTGGGGGTCTGGAAGGGTTAATGCTGGATCTCAATCTGCTACGCTAACTACTGAAGAAACAAATAATGTAACCAATGGTAATTGGACTTTGCAAAATTCAGGTGGTTTAAGAATTGAGAATCTGGGTAATGTTAATCTCACATTAAATATTAGCGGAACAAAAACAGCAGCACAAATGATTGGAGGTAGTTCACCTTCATACGAATGGATATTTTCTCAATTGGAATCAGGTAGCTGCCTCAATTCGACAGGAGGAACCATAGTATTTCAGGACTATGGTTCAGTTTACACAACAACTACTGAAGTATGTGGTAGATTTAGATTTAAAGATTCAAATGATTCAATAAGAATAGATTTTCGGCTAATAATTCCATCAGACTCTAAAATCGGAGCACTTGGAGATACTATAACTGCAACTGCATTCGCAACAGCATAAATCAAAGACAATATAATTTTTTGACTCAAACCAAAGAGCATTAATTATCACAAAACTCTGATGATTTTGCTAGAGTTTTGGGAGTACAGTTGATAATCTCCACAAAATAGATACTAACTCCAATCTAAAGAGAGATTTCAACTAGTATTAAAAAGTAGCTGAAAATATATCAACTCTAATCTAAAGACAAAAGATTTAGAGCAACATTAAATTTAAAGTATATTAAAATCAAAAAATCGATGCGTGATTGGTGCTCGATTTTTGGATGACTTCAACTTCAAAGAAGTTGTAGTACCTGCAACAGACGATACTGTTGCAGTGATCGAAGTCTTGACCTAGAGGGTATATAGTTTGTGTGAGAGACTATCGACATCAAAAAAAACAAATAAGATTAAATATAAGTTCGGCAAAATAATAAAATGGAAGAAAAAGAAGAGAAAAAAGAGTTTCAAACACAAATCCTACAAGAAGAAGAAAAAAATGGTAAGCTGAAGGCAACAGAAGAAGAAACAGATCAAATTCTAAGAATAGTTGCTCCAGGAACAAACTTCAGAAGCGCCTTGGAAGGAGTAGTTCATGCAAAAAAAGGAGCTATTATAGTTGTAGAAATAGAAGGAATACATCAAGTTCTTGACGGAGGATTTAAAATAAATTCTAAATTTACCCCTCAAAAAATAGTAGAACTCTCAAAAATGGATGGAGCAATAATTCTTTCAAAGGACATGAAAAGAATAACTCAAGCAAATGTCATGGTTTATCCAGATAAAAAAATATCAA
>ERZ1292625.473-Hain-H41-01um-R1-473-length-61585-cov-15_pt1 | contig 23197 bp, 28 predicted proteins | sample MGYA00564400_ERZ1292625 | MGnify/ENA primary metagenome ERZ1292625 (study PRJEB36523, sample SAMEA6512639) | groundwater metagenome | collected 2019-01-08 | study: AquaDiva: Metagenomics assemblies of 32 groundwater samples | reverse complement strand
CAGGTGACCCAGTTGAACGGTGAGATCAACGTGGTCAACACACAGCTGGCTGCCTTGAAAAGCTACAGCGGCTCGATGGCCAACGCCGAAGAGGAGCTGGCATTGATGCAGGAAGTCCAGTTGGAGCATGAAAAGCGACGGGAACAAATACGTCAGCTGGAAACACAGCAAGCCGTGACTTCTCGTGAACTGGAGCTGATTGACCAGAGAGTCAGTGCTTCAGCAGGCAACCACAAGAAGAATGCTGCTCGTCGTGACTATCTGCAAGTGTTGCAGGGTGTCTACGACCTAATGCATTCATCCAAGTTTCCCAGGGCGTTGATTCAAAGCTACAGCCAGTACGTTGAATACTATCTGAAACTCAACCTTGAGAACTTTGGTCTGCCGTTTGGTGTCAGCCTCGGTGAAAGCTTCAACCTGATCGTCAAAGACGAGCTTGAGCGTGTGCTACCAGGTGTGTCTGGCGGACAAGCTGTGATTCTAGGTATCTGCCTGCGCCTCGCCTTGCACAAGCTCTTTGCCCAGTCATTCCCCATCTGGATCGTCGACGAAGGCACCACCCACCTTGACGCCAAGAATCGAAAGCTGTATTTTCAGCTGATCGAGGCATTAAAACGGGATGCAACCATCAACCAGATCATCATTATTGACCACGACCCAATGCTAAGCACGGTGGTGGATCAAACTGTTGAGCTATAGCGAAAAGACATATCATATGGTCTACGAACTCATACTAGTCGGTGTCGGTATCTTTATTGGACATGTGTTGATGAACTCAAAGCGCAGAAGTCGATTTTTCGACTGCTTCCGCAGTGATGACATCAGCAGCAAGCTTCCTCCAACTAAAGGTTAACCGATGGTCATCAACATCATAAGGGTGGATGGGGCGCTGCGGGTAACTCCTGCTCCGCCCTATCTGCTCCAATACCTGCAATACACTCACCGCAGCTTTAAAACGGTGAGATACCAACGGGTCAACAACTTTGAAAAGAAGCTGCTGTATTCCGTAGATGGTACCAGTATCATCACCTTCCAAGGATTCTTTGAGCGCATCTGCCATTTGATCCACAAAAATGGTGACCTGTTCGAGATCATTGATCAGCGCACTAAGTTGCCTGAGATTCAATGGCAGGCAATCAAGGATATCAACTGGGAAGCCATTGAGTCTCGTGGTCCCCGAGACTACCAATTCGATCCATTCATCGACTTCCTGTTCAAGGCTGAGCAAAACAGCGGCATCGGTAACGCCGCTGGTGGATGGGGCAAGACTGCGTTAATGGCAATCACCTATGCTGCGTTCAACAACCTGAACACCGTATTGGCCATTCCATTGGAGCAGGTCTTTACACAGTCTTACGGCATCTTCAAAGGGCTGTTCCCGGACAAGCACATTGGCAGAGTCGGCGGTGGCCACCATGACATCAGCACCGACATAACATTGACCACCTATCGCTCGTTGAATAAATGTGCGTTGGAGAAGTGTGAGTTGTTGTTGGCTGATGAGGTCCAATGCGTCACTGGAGACAAAACGTTGGAGATGTTCATGAAGATCGCTCCAATCCGTGCCTTCGGCTACACCGCCACAGACCAAAACCTATTCAATAACGCTGATAAGCTGATTAAGGGGTTGTTCGGTGAGCGGCTCATCTTTGTGCCCTACACTGACGCCCAGGAAGACGGTGCAGTTGTCCCTGGTGTGGTCTACTTCATCAAGGTGCCTGACACAGTAATGGTCAACGCATCTGGAGTTGAAGGTAAGATCAACAAAGGCATTAAACGCTGCCCGGAGCGCAACAAGCTCATTGCTCAGGCATGTAACTTAGTCCCTGACCAATGGCAGACCCTGGTTTTTGTTGACCATATCGAAGATCATCTGATTCCGCTGCATAAAGACATGCCGTTGGGAACCCAGTACATTCATCGTGGCAATAGCAAAGAGAAGCTAGGCGCATACGCGTTGAACAAGAAACAGCAGACCGACATTGCCGCTGCATTCAGCAACAATGAGCATCAATACCTCATTGCCACTGATGCATTCAGAGCCGGGGTGGACATCCCTAACTGTCGAGTAGTGGTTCAAGCCAGTGGTGGTACCAGCGAGATCGAGCTGTTACAGGAAGCCTATCGCGGTAGTCGTATTTTGCCAGAAGTGGCACAACAACGTCTAGGGGTAGGTCCAAAGACCCACTTCGTCCTCATTGACTTATGGGACCAGCACGACAGCATGCTGGAAAACATGTCAGCCAAACGTAAAGAAATCTACGAGAAACAAGGTTGGGTAACTCGAATAGTTGACTCCCCTGCCCAGATCGACTGGCATAACTTCCAACGTCAGCCTAACAAACAGCTATGACGATCGACCAATTGACACAGAAATTGCAATCACGCTTCGGCAAGTCACGGCGAGCGGGCAACTGGATTAGAATCCCCTGCCCTACTTGTACGTTGAAAGACCAGAAGAAGATGAAGCGGTACGTGGCAATTGGTAATACCGGTAGCCACTGTTTCATCTGCAAAATACCGTTGGACTACATGGAGCTGTTCGACGGTCAGATGATCGGCAGGGTTGAGGACTTCGTTGCATCATCCAAGGAGGATAAAGAGGTGGACCCTCGCTCCTTGGAGATGCCATGTTACCACTCAATCCCAGTAAACCAGTTACCTGAAGAACACCCAGCCGTGCAGTTTCTTTTCAAAGATCAACTGTACGAGCTAGATCGCTACAGCGACGAGCATGGCATCGTCTATGTCCCCATCGAGGGTGGCAAGGCGTTGCAGAACTCTCCGTTCATCACCTCAGCGGAGCGGCTGATCTTTCCTGTGCATTTCCAGGGAGAGATGGTCGGCTGGCAGATGCGAACCTTGCCTGGTACCTTCTATGGTGATCAACCCAAGGCGGTTAAGTACCACCACATCTTCAACAAAGGGGACTTCCTTTACAACTACGACAATGCCAAGGAATTTGACATGGTGGTTGTGGTTGAGGGTGTAAAGAAGGCGTTGAAATTCCCCAACGGCGTAGCCACTTTCGGAGCTGGCGTGTCGATGGAGCAGAAGCAGCTTATCCAGGCCAACTGGAAAAAAGTTGTGGTAATGCTTGATGCTGAAGAGGATAACGGCACACAGAAAATGGCTAGAGAAATGTCTCAAGCTTTTCGTGACATGGGTGTACAATGCGTAAACATTGACCTGTCAAAATACCATTACAACTCCCCTGATGATGCATCAGCGGAGGCATTAGAAAAGATTGTGTACGATGAATGGATACGAAGATATAAGCTTTGACCAGAACGTGGCAGATGAAATCGCCGCCTGTTACCAGCAGATAGTAACTGGCCGCCGTCCCACCAACCAACGGCAAATATCACCTAATGTAAAGACCGCTGCGATCAAGGCTGCTGCTCTCTGCGAACAGTCGCAGACAGATCCAAGAGTCTATGTGCAGGCCCAGCAACGTTATGCCTCACATGATGGCAACTTCTACCCAAACCATCTGCACACCAGCAGCGCTTTGGAGAACGTGGCCAAGTACAAAACGTTTGTGCTGATCCCGTTGGACCCTGCAAAGTTGTACGCCACGCAGCTGCTCTACCTTACCACTGCGATAAGGAACACCAAGCGTTCTGTGGAGAGCATCCTGATGGACAAGACGATTCAGTTTTATCCATGGTTCAGAATCCTAATCACCAAGCAACCCAATGCCAACATCATTCAAGAATTTGGTGAGGCAGCCCGCCAGCAAATGGTTCCGCTTTGGAGTGATTTTCTGAAGAAGAAGACCTACGAGGACGGCACACCATTTGATCTGGCCAGGATACCAAAGAAGCAGTAACTATGATTCAAGAAACCCCTGCATATCAAACGGCAGACTACATGGAGTTGTTGCTACGGCATTTGGTAAGAGATCCGGTGGTCTATGCCAGAGCCCAGCAGTTCAGCCTCGTCGGAGAGGACTTCATGCTATCCGATGAATACGGCTCACAGATCTACAAAGTACTGGTGGACTGCATCATGCTGGCCGGCAAGGCACCAGTCAGTTTTGAACTGCTGGGCATGCTGCTGCGCACCAAGTTGGAGGCCTGTGCCATACCTGATGCCCAGCACGAATCAGTGTTTGAGCTGCTGTCATTCATGTACAGCGGTGAGCTAAACACGGTGTACTTCTGCGACACGCTCAAGGACTTTATCAGACATCGCCGCCAGGTAAAGGCCCGGACTGAGGCAGGTGAAGACCTCACATTGCTGCACTCCCGCCTGGATGAAATAGGTGTCCAGCTGGATTGCTCTGATGGACTTACCGGTGCAGTATCTGTCAACCCGTTCAAGACATTGCTGCTGCCCAAGGCCAGGGAGATGACATTGACCGGCTTTACCGAGCTGGACACTGCCACTGATGGTCACGGCCCTGGAGAGTTCGCGTTGGTCATTGGTTATAGCGGTGGTGGTAAAACCGCCATGGGCTGTAACATTGTACAATACAACGCTGTCACTGGTGTGCCTGCTACGTACGTTTCAATGGAAGCCGATGAGCAGGAGATTGCCAACCGGTTTTACTCAAACTACTTTGGCATTCCCTACAAGGTGCTGCGCAATGGTACCGGTAAAGCACAACTGGCTGAAGCATTTAACAAGGCCGCCGACAGTGAGCAGACACAGATCGACCGAGACAACCTCGCCAACAACTTGCATTTGGAAGGGTTAAAGGGACTCGCCCCATTGACCTGCAACCAGATCCATGAACGCCTGCTTCGGCATTACGAGGAGTCAGGGCATATACCTAAGGTGCTTGTCATCGACCAGCTACAGTTCCTGTCACCCAACAAACCAAAGAAAGCTGCGGATGGCTGGGAAGTTGAACTGGCTGTAGCTGCCGACGCCGATGAGCTGTCTCACCGAAGCGTGGGTGGTGTTATGCCGGCAGTATGGCTTCAACATCAGGCCAAAGGTAAGCTAAAGCGCACCTTCAGCCGAGAAGACATCCAAGGGTTCAAAGGCGTGATCCAAAAGGCCGACCTGGTCATTGGGATTGGACGTGAAAGTCAACGCTCCAACACCTTTACCATGTTCAGCATCAAGGTCCGCCACACCGCTGATTTTGAGCTGGATTACACCGGTGAGCTGGAATACATGCGGTTCGTGTCACAAGTCAACCAAGCACTGGCAATGAAAGGCTACACCTCCCAAGCAGGGCCGGTGGATCCCAACTCATTACGCCGAGATGCCAACGCTCCCATTGAGGAGGAGCCTACATACAATGGACCAAAAGAATAATCACTTCGTTGAATATCTCTTGAGTCATATTCCATTGTTGGGTGAGTTATACTACTTTGTCACCTGGTCGTCGGAGTTAGAGGCCTATGTGACGTTGCTGTTCAGCCCGTTGTACAATACGTTTATCCAAGAACCTTTCAACGCGGATATTGAGCTATCTGGTCATCGATTTCATGGAGTAACAGATCAAACTGTCTACCTAGTATTATTCGAGTCTGACCAATTAGCTAAGTATGAAATCAAACGAGAACAGCTGGTAGTTACTCAATTAGACGGTACCACCAAGGAAATATCATACATTTCCGAGTTTTCCGGAGATCTCATCGATGCTGAGGATTTGGCATTGAAGATCGAGGAAGGGAAACTCTACAAATTCATCCATAACAAATGGGAACCAGTGAGATTCGACCAAAACTAACCGCCGAGCAATTCATGGCGGAACTAGATCGCTTCAAGGGCGCTAGTGAGAAAAAGTGGATTCCTCCCTACGGCAACACCGAAGGGCGGCTAATGCTGATCCTCTCTTACCCGTCATCCGATGCCTGCATCGCTGGTGACCTGTCTGAGGGGCCGCACTACGAAGAGATCAAAAACGCGCTGGCCGTGGCAGAGATACCTGAAGATGAAGTGTACATCACGACAATGGTGAAGTACGGCATCGGCAATTCTCCCAAGCCCACCACCGCACAGATAGCTGAGTGCCACGACCTTCTTGACTTTGAAATCAAGGAGGTCAACCCGCAGCTGATAATCACGCTTGGAGCGGACCCGTTTAAGCGGATCATCCAGGCTAACAAGAAGGTGTCTGACTCGCTGGGAGAGATTGTTGACAGCCCTTACGGAAAGCTGCTGCCCAATTATTCACCTGGCATGATCTTTGGGCAAGACCCAAAGCAGCGACCCTTCTTCCGAGAGGTCTTCGATTTAGCGAAGCGGTTTCTGGAAGGAAACCTCAACTACACGCCTTACGAGTACATCGTTGTTGATGATCCTGAGGTGAACAAGATGATCGTCCAGTCTTACCTTGATGAAGGCAAGCTGATGATTGGCTATGACGCTGAATGGCGTGGGGAGAAGTTCACCGACGATGAGGTGATGTACACGTTCCAATACAGCTGTGAGCCACACAAGGCGATCATCCTCGATATCAGCAAAGATGGTGTTGCTGAAAACCAGGAGCTGTTGGAAACGATGCGGCCGTTGCTGTGTCACCCAGACGCCAAGCGTATGGGATGGAACATCAGGGCAGACGACAAACGACTGGCGGTTCGTGGATTGCGTCCACCAGACTCAACGCTATGGTTCGACGGCATGAAAGCTTGCGCTTTCTTTGACAGTCGCTGGTCCAAAGGGTTGGAGACAGGCATCCGCAAGTTCACCAATTACGAGCCTTACTACAACGCTTTTAACCGGGCGATGGAGGCTCAAAAGGTGAAGAAGCACGACATGTCCAAGTTGAAGCTGATCCCTGAAACGCAACAAGTGTTCTACCATTACTGTGGTGGCGACGCCGTTGCTCACCGGGAAGCCTGCATCAACATGAGGGCTAGATTGGAGAAAGAGCTGACCCCAGCGCAGCAGAAGTACTTCTTTGAGGTGTATCTGCCGTTGACTCACTATTTCCTCGACCTGGAGCTGGCCGGCATACCTATTGATCAAGCCGTAATGGAAGACGTGACGTTGAAATACAAGACCAAATACGATGAGTTAAAAGCTCGCGTACTGGCCTTGATCAAACCTTACGGATTCGATGACGAATTGATGGGTGACATGGAGGCCAAGGAAGCTGCAAAAAAGGGCATCTACCCAACCTTCAACCCCAACTCTCCTCAGCAGAAGAAGATTTTGCTGTTTGAGATCTTAGGGTTGACCCCGGCGTACTACACCAAGGCAGGCAAGTCTGCGAAACCAAAGGTCTGGTATCTGAAGCAGAAGCCCCAGACCCAGCGGTTGTATTCTCCATCAACCAACGGCAAGTCATTGGCGACGATCAAGTTCGAGCTGGCTCAGGAAATTGAGAAAGCAGATAGAGACCAGGACGTGCTGCAGGACAAGTACGAGATTGTCAGTTTGCTATTGAGCCTCACCAGGGTCGGCGTTTTCAGCGAGAAGTTCTTCTCCAAGCAAGGCACCGACTTTGCCAATGAGGAAACTGAAACTGAGTACGACGAAGACGATGAACCTAAGAAGTCGTCGTACTGGGCGGCTCTGTGTGCAGATGGCAAGCTGCATCCTGACTTCTTCGAGTGTCTTAACAACTTCCGAAGCAGCTCCAGGGTCAACGTGCAGAATCCTGCGTCAAAGGTGTTGTCCCATATTCCTGAAATCTTCGTTCCTGGTCACAGTGCCATGAGCAAGGATGAGCAGAAGAAGGTGGCACATTTGATCCCACGTAACATCCGGCATGTGTTCTGCACCGGTGATCCTGACTGGTATTGGGCGGAGGTTGACGTTGCGGGTGCAGACTTGGCGATTGCAGCGTTTTGCTCCAAAGACCCAGAATACATCCACGACATCCTTAAAGGAAACTTCCACCTCAAAAAGGCCAGGGAGTATTTCAAAGATGACAGCATCACCAAGGATGACTACTCCAAATACGTGTCGGCAAAATCGATCACGTTCAGAGTGGCTTACACCTCGGAACTGCAGTCGGCTGCCATCCCGATTCAAGCCGAAATCTATGCTGAATCCGGCATCTTCATTGAACTGCCGTTGATCGAATATGCCTTGAGCACCTGGGAACGCTACGTCAAGTACATGGCATTTAGAGAGCAATGCAAAGGTCAGGTCAAAGAGAATCAGTGCATTGACAACCTCCGAGGGTTCAAATACCGCTTCGAGGAGAGTGAAAACTTCAGCATCACCGCTGGCTGGCAGAATGAATCCTTGGCTTACCCCATCGCTTCTGAGCTAGCATTGTTTCTGTGGGATGTCTCAGTGAAAATCAAGGAGCGCATGGTCAAGGAGGGGTTATGGATGCACAAGATCAAACCCGTCAACTCCGTCCATGATGCTTCCTACTGGTTGGTTCACAAAGACCTCATGCAGGACAACTACTTCCCGGAGCTCTGCCGTCATTACTTTACCAAGAAGTGCACCATTACAACTGGTGACAATCTGGGCATGGAGATGGTGGTTTCTGACCGATGGAAGGGCAAAGATGTAGTATTCCACAATGAAACAGAGTGGAATTTCGACAAGAAAATCTGGCAATGGAAAGTGAAAAAATAGTATGGCTGATAAACCTGTAGCAAAAGTGGGTTTGGCATTTGAAGTCCCGTTGACCACAATGGGCGCCTCTTCTGTCCGCGCCGCCTGTGACGAGCTTCGCAATCGCTTGCTGGCTTACGCAGAGGTGCTGGAGAAAGACCGCAATGTCATTTGCAAAGACATCTATGTGTCACAACCGGGTTCTGAGTTGTTTAAGCTGACAGCAGCAGACACCACGGAGGCCCGTCTCAAGGGTGTTGAGGACAAAGGCAACGGCACAGTAGCCCAGCCTCCTAAGTTTGACGCTGGAGAGCCGGCCAAGCCCAAGGCGGCAAAGGTGGCTAAAGCCAAAGAGGTCGCGCCTGAACCCCCTGCTGACGACCCTGAGGACCCACCTCGTGTAGTGGCAGTACCGATTGTGAAGAAAGCTTCCATCGGTGATGTCCAGCTTGACACGGCCCAATGGGTGGCCAAAGCGATACCGCATACCGGCAAGCGCACTCCAAAGACATTGGCGTTGCTGACTGCATTGATTGAAGCCAACGGTGAGGCATCTCCAGAGGAGCTATCAGTGGCCACCAAGGGAGAGTATTCCAATTTGGATGTCTCCAGCTGGTTGGGTCAATGCTTGAAGAAAAAGAACCCTTACGTGGTTCGTGGTGAACGCGGCAAGTACCGGTTCGTCAAGGAAGACAAAGGTTAATTTCAACGAAGTGGTGAAGCTGTAAAGCCTCTGCCATTGGTTGATTCTAACCAGCTTCCCGCTCATCCATGAGCAAATGGCGGTATCCAACCCCGACAAAAAGAGCAAACCAGCCGCATTATACCTGTCAGACAACAGCAAGACCAAGTTCACCCAATCGCATCACAATACGTTTGGACTGATGTATGGCTTGCCGGAGAATGGCGGGACATGCCCAGGCGCCACCTTAGGTAAAGGTGGTTGCCTGGATGTAAGAGACGGATTCAAAAGATCCACCTGTTACATGGCAAAGATAACCCAAATCTACAAGGCTGTAGGTGTCAAGCTGACGGAAAACACTGAACTGCTGAAAGGCAAAAGTTACACGGAGATGGTCGAGATCCTACGTGCCACAGTTCAGAATTTCGTCGATAAAAACGAGGAATCAGCATGGTTCTTCCGATTGCACTACAGCGGAGACTTCTTCTCACCCGAATACACCAAAGCCTGGGCTACGGTGATTGGAGAGTTTCCGAAGGTGAAGTTTTGGGTTTACACTCGGTCCCATGACCTGGTACACTACTTAATAGATTGTACTAACTTGACGCTGTTCCTGTCCGTAGACCCAGTCAATTGGGAATCCGGACGAAAAGTTTTCGAACAGTTCAAGGAGAGGCCGAATATCGGCCTGGCATGGCTAGGGGGTGAAACCCCGGCTGAGTTTAGATGGGTGACTTGTCCTGAGACGTCAGGTGTGATCAATAACACCAAGGAACAAGGAGCCTGTGCCAAATGCAGATTATGCATTGACCGGTACAAATCAAAAGTGCGGAACATAAATTTTGTTCTTCATTGACGTTGGCTAAACTGTATCAAAAACATCGTATAACATATGACCACTACTACCACAAAGAACGAGAAGACCGTAATCATCAAGATCGCTGACCAAACCGGCGACACGGAACTCGTACAAAAGCTGCAGGAAGGCGTCGAGACCATCGTAAACCAACACTTCGAACAAAAGAAGTGGGTGTTTGCGGGTGCTCGCCAATTCCAATTCCATGCCACAGGCCTGGATGACGCAGCTGGCTTGCTCGCGGACACCATCCGTCTACGCGAGATGCTCGAAGAATATGACGGCACGCCTCAAGTCTTCCTGACCGGAGAGCTCACAGGCGGAGCACGCTAACCTACCCGGTTGGTGCCTAATGGAGAGAGGGTGACAACACCCTCTCTCCAGCTATCTATTCTCTAACTCATCACTATGGCTCAAATCACTTTACCTGTTCTTAATCGCTACATCGGCTTTCTAAACAAACTACATGACACTGGCTTGGAATTTGACATCGACGTGGGCCAGGTGTATCGGGGCAACAACTACGAAGCCGAGTTCACCCCCAAGATCAAAAACATCAAGACAGTAAGCCAGCTGGCCACCTGTTTTACGGCCAAGAACGCCCCCATCAAGGCCTCCCACATTGAAGGTCTTCCTGACGCATTGCTCAAGTTGTTTGAGAAGGAAAACTGTACATTGCTCCAGAAGGTCAATGGTAACACGGAAGCCTCTCTCAAGTTCTTCGCCAAAGAAGCCTACGAAAAAGAGGAGGCGTTTGAAGCCTATCTGATCACGGCACCACCTGTGGAGATCCGGTTAGGTGATCATACCTATCGCATACTCACCTGCGGCAGCAGCTACTACTATTCTGAACTAGTCCTCTGCGTCAATGAGGAGCACCCAGCCTACAACTACATCGACAAGGGGCACATTGTAATCTTCGGACAGTCTACCAGTTGTGCTGACGGAAATTTCTTCGTCACCAACCAGATGACGCTGGACATGAACTATGTCGCAGCCTGCTTCCATACCTACCCAAAGATGCTGCCCGAGCTGGTACAAGCCAACACTACGTTCATCGACAGCCGTAATGCCCGTGTGTTGTTGTTGAAGGCGGAACGCAGTGTCCCTCCACGGTTGAAAGAAGCTTACGGCAAGCTCAAAGTTAGCATCCTGGCGGACTTTGAAAAGAACGCCCAGAACATGATGGTTGGCAAGCTTCAACGTGGAGAGACTCCATTTGTTGAGCTTAACAACATCAAGATCGAAAAGACCAAGGCGACTTACGAGACGATCACCATTGAGGCCGATAACCTGGCTGAGGTGGTGTTCCAGAAGCTCAACCCCAATGAGGCTGAATGGGACGTCTACACCTTGATCAACATCTACACCGATTATGTTGAGAAGTTCTTCGATGGACGCGAGCTAAACGACGCAGCCACAGGCTTCCGCGAGGCCGCCCACCGCTTGTTCAAAATCAACGGCATCACCATCCGCGTGGAGAATTTCACCACGCACGTTCGCCGGGCTGTCAACGGTCGTCTCATCAACAAAGATGAGCTCTCTAAGGTGATGCGCCGGGCATCATGCTTTGACAACCAGGAGGATTTTGACAGCTTCGTCGTGGCAGTCTCCAAGGTTTCCTTGAGGCTCACCGACATTGTTGCCAATGGACTGCCGGTCAAGACGGTCTATCTCGAAGAGGACAACCAGCACAACAAAGACGCAGGCATCAAGCATCCCAAGCTCAAATTCATCCGCAAGGACAGCAAGTTCCAGCTGATGATCGACAAGGACACCGTTCGCCCAGTAAAGCGCATGGTGGAGTTCGTCAACAAGGTAATGGCCTGCAACCGCCGTCACCGTCGTCCTTACTATGGCTACCGTCAGACCCACGAAGGTGGTTATGAAACAGGCCAAGGACCCAATGATGTCGAGAAGGAATTGCTCACCATTTTCCCTGAGTATATCGAAGGCATCACCGCTGCAGAAATCACCGCCTTGGTGAAGTTCGTCAACAAAGAGCGGGTTGAGGCTGAGAAACGTTCGGAGCGGTTCCTCGCCGCCGCCGTGCAGCAGACTGGATCAGAACGTCTGCAATACAAGGAAAAATGGGGATACAAGGTCAAGGGCATACTGCGCAATTACTTCGTCGAGGAGGATGCGCTACGAGTCTACGACTACGACACCGGACGTTACATCTGCGTGGTCAGCAAGGGGTTTCAGGGAGTCGGGAAAGACGCCTTGGTTACTCGTTTGTTCGCCCTCAGCAACGACCAGTTTGTCGCAAAAGATGTTGGAACACTAAAGTAGTATCATTATGGCAACCAGAACATTAGAAGAAAACCCCGCAATCAAATGCGCGGATCAAGCCGAATTCGCACGACTAGTCGACCTAGGCAAAACACAGAAAGACCTCATGGAAGCAGCGGCAACTGCTTACCAAGCCACCCGTCAGAAGATCCTGACCACCGCCAAAGAGCAGTGGTTTGAGGTTAACGATGGAGCCAACGCCGAAGATGTGGTCAATACCTTCGACGCCCGAGGCCGCAGATTCAACGCACAGGTTGACTTCAATAACAAGTACACGTTGAACGCTGAACGTCTGACGGAGCTGCAAGCTCAGTTTGAAGACGTTGACGACTTCTTCCGCAAGGTCGAAGTTATCAAGATCGCCATGGACCAGCTTTCAGTCCACAACCATCAGGCTTTCTTCCGAGAGGTGGTAGCCTTGTGTGCCAAGTGGAAGGTCAAAGCGATGATTGGTGACAACTTCGAGGTCCATGAAGACTTCCATGTCAACCGCCACAGCGACCTGGACGCCGAGGATAATAAAGCTGTGGAAGCCATCATCCCAGTCCACGCGCAACTCACCTATGGAGGCTAACCACATGAAGTTTGCTGCATTGTACCAACTTGCAGCGTACGTCAGGGACAACTGGGCAGGCACTAAATCTGCCCAGTTGGACTCCATCCTGGACCAGATGGATGGGCTAGACGAGCCAGAGAGCCTCAAGGGGCATGAGGATGCCATCACACTGCTGCAACGGCTGAACAAGCTGTTAAGCAACAAGGAGACCTCGGAATTGCGATTACTTCGCCAGGAGCTCGACAATCGAATCACACAGTATGGATCATTTGTTAAGAAACGCGCTGAGAGATGCGTGTCACCTGTGCAATGGGCACTTAGCTGAAGAGGAGGGTGGGTTGATTATGGAGTCACCCACCCACTCCTTCACCTTCCTCAAATTGCGCAACGTGAACACCGGTACGCCCATGGCTGAGGCGTTGTATATGGTGGACCCGGAGGAATATGCAGATAAAGCGATCAACATGATGCTCCAAGGGTGGAAACGTCATGGCACCTTCCACACACACCCGGAGAACTGCATGCCCTACCCGAGTGGTTTGGACTTGCGGGCCTTGTTCACCACCAGCCCCATTAACTACATCTACAGTCCTTGCATGGACCTGCTCATTTGCTACACCTTTAATAACCAACTACACGTATGGGAAGCTCAACAGATAAACCTGTCATCAGCCGTATTGCCATTGCCGGTGCCGGTGGCATCGGTGGATTCGTCGCCGCAGGTCTTTATGACTACGGTGTAAACCGGCAGCAGTTCGAATTTTCCAGCATGGAAATCGACGTCTTCGACGATGATGTCGTTGATGTCGGCAACCTGCTGCACCAGAATTTTACCGAGGATGACCTCGGAAAGATGAAGGCGGATTTGCTGGCGGAACGCTATGCAATGAACCCCATCAAACGCTTCATGGAGGTTAAGGACTTCCCGAAGTATGACCTGATTTTCAGCTGTGTAGACAGCATGACTTTTCGAAAGGCATTGTATCAATGGGGTTGGGAGAACCCGGGCAAGGCTTATTGGATTGACGGCAGGTGCAACAGTCGGAACATTGGGGTTTACAACTCCAAGGTTTCGCGCAAGCAACTGGAGTCCGACCTTACGGATTCAACAGAAAGACGCGGTTGTCTTAGGGCCATTGACAAAGAGAAAAAAGTGAGCCATATTACACCGCAAGTCGTAGCTTCGATGATGCTACAGTTGTTTTTGAATTACCTTCGAGGTGAGCCAACAACTGACAAAATCTTGGTCTACATCTAACATAACTAACAAAACAACAACTAGGAAATCAAATGCCTATTATTCGTCCCACACGTAAGTTCGACGGCGGTGAAATGGGAAACCAAAACAACGCCTCAATCCTCAAACCAGGTATCCCGTTCATCAACTTCAAAGATGACGCCAACAAGAATGGAGCAAAGGTGTTCCTTCTAGGTGCCTACAAAGCCGATGCTGAAGGCAACGGCATCTGGTACCGGGTGATCAAGATCCGAGACAACTTCGGCCTCGACACCAAGGAGAAGTTTGCCGTGCAGCCTAACTGTCCTGTGGAGTGGTTCTCCAGCAAGGTCAAGAGTTATGCACCAAACTACGCCAAAGTAGAGGAAGTGGTGAAAGACAACCGCAAGCAGAAGGTGTATCCAAGCTTTGGACGCACCACCTACCGCGTAATCTTCAACGCCGCCTACGTCAACCGCATGGAGCTTGGTGCTCATGTATTGGACATCCCTCAGTGGAACTGTGGCTCAGTCATTTACGACTGGTGCCAAGATCCTGAGAAGCCGATGCTCAACGATTACACAGCCGCTATTCCAGTGAACTTCAAGCTGGAAAAGGGCAACACCATGGGCAACCCTTGGCAGGTGACCATCGAGTCGTTCAAGTCGTTCGCGCTGCCACCAGAACTGGCCGACACCGACTACCTCCACAACCTCGATGACGTTGTGGTTTACCCTGACAAGGCCAAGCTGTTGGAGAAGCTACGGTCAATCACGCCTAACGACCTGTTTAACCGCTGCATGGCGGGTTACAGTGACGGCACCGTGACGGTCGCGTTTAGCGGCAGTGACAGCAACAGCGATGATGTGAGTTATGGTCCGGCTGCTACGGCAGTGCAGACCCAGGCCCCAACACCGCAGCCAGCCCGCCAGGTGACCATCCCTAAGGCGCGTGCAGTAGCACCGCCAGCAGCAGCAGCAACCACAGTGGCCCCAGCCATCCGCAAGGTAGCTGTAGCAGCGCCAGTGGCCGCTGAAGCCCCAGCCGATGATGGTGAAGGTGATCTGCCCTCACCACCAGTAATGACCACAGGCTCAAGCTCAAGCTTGTCTGTAGATCAGGCTCGCGCATTCTTGCGCAGGCCGGCAGCATCAGCTGCAGCTTAACTAGACAGGGAGTACGTCAGCAAAGGCGTACTCCCTAGTCTTCGATATATCATATGATCGACCAACTGTTAAAAACCACAGAAGCTCAGTTCAAGAAGAAATTCAAGGACTCAGACACTGAATTCAAGTTCGCCGACGACGAACGCCCGCCAACTGGCATCGTTGTTGACAACCCGTTGTTAGAATACATCCTCGACCGCAGGTTCATGGCTTATGGCCGGTTCTACCTCACTTATGGCAAGAAAGGTAGTTGCAAGACTAGCTTCTTCTTCGACATGGCCAAGCTGTTCCAGCGTAATGGCGGAACAGTAATCTGGCTGGAGACTGAAAATGCAGCCGACCTCGATTACGCCAAGAAGCAAGGTGTTGATACCTCGAAGTTGATTCTACAACACCCTCGCTCATTGGAAGAGGCGTTGAACCTGGCTGAGTTGTATGTTCGTAACCTCCCCAAGGTTGACCCTGACCAGACTACCCCAGTGTTGATCTGCCTGGATTCAATAGCTGGCTCCACCACTGAGTATGAACAAGAGGCCGCCCATAGCATTCACGATGTAATGCCTGGCAGCCACGCGCGTATTCTTAGTCGTTGGTACCGTGAGATGGAGCACCCATTGGCCCAGGAGAAGTGCATCTTCCTTGCGTTGAACCAGCAAAAGGAAAAGATTGGTGGCATGGGAGGCTTCGGTGAGGAGCAGCCTGAGTCGTTGATGGGTGGAAACGCCCCGTTGTTCAGCTCCACGTATCAGTTCAGAATGGCCAGGACAATGGACTTGAAAAAAGCCAATGCCCATGGTGTTGAACGTAAGTTCGGTTCCCGCCACGCCCTGGTGTGTAAAAGAAACAAGCTCGGCCGTGAAGGTAACATGCAGAAGATTGAATTCGACATGTTCATCAACGGTGGCATTGACTGGTGGAGCCCGTTGGTCAAGATGCTTGGCAAAGACTACACCGACATTGTCAGCAGCAGTGGTGCCTGGCATACCTGGAAGGTGGAAGGCTGTCGTTACCTCGACCCAGCCACCAACGAGGAGAAGACCATCACCACCAGCGAAGCCATGTATGACCGCGACCTAGGTGCGTTGATATCGCTCAGTAATGATGCCAAAGAAGTGATCAGAAAGGCATTTGAGATTCCGGGCCTACCATCCGCACAAGTCGTGGCAGCCGTTGAGGCTGACATGAAGAAGAAGCGCGGCAAGGCCAAGAAAAAGCTCACTGAAGATCTGGAACCTGCAATATCATCGGAGTAATTATGGGCAAGACCTACACACCAATCTGGTTTTTACCCACAGCGGTCAATAGCAAGTATCGAAACAACTATGACGAAATCTTTAGCAAAAAAGAAGGCCGGCAACAAAAAGCCGACCAAGCAAAAAGTAGCTGTAAAAAGAACCCCGAAAAAGCGAAAAGCTTCCTCGCTGCAGCCCTCACGGGTTGCCTCTGCCGGGACGGCGAAGACTGCAGTCCCGTCACCGGGTAAGATCGTGGAGGTGGTTGACATGAACCGTCTCCCGTTTGAGAAGCAGGCCGCCATGATTTTGAACACCTTCCCCGGCGAAAAGCTAGGGATTGTCATCAAGACTCGCACTGACAAGGGGCTGCATGACGCACATCTGCCAAAGCTGCACGTCAAACCTGGACAATAACAATGGCTACCAGGGACTACTACATCGGCATTGATAACGGCGTCAGCGGAAGCATCGGCATTTTTGGTCCAACCATCGATGACCGCCGCTTCTACCTTACGCCAGTAAAGTCAGTACGCACCTATACCAAGGAGGAGAAACACATCCATCGTGTGGATGTGGTTAAGCTGAGAGAGCTCTTCAAAGGCCTCCCTGCTGATTCCCTGGTGTTGCTGGAGCGCCCGATGGTAAACCCTCAACGATTTGTTGCCTCCATGTCTGCGATCAGGGCATTGGAGGCAACATTGATCGTCATTGAAGAGTTCGACTTCTATCTTCGCTATCTCGACTCCCGTGAATGGCAGTCCGTCTTGCTCCCTGGCATTGAAGGCTCCGACGAGCTAAAAGCTGCGTCGTTAAAACTAGGCAAGGAACTATGGCCCACAGCCAAGTTCAAAAAAGACGCCGACTCCCTGTTGATGGCCAAGTGGGCCTTTGACAAACAGTTGTAACTAAACCCCTTAACTCTTATCGCCCGCAGTCGTCTATGGCTGCGGGTTTTCTCTTTTCATGGCTATCATAAACCCTGAAGTAGACACTATCATAAACGAAATCTCAGACGTCGACATCGAGCGCTACAACGCTTATTGGAAGACTATCTCTCCTGCCGACGACCAGCAGTTGTTCAACCGCTGGATGTTCGCTTTCCTGTCGGTACATACAACCTGGCAAGCCAATGTGTTTGCCTACCAGCAGCTAACCGCCAACCCACTGCCTGCCGAGAAGGACGCACTGTTTAACCTCATTGCCAACACTAAGGTTGGTTTGGTGAAGATGCGCTCCAACGGCATCCATAAATTCAGAAACGATTTCTGGACCAACGTCGAGGCCTGGAAGAAGAGCGATGCAGAAACCTGGGCACAGTTCAGAAACCGAACCATGGAGATCTGCAACGGCATCGCATTAGCTAAGACATCCTTTGCGCTGGAACTGGCTTATCCCTTGGACTGCCGGGTTGTCTGTCTCGACACCCACATGCTGCAATTGTACAAATGCAATAAGAAGGGCTCCCAGGTGAAGCAAGCCGATTACGAAGCCATGGAACAGCATTGGCTGGACCGCTGCAGCACCAGAGGGGTTGCTCCTACCATCGCCAGGAACATCTACTGGGACAAAGTGCAGAAAAAATCAGATACTCGTTACTGGACTCACGTCTTTGAAACTACCACTCAACAATAACAACAATGAAACTCTCATCTACTAAAGCTGCTCGCAGCGCTGCAGCCCGAAAGGCTGTACGAACCCGCCGCAACAACGCGTTCCACGCCATGCTCCCGTTTAAGCGGCGCATGGCTATCGCCGAGGATGTGCTGGCTAGTCTGGAAGTCGAAGCCATACGTGCAAACACAGGCAGCTTTGTGCGGCTGGACCTTGACACCCTCAACTCTGTAGAAGCTGGCCAGCAGCTGCAGCCTACCTTCCTCAACCCAGAATTGAGCTGCAGTGTTTGTGCATTGGGTGCCTGCTTTGTCTCCGCAGTGAAGCTCGGAAATGACTTCTGTGTAACCGAGGACCACATCGACAACAACCAGCTCCCGTTCTCCGACATCAACGACACGCTCTCCAAGTATTTCTCAGCAGCTCAAATGCAGCTGATTGAAATTGCCTTTGAGGAAGGCAGGGGTTGGTGGAAGTTGGACAGTCACAAGTTAGTTGTCACTGAAGGACAGTTCAGGGCAGCCCAACGCTTCGGCTCCAATGCTTACGCCTCAGGAAATTACTACTATGGCCCAACAAACAAGCTCAAGGCCATCATGAAAAACATCATCGACAACAAAGGAACCTTCAAACCATGAAACGTAAACCCATCATCGGATACAAACCACCTACCATTGACCCGCTAGTCCGCAAAGCTTTTGCTACCATCCCGCTCAAGCCTACGACCAAAGCCGCCCTGCTCTCCGCGAGAGCCAAGAAAGCCTGGGCGACCCGGCGTAAGACCGCAGCCAAGGCTGTGGTAAAAACCATATTGGCTGACAATGCGAAATTCGAACAGCTGTCCAAACAGCAGCAGCGTGTAGCCATCGCCAAGGACGTCCTCGCTGCGCTGAAGGCTCAGCAGTTGTATGCTTGCACCGGCACTTGGGCAAAGATCGACGACTCTTCCCCAGTGGTCCTTGAAGACTTGAAACTTGGCACTGAGCTGCAGGATATATTCAAGCAGGCTGACGTCAGCTGTGAAGCCTGTGCATTGGGCGCCTGCTTTGTCTCAGCTGTTAAACTCGGCAACAACTGCAAGCTCACCTCTGAGGCACGGGAGAACGGGCAGTTTAACTTTTATCTGCCCAGTGACCAAGGTGGTGACCGGACTGGTATGAGCGCAACTCTCAGCCGCTACTTTGATGAAAAGCAGCTCTCATTGATTGAATGCGCGTTCGAGATGGGAACTGGTGCGTTGGGCAAGCCTTATCTCAGATTCCCCGATAATTCTGACATCGTTGACCGTGCTGAGGATTTTGGTATGAACTTTGACTCCGACCGCGAGCGCATGGAAGCCATCATGACCAACATCATCAACAACAACGGAGAATTCAAACCTTAATGAAAGCAGAAATCAAACAACGCTGGCTTGAGGCCTTGCGCTCTGGCCGTTACGCACAAGGCGAAGGTGCACTGAAGCAGCAACACGATGGGGAGGAAAAGCCCCAGTATTGTTGTCTTGGTGTTCTCTGTGACCTCCACCGAATCAGCACCAAACGCGTAGGCTGGACTGATGGCGGAGCTGAAAGCGATGACAACTTCAGCTATTTCGAAGAGGACTGCTTTGTACCTGAACAGGTGGCAAGGTGGGCTGGGCTTTCAGCCGAAGCCGAACTCGCCGACGATGGTGATGTTAACGTGAACTATCGTGGAGAAGCTACGCAGCTATCCAAACTCAACGATGGTGTCCCAGGTGAGCACAATCGGCTGACCTTTAACCAAATCGCCAACGTCATCGAAAAACAGCTATGAAACCTGAAATCAAAAGGCGATGGGTAGCCGCCCTTCGCTCTGGAAAATACAAACAAGGCGAGGGCAGTCTGTGCACCGCCGGTGAAACTGGGGCTGCAGATACCTACTGCTGCCTCGGTGTGCTCTGTGATTTGCATCACAACAGCCTGCGTCGTAAGCACAAAAAGGGAATACGGAGTGCTGCTGATTCGGGGGCAAATGTGTTGTTCGATGGTGGGGAGAACTATCCGACAGATGCTACCCTGGTTTGGGCTGGCTTGACCGACGTGGCCGACAAGGACAATGATGTACCGGTTAACGCTTTTAACCGGGTTACCAAGTTGAGCATACTCAACGACGGTAATGGTGACCTGTGGAAGCGTCAAACCTTCAAGCAAATCGCCAAGATCATCGAGAAACAGCTGTAATACTATGGAATTCACGAAACTTACCAAATTCATCGCCAACCTGCAGAAACGCCAGGCCCAGGTGGTTGATGGCAACAAGGCGTTTAAGAAGCTGTCCAAACAGCAGCAACGCATCACCATCGCCAAGGACGCATTGCAGCAGCTCAACGCCAAGAAGTACACCGCTAGCCCTGGTAACTGGTGCAACACCGAGCTACCCAAGGCGGTGCATAATGAACTACGCGAGCTGGAGGCCTGGGATAACCGCCCGAGTTCAGCGGAGGATATGAAAAATGCCTTGTATAGCGTCCACCAGCACAACAGCAATGTGTTGCAACCGTTGTTACAGGAACCGGGTGTAACTTGTGAGGTTTGCGCGCTGGGTTCACTGTTTGCCTCTGCGGTGAGGAAGGCAGATAACTGCTCGGTGAACCCTTTGCGTTATGCTGCGGAATATGGCGACCGTGCACATGAGGCCGACTCCGATGACGTCAACGACGTATTGGGCAGTTACTTCTCTGAGAAACAGCAACGGTTGATGGAACTGGCTTTTGAGGAAGGCAGTGGATCGAACAAGCCGGTTTCTGTACAAGACTTTGCTGCTGCCGAGATGTACAACGGCAAAAACCCCACTCAGCGCCTCCGAGCTATTCTCAAAAACATCATCGACAACGATGGTGTGTTTAAGCTCAACAAGAAATAGTTGTTGACGTTGGTCACAACTCTGCGCTACAGTTACATCAATGAAAGTGCAATTAGACATCCGCAACGCTGCTGGGGCTGGCCAATCAAGGCTATCCTCGGGAGGGCGTTATTGTGTCATTACTGCGCTCCCGTTGTTTACCCAGCCACTGTTGAAACATACAGCCTGGGTATCAGCTAGAGAAGCAGATAATACACCAGGCGGGTTCTAAGGGCACTGACAGTAACTTTTAGAACAACCCGCCTGATGTAAAAGTCAGGTGGGTTTTCTATTTAAAATCCTTCATCGGGAAGGCGTAGAGGCAGAGCGTTAAACCGCAGAGCCGGCTAGGGCTGAAATCCTGGTCACCAACGACAGGTCGAGCGTGTTCGTCTCCTATACGATATCCAAGGAGACCTTTAATTTTAACGCAGTAGTAGCTCAATTGGCAGAGCGCTTGCCTTCCAAGCAGGCTGTTGTGGGTTCAAGTCCCATCTACTGCTCCAATTTACAGGGTGGCCGTCGGGACGGTACTGGAACTCCAAATCCCGGTTCAGTAGGTTCAACTCCTATCCACCCTGCCAATTTCATAGGCAACTATGAGCCCGTAACCAATCGGGCCGCCAGGGCCGCGAAAGTGTCCACCAATCTAGCGTTCACCAACACGTTATCAAAGAGCGGCTGTTACCGTGACTTTGACTGGTGACGGCGGGAAAGAACGCGCCAATTTTATGAGCCAAGAGACCAACTTCACAGGTAAAGACTACACAGCCGGATTTGAAGCAGGGCAGAAGCAGGCTGAAAACCGACTGTGCATCAAACTGCTTAATGACACAGGTAAACGAAGGGTTATCATGGCGCTTTTTCGAAAAGCACACGAGGAGCAGAACCCAGAAAACACCAAGTCGAAGAACAGTGAGCTGGAAGCTTACTCAGAAGGTTTCCGTCATTGTCTGAACATCCTGGACAACTGGGGTGATGGTGTGGAGGCATATAGCCGTGTTGTCAACCCAAGCATCAAGATCAGCTTAACCCACGACGATGTTCGTCGATTAACTTAATTTTTCAGTGTGTTCAACACAGGTAGCGGCTGGGTCACCAGCTTGGCAACACCGTTCTTAGGTACGGTCTGAAAACAGGAGGACCAGCAGATGAGCGTCTCTGTTGGTCGTCAAATGCTGTTGAAACAACTAGTGCTCACTGATTCAACCGTGGAGCTGTTCAGGATATGTTCCTGCTGATTCCCAAATGAATCCCGTTGCAAAACGGAGCTTCAACAACAACTAGCTGGTGGCAACACCAACAACCAGTGATTTGCCTGGGTCAACAAAAGTCAAACGGGGGGCGTGCGGTTATCCTAGTCAACAAACGCGCTTATGCCACAGTGACCCGAGCGGTAAGGGACCAGTTTTGTAAACTGGCGTCGTAAGACATCGTCGGTTCGAATCCGACCTGTGGCTCCACTTTAACGGGGTCTTAGTGATAGCGGTAGCACGACCGGTTTGCATCCGGTAGGTAGGGGTTCGACTCCCCTAGGCTCCACCATTTCAGTAACAACAAACAACAAACTCCTAACATGAAAAATCTAATCTCCTTCCTCGTCACCGTCCTTTCCATCGTTGCTACAACAGCAGCCTGGCTCTACAACAGTGTCATTGCCGTTACCTTTATGAAGGTGTTGCTGTGTATCGCAACTCCCTTGACTGCCCTCATGTTGCTCATCATCGGCATCGCTGTTGTCTTTAAGCCCGTTGAATCCGGCGAGAAGCTTACCTCTGAATTGAAATGGTATCTGTGGCCTTGGCAGGTCATCACCAACGTCAACCAAATCGCTGCCACCATTTACCTCCTTGGTCTCGGTTCTGTGTGGTGGGCGTTGCTGGCGTTGACTGGGTTCATGCTCTCAATCACATCAGTAGCGGTGATACTCTTCGCCATGAACAAGTACAAAGAATGGACAAAACGCTCATTGAAGCGTGCTATGGCGGAGGAACAACTCCGTTACGCCGAAGCTAAGCCGGCCAATGTGATTTCTGTGGATTAGTATCAATGCGATCGTAGCTCAACTGGCAGAGCAACGCTCTTTTAAAGCGGAGGTTGTGGGTTCAACTCCCACCGGTCGCACCAATTTCTCATCGATGAGACAGGGTTATGTGAGCGTCCTTAAACTAAAAACTCACAAGTCTGTAGTGTAATGGCAGCACAACGGTACTTAACCGTCAGTGTGGGTTCGATTCCCA
>ERZ1292625.57-Hain-H41-01um-R1-57-length-188889-cov-25_pt2 | contig 23230 bp, 19 predicted proteins | sample MGYA00564400_ERZ1292625 | MGnify/ENA primary metagenome ERZ1292625 (study PRJEB36523, sample SAMEA6512639) | groundwater metagenome | collected 2019-01-08 | study: AquaDiva: Metagenomics assemblies of 32 groundwater samples | reverse complement strand
CCAGCAAGAATATCAAATCTTTCGCCCTCACCAAGAACATCTTCCTCGTATCTAATGTTTCCTAGGGCAATATTGTTTCTAATAATCGGTATTGCATAACTTGTGCCGTAGGAAAATCCAAGGCCAAGGACAGGTGTTCTTTCATATCTTCTTGTCATTTCTTCTTGTTATCTCTTAATTCTTGTGTTTTTGCCGTAGTCTATTTCTTTTGTTTCAAGGTCAGAGTTGCTTTTCATAGTGGTCTTTTTAAGGGCCGAGCCTATGTTGTAAATAGGTGCGGAACTAAATCCGTTGTGGTCCAGACCTGGCTGTAGGTCATGCACAGGGCTAAACTCTATTGAAATTTTAACCATTTTTGGAGCTCTGTTGTTTAGCCCAACTGTCTCCCAGGTAAAGGACTTGTCTATGTCCATGTTCATGGACGTTATAAACCCGGCAAGACCTCTTCCCCTGACAGACTCAAATGACTTGAAAATGGGGTTGGCATTTTCCCCGGTGGCAGCAAAAAAATCCTCAAGAGCCTGTCTGTCCTGCTGAATATCCCCAGCACCATTTACGCTCAGGGCTACAAGAGAAGCCTGGGTTGTTTGTCTCTCGACCTCTGCGTCATTTGGCTTGAGGCTTCCAACCGGAACAATGAAAGTTCCCTGTTCCTCTGGAGTGGCTGGAGTCGTTAACTGCACAGCAAACCCTGTGCCACCACCTCTTGGAAAGGCCATTTGGCCAACAATTCTGACCGGTTTTTTTGATGCCAGGGTTAGATCCGCCTGAGCCCGTCTTTGTTGTGGGGTAGCTGCCGAGGGTCCCGTTGTTTCCACAAGCCTTTGATAGGCTGTTTCTCTAGGAGCCCTGCCTCTTGGTCTTGCCCCAGAGTCCACACTTGGGGTTGGGTCAAGGTCCGCAACCTCCCCAGGTTGCCAGTCTCCCGAGGTCATTCGTAGTCTAGTAAATTCCCTTACCTCGCTTACCGTGTTCCTGCCTGCGGTTGCTGTTTCCTCTCGTTCTGCCTGGGAGGACACGTGAAACTCGGCACTTCCTAGACCAAAAAGTCTAGCAAGGTCAAACTTGTTGTAGTTTGACTTAAAAACATCCCCTACCCTAAGGCGTATAAATGGGGACACCGCTGGAATTTGTGAAAATGGCTGCACAAAACTGTCCCCTCCAAACTGGAGAGCCCTGCCGGCAGTGTATTGTGGGTACAGCATCGTGGTCAATTTATTTATTTTAAGCCACATGTCGGAAAAATCATCTTCCCCGGTGGCTACTACCATAAACTCAAGAGAAATTTCTCTGTTGGTGTTTTTGTAGGTCAAAACTTTGCCGACACGTCCATAGCCTTCATTTTCTGTGTAGTCAACATTATAGTTGTCGGAAATAGTTTCCAGGAACGCGTGAAAGGCAATTATTTCATTTGTTCTCAGGTCATGAAAATAAAATGGAAGATAATCTGCCTCAAGATAGTTTTCCATTCTCTCCACCTCGTCAGCAGAAAATCTGTTTGTGGGCTTTGCTATAAAGCCCCTCTCCACAGAAAGACCAGTAAACCTACCATCATCCCCATCTAGTCTCCTTGCGGCCGTTTTAATTTCGTTTGGCAAAAGATACATGGATGACACTGTGTTGCTTGCCCAGGCCATTCTGTTTCCAAATTGGTCACTGAGCCTATTTTTCATATGGAGCACGCCAAGCTTAGGGACTTCACCCCCGTTTGGACCATCGGAAATATCCTTGATCACATCCTGAAAAGGTATTTCGCTATCTTCTGCCAGCATTGCCGACTCCCCAATCAAGGCCATTATATTCATAAACTTTAATATTTTTGACTCATTTAAAGCCTTGATGAAGGTAAGAACAGAGGTGGCGGCGTCAATTCCAACATTTCCAGACCCAGTCAGGTTTGGGTCTACGTCATAAGAAGTTCTTACGTCTGGGGTTGCAAGCGGCATCAGACCAAAAATAAGCTCGTTGGTGGTTTTTATCATGGTCCTAAAGACTGTATTATACCACCCACTTGCAAGATGAACGCTTTCGTTTCCGACCACAAGCAAGTCAGCATTGTTTTCTGTACCAAAAAAAACAGAAATACCCTTGTTAAGGCAGTCAAAATATGGAAAAGCTGTTTCAACAATGTCCACGACTGTGTAGTTTTTATACGGCCTGTAGGTGGCAGACTCGTCACTTCTACCTGGGTAATTTCCAAGCCTAAGCCTTCTGTCCCTGGAGGCACTTTTGGCAGCCGTTAAATCCCCGGCAATAGAGGAAACTCCCTGAAGGGAGTTTAGTCCATTTAGTGTCACACACAAGCCTTTGAGTAAAGTTGCAACTGTCAGGGCTAAAAGCTGGGCACTATTGGTGGAGGAAACCGATAAAAGTCCACTGAAGGGAACAAGGGGATTGTTTACGTTTCCGTGAGACAAAATAGGTGTTCCCTGAAGGGTATTGTCTCTTATGTTCTTTTTGAGTGTTGGTTCCATTTCATTCAGGATCTTTACGCCATCAAACCTGGTAACCGGAACCCTTTTACCAAATCTTGCAAGCCCTGGAAGGGCAGTAGAAATAGTGGCCCCAAGAGACTCTTCTGGGTCACTTAGGTCAGTTGGAATATTTAACTCCCCAGAGCCATGGAGCAGGGTTGTTAGTCCAAAGTTTTTCAACTTACTAATTGGTATAGAAACAAAGCCACCACCGTCTCCATCTGCTTTTTTTGGAAATTTTTGTGGAAGATGCTGCCCAAGTTTTGGTTGGACAATTAGAGAACCTATTGTATTTCTTTCTCCTTCTTTTGTCCCTGCGGTTACTGCGGGGAAGTCCTCAGAAAATCTGTTGTTCGCAAACATTACAGACTGAACTCTCTGTGGAATTTCTGCTCTCCCGCCTTTTTCTTCTATTTCGTTCAGGTACTCTGTCCCTGTTGTTTTTGAGTCATCAGACTTTCCTTTTTTGATTTTAAAGGGAGTGTCCGTGTCAAGAAGCCCAGACTCACTTGAGGACTCAAAAATAGCCCTTGCAACCTGGCCTTTGTCGGTTGAGGCAATTTCGTCCATGTGGGTCAGCACAGCATTTTCGTTTGTGTCAGAAATTGGCGCAGGGTTACCAGAGGGCATTTTTGTTTTAAAAAGCTCTGACCCGTCCCTGACTGGGTATTTGTTTTTGTAAACCTGTTGTGTCAGGTGAGCAACGTAGTCCCCGAGTCGTCTTCTCTCCCTAACAACAAGGTCATCCACCCCAATTACGGCCTTGCCCTCGTCAGAGGTTGTAATTTCTGGAATAGGTCTTGGGGGAACCTTTGGGTCTGAGTCTTCAAGTGACATAGGGATAACTATTTCTTCTCAATTTTTTCGATGGTTTCTTTAAGTGGCCCTAGGATATTTCTCTCAAAGTCCCCCAGCAGCTTTGCAGCAGCCATTTCTGCCTGCTGTCTTTCCTCGTCCGACATTTTTTCTAGTATTTTCTTATATGCCTCAGACTCTTTAAGGTCATCAAGTATTTTTGTCATGAGTTTCCTCCGGTTCCCCCACGAGCCATTATTCTAGAGTTTGGTCTGTCAATTAAAACTCTTTCAAGGTCAACCGCGTCCACGTGGACGTCCACCTTTACCTTTATATTAAAGTTTTCATGATTTATGGTTACCTCCTCATTTCTTCCAAGGCCAAGACGTCCGGCCAAGGTTTTCAGGCTTGTGTTAATGTTAACCGTGTCTATTGCCCCAAGCTCTGCCGCTATGGAATTAACCTGAGCCACCATCGCCTTAATGTTTTCGCCCATCCTCAAAAATGACTGAGACTGGAGAGCCTTGGCGTTATTTTCGATGTTGTTTGCAAGGTCGGTGAAGTTTAAGGAGGCTACTTCGTTTACAGAGGCCAAACTCTTTGACAACTGTTCCATTTTTTCAGCAGGGTTTCCCTGTATTTCTGGAAGGTTGTTAAATGTACTTGCAACCTGCCTGAACAACAAAGGAAGACCGGGCTCGGCATCTCCTCCGTCTCTAAACAGAGAAATAATTGTACCAAGCCTTTGTCTCATGGCCTTATAGTTTCCGTCGTTGCCCTCGGCAAGTGTGTCATGGAGGGTTTTTAGGGAACCAGGCAAGGTTACAACCGCCTCAACCATGCCCTTAAACGCCTCAACCCCGGATGACAGGTTTTTAACCTCCCCGCTTGTCATCCCTGCAAAAATACCTTTAACGCTCGTCAGAATGCTTGTGGCAATATCTCTTACTCCATACAGCATTCTTCCAATAATGGCATTCATGGTACCGAGAGCCTCGCCCTGTGCCTCTGCCGGCAAAGAAGAGATAAGCCCAGAAAGTTCACCTATTGTTGTGCCAATACTTCCTATTGCCTCAAAGGCACCTGTGAGAACCGGGGCAAGGGTTGAAATTTTATTTGCGTCCCTGTCTGAGAGCCCAGAAAGACTTGAAACAAGATTTCTCATCAGGGTAGAAATTGCAGAAATTAGTCCGCCACTACCACCAGCAAAAATACTGTTAACAAGACCAGTCACTGCCTCAGATATTTGTGGAATTCTCTCCTGTAGCTCGGTGCTCGTGAGATTTGAGAACTGCTGGTTTACGATCACAATCATATTTCGGCCAAACATCCCGAGGGTTTCAATGATGTGACCAATTACCTCAAAACTTTTAAGGGCAGACTCGGACACGTCTAGGTTGCTTGCCAGTTTTCTAAACTCTGACGTGACCGTAGCCAAAACGTCACTAAGGGACCTGCTCACAAGCAATATAAAACCACCCAACATGTTTAGACGCTCAGAAATGTTTGTGCCAAAAATCCACGCTTCATTTTCCATTAAGGACTGTGGTGGTTGCAGGTTCTTAATCATGTCCCCGAGGCTTGACATAATTCTTCCAAAGAGCTCTGCTCTCTGAAATTGTTCTGGGGCAGCATTTAGGCTAGAAACCTGGTTTATTATATTTTGCACAAGAGAAACCATTTGTTCTCCCATGTGTTGAACCGTTGTGTCAAGCTGACGCAAAACATCAATTTGGTCGTCTGCGTCACTGCCGGTCACCCACCCCCACAAGGAACTATTGGAGGCAGACTCTGAAATCCTGGCAATAAGTCCACCAAATGTCATTATTGACTCAAGGGCAACAGAAAACACCTGGAATTTTCTGTCAAAATCCCCTGGGATAGAAATCTCAGAGGCCGCCTTGATTACGGCGTCCACTCCCTTAACCATTGCCGCTGTTGTCACACCAATGGCAACCAAACCAGCCGCTAGGGCAAGTCCGGCTGCGCCCCCGGTGGCCAAAATCCCAACTCCAACCAAGGTGGCAATTGCCATAACCCCAGCGGCGGCAGCAAAAAAGGCAGCACCGGCAGTCATGGCCGCAAGGGCACCTGTTAGTTGTTGGGTGGAAAACCCACCAAGGGAGTCAATCATATAGTACAAACCAACACCCATAGCAACAGCTATAATGCCTATGGCCGCCATGCCAGCGGCAATAGCCGGGGCTGTTCCGGTGGCCATTGCCCCAACGCCTGCCACAATGCTAATGACCCCGGCAAGCTCCAAAATAACACCACCAGCAGCCAACATAACGGCCGAGGCTGTCAGCATTTGGCTCACAGAAAGGTCTCTGCTTTTCATTATTTCAGCTATAGCCCAAATACCGAGAACAACAGCAGCCATACCAATAGCAATAAATGCACCTACCTGTAGTGCTTGTGCGGTTGCCATTGGGTTTGCAGCCGGGGAAGCTGTGGCAGCAGCGGCAGCCTGGCTGGCAGCCGTTATTCCTCCGGCTGTCCCAGAGGACGCCCCAGAAAATATTGCGCTAATGCCCTTGGTCAGGGCAGACTTTACCGACCCAGAGGTAGTAACCTCTGACACGGCGGCAGTTAAACCTTTTGTGAGACCCTGGGCGGCAGCCGCCCCTATGGAACTCATTATGCCGTTAGCAAGAGCAGTTAACATAGATGGACCAAACAACACAGCAGCAATGACCATTGCGTGCTCTGTCAAAAAGTCCCTTGCCCTCGGCCAGACTTCTTCCATAAATAACTGCTCAAGCGCCTCAACCAGGGGTGGCCAGGCTTCTTTCAGGGCTTCCATTATTGGTTCAAAAAGTTCCGCGAGGAAACCAAGTGCCCCACCACCGGCAGCAGCAACCCCAGCTAGGGATTTTCTGCCAGACAATATGTCGGACAAGAACCTCACACCCTGGGTGAGACCCTTGGCTATTTCCCTTATCATTCCTGCCAAAATTACTGAGGCTGCCTTGGAGAACTTTTGGACTCCCTGCAAGATACTTCTGCCGGCAGGTGTGGAGCCGTCAAAATAATCCCAAAACATGTTCTTGAGTCTTTCCATAAGGTTATGGAAGGAGTCTCTACCAGAGGTGCTTGTCAGGCTGTTAAAAAACTCTCTGAAAATCCCCACAAGACTTTTTGTCATCGCCCTGAATCTGTCTCTTGAGAATAGATCACGGAGGCCAGTGAGCATCTGTCTTACCCCCGGAAATGCCTTTACAAAGGCTTGTCCAACTTGAATACCTGCTATATATGTGTCCCGCAGGGCTCGCCGGATACTTATCATCAGCCCTCGGAACTCTCTGGACCACGTTAGACCTCGCTCAAACCCCTGGAAGAATCGTTCAAAGAACCCACCTCCGCCCATGCTTCCAGACCTAACAAGTCTTTCTATGGCCCCTGCAATTTTTTGTAGAGACTCTGCCTGTGTTAGTTGAGACTTGCGGGCACCCTCAGATTTCTTTTTAACCTGGTCATAGGAGAGCCCTTGATTTTTAGCAGAAAACACAAGGTCCACAGCACTTGCATCCAAGCCGGTTTGTGTGGCAAGGAGGGCTCTTTCTTGTCTGGTCATGGACTCAACTGACCTGCCGGCTGCAAAGAAGGCTTTTCGTATCATCTCTGTCCGCTCAGCAGGGTCCTGAGCCTTCAAAAGCTGAAGGGCGTCAAGCTGGAGACCAAACGCCTGGGTAAGCTGAGAGGCTCCCTTGGCTGCGTCCTCGAAATTGTCAAACCTGTCTATAACGCCCACAAGCCCCTTAACGTCCACACCCAGTCTTCTGGCATAAACAGACACCTGTGCCAAAACCTGGGGGGCCATGCCACCAAAGTGCTCGAAGTCCGCCATCATCTCCCCGATATCCTGAGACACCTGTGCGGCGGACTGTCCAAACTCATCTGCAAGCTGCACAGAGTAATTTGCTATTTGCCGGGAGACCTCTGCCATGCTTTGACCGAGGGCAAAGGACCGGGTGGCAAGGGCTTTCTGGCCAGCCTCCCCGAGGTGTAAACCTTTGATGTAGGCAGCAATTACTTCACCATTTTTAACAAACTGTCCCGCCACATTGGCAAAAACATTTCCCATGTTCTTGGCATACTCGGCTATGGTCTTAAGTCTTTCGGCCAGACGCCCAAATGTTCTCCACACACTTATTCCGGTGTTGGCAAGTTCTCCCTTCATGCCTCTTGCTATGTCAATAATGGCAGCAGAGGAGGATTTTCTTAGGTCACCAAATTCTTTTCTTATGTCCTCAAGAGCCTGTCGGAGAGAATTATCCCCGCCACCAGACCCGGCCAGGTTTATCAACCCCGAGAGGATTTTAAATGGGAAACTTATTACACTCAAGGCAAATTGGCCAAGGGACTCCAGGGCTCCCATTGTCAGGCTTGAGAACATCTGGAGAGCAGTTATGGTCCCCGTTATACCTGTGGTAAACCCTGTCCAAATACCAGAAAAAGCCGCAAACCCTGGAATAAGTTTGAGATTTTGAGAAAGCGTGTTCTTTAGGCTATTTCCCTGGGTGACAGACCCCTGTAGGGCTTTTGAGAAACTGGCCAGTTGTCCCCCTCCCAGTTTTGCCGCCTCCTCAGCCGCCTTTTCTAGGACTTCTCTTGTTTTTTCTGCGGTGGACCCAGCGGTTTCCGAGGAGGTAGCCACGCTTGACATTGCCTCGGCAAGCTGTTTGGATATGTCAAGCTGGGACCTGAGAGACCTTGTTTGGTCCTCCACCAGGGAATTCAGGTCCTCCTGGAGTTTTTTTAGTTGCTTTGCGATGTCAAGATTATCTATTGCCACAGTTTAAAGCCTGCCTGGTGACCATAATTACTTCCTAGTTGGAGTTTGAAACATGTCTGAAGAAAAAATACTTGAGATTAAAGATATTGTGTCTGGCGTTTCCTTAAATGAGGAAGCAAACCTCTCTACCACAGGGAAAATATTCTTTGCTGCTGTGGCTGCATACCTGGCTGGGAAGCTGGCCTCTGGGGCATTTTTAAAGCTCCGTGGGAAGCCTGAGGAGCTCCGTGCGATAGCAGATGCTATCGTGGCCTCCAAAGCCTTCCAGGACGAACTAAAAAAACCTAACGCGAGCATCGACAGCGTCATAGAAAAAATGAACCTGAAAAATATTACCACAGCGAGGTTTAAAGCCCTCACGGGACGTCCATGGCCAATTTAGAAGAAACTACCCCCCAGACCATACTTAAAACTATGGTTCGGTTCAATTTTCAAGATCTTTCGAAATCCTCTGGTGTTTACGTAATTTTCAATAATCATAACTGGAGAATTTATGTCGGGTCAACTAAAGAGTTCAAACATAGATGGGCAGATGGACACATTGGTTCTTTGGTTGGAAACAAACACAAAAACAGGTTTCTTCAGTCAGACTTCAATAAATGTAAGGAAATTTTGGGGCATGATAATTTCCTTGAGTTTCATATTTTGGAAAATATGCCTGGGTCAACAAGGGAAGAACGTCTTAGCATAGAGGAAAAGTGGCTTAAGGTTCACTTCGACAGAGGCAAGAATTGTTACAATTTGACCGACAGGGCAATTTCAAGAGAAGGCTGTGGGTCTAAAGACCCAGAAGAAACTCGACGCAAACACCAAGAGGCTTCCAGGAAAATATGGCAGAACTCCCTTTATCGTCAAAATCAATCAAAAATTCAAACCGTTAAAACAAAGGAACAATGGCTTGATCCAAAGGACAGGGCGCAAAGAATTACTTCTATGAAAAGAGCCTGGAAAAAGAATCCAAAGCTTAGAGAAAATGCTTCTAAGAGAATGACCGGCAAACTCCTGTCGCAGGAAACAAAAGACAAAATCTCGATCACCGTTAGTGCAAACAATATAAAGCTGTGGCAATGTGAAGACTACAGAAACAAGGTCCTTGAAGGCAGGAAAAGGTCTTGGGCCAAAGACATCGCTCGCAAACAGGCAGCGGCAGAACTTATCAGAAAAATTTCTTCTAAAACATACATTTTATGTTCCCCAGACGGAACGGTAGAAACTATAATAAATTTACAAGAATTTTGCAGAAATCACAAAGATAATCTTTTACCTGGTGAACTAAGCAAAGTTGCTCGTGGTCTAAGACAGAATTATAAAGGCTGGCGTTTACCGCCAAAACCTAATCTACCAGACAATATGTAGTCTTGTTGTCGAAGAAACGACCCCTGGTCTATGCCTTGTGACCCAATTTAACTATAGCAACGACACATGAGTTCCATTGCCCCAAAAAAACTTAAAGAAAAACACTTTAAGATAAAAGACAAGGTTTCTGGGTACGACAAGGACCTGGTGTTAAAAACATTCCAGTTGCCAAACGGCATGACAGAAAACTTTTTTATTGACAAAGGAAAAGACTCCGTGCAGATTTTTGCCCTGACAAAGGACCAACAGGTTATTTGTGTGAGGCAGTTTAGGGCAGGCCAGGAACAAATACAGACAGAACTTCCTGGAGGCGGGTTAGAATCTGGGGAGGACCCAAAAAAAGCCGCAGAAAGAGAACTGGCCGAGGAAACCGGGTTCACAACCAGGTCTGAGTTTGTTTGCCTGGGAAAAATCCCATACTCCCCTTATGGGACCGGGCACAAGAATATGTTCCTGGCAACAGAGTGCGAGAAAACCACAGAACTATCCCTGGACCCAAATGAATTCTTGGAGGTGGTTGAGATTCCCCTTGAGAAATTTAGAAAGTTGATGCAAACCGGACAGGTCAGAGGGTTTGACACAGCATATCTTGCCCTGGATAAGATGGGCAGACTAGAAGAAACCTCCCTGTAACAGGGTCTCTTTGTATGGCTTGAGGGCACTTTTCTTTTTTGCCGCCTATAGGTCTCTTTTTTGGTCCCATTTATTACCTGCTTGGACGTCACACCAATGGCTTTCCCCTGAGTTTGTGGGGCGTCTGGGTCCTGGCCTTGCCGGTCAGGGCTCTAATGTCCTCGGTATTGTGGTGCATGGCCTTGGATGGAGGTGGCTGGTCGTTATCCTTGGCTTTCTTAAACTCCTCATTCAGGCGTTTTATAAGCCATCTCCTATATGTTATTGGGAAATTATAGAAGTTCCACCAGTCCATGCCAAAGTAGTAGGACAACAAAAAGAAGGGCTCAAGAATTACTTGCTCACGACTTAAAATTTCGAGGCCAAAAAAAGGTTGGCCCAAGTGGCAAGGGCATTACCTCCCAGTGTTCACAGCTCTTGCAAGAAAAGTCAAACTTCATGTCTATTCCTGGCTCTATTTCATCCATGTAGTGTCTAAGGGCTACTGAGTCCTTTGCTGGCATGAAAGAAATAAAGTTGGCTAGTTTTGACTTGTCTGTAATGCCGCCTACACTGACCACGGAGTGCATTAGTCTCGTGGTGATAACGTTGTCATTTTGGATGCCCTTTTTCTTTTTTGCCTCAAGGGTTGCAAGGATTTCTTCTTCCTCTTTTCCGGTTAGGAACTTAAATACCACGTCTTTTCCAGACACCGGAAGCCTAAAGGAAAATCTATTTGTTCCAATTTCCACCGGGTGTACGTTTAGGGACTTAATGTTGAGGTCATTTAGGTTTACCTCTATTTCATTTTTGTGCTCACACTTTGGGCAATCAACTGACCCCTGGTAGTCTGCCCCGTACCCAAGTATTCTTACGGATACCATCAGGGCGTTTCTGTCTCCCCCTATAAGACCCTGGACGTCTACCCCTGGGGTAACCACACAGGACTTAATGAGCTCAGAAATAACGGTTCCCTTGCGGATGAGAGCCCTGGACATTAAAATATCTTCCTCCCTGGTTGTCATCCCCCTGATTTCAACAGAGTCTTTTCCGTGGAGAACATCGGTCTCTGGGTAAACCAAGCCTTGACTGGGGAGCGGGACGAGAGAGGTTGGAATGTCTAGACCAAAATCCTTTCTCATTACGTCTTCCTTGGACACGGCGAGGGCACGGTCAGCAGCATCCCTTGCTGCAAAAATAGAGTTTTTCATTTCTCTGTTGGCGTCATCTGTCATAAAAATAGAATCTCCCTGTTACACCTAAATGTACCATGGTTAAATATTCTTGTATCAAATTTTCAGGCAGTTTAGATGTCGCCAACCAGAAAAATGCCCGGGTAGAAAACATATCTCTCTACCCGGGACACAAAAAAATTATTTATAAAGATGTTTGTGGGTTATAGAAGTTTGGAAAAATCAAGGAGTTCATCCTCGGTTGGCTGCGGATTTTCCTTGGCTGGCTCGAGATTTTTTTGAAGTTTTGCCAGGGCAATTTTTAATAGGTTCACAGCCTTGTGTTTGTCCTCTCCGGTTTCCGCTAAGGCAGTCATAATAACACGCCAGGAACCGGTTAGTTTGTTGCGACCGTGGAGAAGTCTTAGTTCATCCCAGTTTACGCCCCTTCCAGATTCCTTTACTGCTGCTGGACCAATAACACCTTCAGAGAACTTAGTTTTGGTGGTTTTTTTGTTTATTTCTTCCAGGATGGTTTCTGTCACAAGTTTTTTCAACTCCTGAACAGATACTTTTTTTACCTGCGGCTGTTTTTGTTGTGGTTTTTTTGTCATGATTTTTTAAATGGCTCCAAAAATAAAGAAACAGAGAAAGAACTATAGAAAACAGTAGAAAACAGTGGGGCTTAGGCTGTTGTGGTTTGCCCTTTGGTGGTAGGTGCGGCAGTTTTAGCAGACCCCAGGTCCAAAATATTTGCTATCAGTCCAAGCTGCTCTGGGGTAGCAGAGTCCAGGGCTAGACTTATTTTGACCACAAGGTCAGACTCATCCCTTAGCCCCTGTTGCTTAAAAGCCTGTTTTCCTGCCCAATCTTTTTGAGCCCCTGGGTCCCACTGGACACTCCTTGGGGGCTTGGCGGTCTTGGACAGGTACCCGAAGGGATTTGCCTCTGCAAGCTCCTGGTCTACCAGGGACTCAAGAATGGCTTTTATGGAAAGAGAATTGGTCACCTGGGTAAATATTCCCTAGAGGTCACAATCCTCGATGTTTTTTTCCTCATGGGTGAGCCCGTGACACCAGGAACACAAAACAATCCCAGACACATTGTTTTTGATGTGATACTCAGCAACGGCATCTGAGATTTTTTGCTTTAACTCAAAAACCTCAGGAGAGTTTTCAGTAGACCGAACATATAAACTTTCCGTCCATCCATTTTCGCTAGCAACGCGTTTTAAAATTTCACAAAAAGGTTCTTTATCATGGTGAACATGGAGATCTTTTTTGTTTTCACATTTCTTGCACCGGAAGTCTGAGCTTAAAAGACGTGGATACTTCCACCCCGAGTAAAGTCTTGGATTTAGCCTTGCCAGGCTGGCAATAGCAGAAATGCCTCCCTTCCATCCTGGATGATTGGCGGGTCCACCGTGAGAAATTTTATTTCCCCAGTTGTTTTTGCCAGAAACCTTGGAAGCATGACCCCAGGCAAATTCTGAAAATCCTCTAGTTATGTCCAAAAATTTTACTGGCTTACCACATCCGCACTTACAGGTTGGTGCCTGACCTCCACAATTAAGCTTCACAAATAAATCCTTGGCAGGTTTTTTGTGCCATTTTCGATAGTGGACACTCAAAGACACTAAAGACGTATAACTATCTGGACAATCTGGGCACTTATGCTGATGTGTGGAGTTGAATTGTTTTTTTGGTTTTCGCTTTGAAACCCACAGTCCAAGTTCAACGTTTTTTTTATGAGCTGCTCTTGATTTTTTTAGAGCGGCTTCATCAAATCCTGGTGTTGGATTATGCCCACGATTATAGTCAGAATACCCTTTTATAACAGTAAGAAATTTAGCATGGTTTCCGCAGCCACACCTACACAACGGGCTTTGAAGCTTGTTTAATTCCAAATAAAGATTTTCAGATGTGTCCTTGTGGACATGTTCCCAGTGTCGGCAAAGACCAATAATATGGGATTTTTGTACATGTGGGCACCTAGGACAGGTGAAAACGACTGAAGGGCTCGTGAGTGTCATATTGATAGTATGACGCGAGCCCTTCGTTCTGTCTAACTTTCTTGTTAGGATTAGGTCAAAATTGCAAAATAGCGTTATCAAATCTTATCGAAAGGGATATCTCGACTTGGTCACTTCCTTCATACGTGACCTCGTTAAAATTCGCCTCCTGCACCCAGGCACCCTTTATGTCCCACAGTTGCACAACCGTACCAAGGGGGTCCAACATTTTAAGCTGTATGTCCCTTTTGTAAAAGTCTGCATATCCCGACCTGCCGGTGACGCTTTCAAAACAAAGTCTGACCCACTCCATTACCTGTTGGGCACCAGAGGGAGCAATGGCATCATGGAGAGTTACCGCCATGGTTCCAAAGGTTGTCTTACCGGCAATGTACCGGGTGGAGTTGATCCAGTTAATTGCTACTTCCTCGGTTGTGACAGTAGGACGTGCAGCAGTTTTTACAAGAAAGGCATCCACGCCCTCGATCGCCAAAAGGAATTGTCTCTTGGCGAGGGGTTGAAATTTTGTTGGTAGCATTTCTGAAACATCGAGCGTATTAGCCATAGTCTATTTTCTCCAATTATTTGAGGACGGATTTCAAGCTAAGTTGTAAGGACTTTCTTCGTGCTTCTTTTTGCCTCATTGCTAAATATAGTCCACGGAGGAAATCTCCTTTGTTTTCCTCATAGGACCAAAGAGATTTTCCAGCAACAATTCTTTTTTGTTTTAAGACAGACAAAATACTTGGGTGGGCTATATTTGTCAGCTTGGAGGCGTTTCTAAGACCAAGCCAGGAGGCCAAGAGATTTCCCTCAAGGTCATATTGGTAGATCAGCTTGGAACCCAAGGCTCTTTTGGTCTCGGTCATTTTCTGAACATGACAGGGAGACTTCTTTTTCCCCTTGGCCACCTGGGACATCTTTCTTTTGGTTTCTTCTGAGTGCCTCAACCCTAGGTGATTACCAGCAACGGGACAGATATTATAACATTTTTGTTGGTTGTCATAATTTTGGTCCAAATATTTTTGTTCCACAGAAAGAAGGGCCACATTCTCAACCAATTCTAAAGTTTCAAATTTGAAAACTTCTTCCCCACACTTATTAAAGTCGTTTTGAAGAAATGTATTTGGATGGATTTTTGCCCTTAATTTTCTAAGGTGATCGGAAAATCTCTTTTTAATTGAGATGGTGCTCCCGAAATAGACCCTGCCATTTTTCATATTTAGGATTTTATAAACGCCAGAGTTTATAGGTAAATCTATCAAACAACAACGCCGCCTGGGGATTGTCCTAGCATACCACTTAACTCAGCTATTCTTTTTTCTAGAGCCACAATTGTGTCCCTGGAAAGAAAGCTTCTGCCAAGCAGGGTCTCTAGGTGCTCAATCTCGGTTTTGATCCTGTCGTCCTGGCCCGGTGTTGTCCCCATTATTTGATTAAGGTCCTTGCCTGGCTCATCAAACATAGGGTCCTGCTCAACTGCGGTTGTGTCCTCTGGTCCCCAGGAGAGATGATTTTCCTTAAGTCTGGCAACAACTGCCTCTTTTACCATCGCCCTCAGGTCCTCGACCGTTATTTTTGTTACGCCTTCTTTTACAGAGGCTTTTTCTTTATTTTTTTCTGCTTGTTTTCTTTGCTCTGCAGCAGATTGTTTTTTGTGTTTGTCAAGTTGTAGGGCAACGGCTTCCTTGACCATTGTTCTTAGTTCGTTCACGGATACTTTTTTTGTTTGTTGTGTCATTTTATCTCCTTCTAAATCCTCCGGCTACTCGTGGCTGTTGTTGGGGCTGCTGTTGGGGCTCACCTTGTCTTCTAAATCCCCTGGCTATGTCTGGAATGGTGTTGGCTGTGTCAGACATAGAATCTGGAATGGTGTCTCTTGCAGGTGGTGGTGTTTCTGGCTCTGTTGGTGTTTCTGTTGGTGTTTGGGTGACGTTTTTGGCCATGGTCTCTGCTGACCTAGCAAGATTATACCCCTGAGATTGAGCTTCTTTTGACAGAATCGATAAATACGTGTCGATTCTTTTTTTCTCCTCTGACATGGCAAGGTAAAACATTCCAACTGTTCTTAAGACCTTAGCCTCATAAACTCCACGCTCTTTTTCTGGAATTTCGTCCAATAGATTAAAGAACTTGCTAAACAAACCAGTGACCGAGTCTAGGAGACGGCTTATTTTTTCTGAGGACTGAAGAGTCCCGCTCTTGAAGGTGGTAATTTCTTTCTCAACGACCCCAAGGGAGGAATCCAAAATCTTTTTTACTTTGTTTGGGTTACTGGTGAGTTCTTTTGGATTTACCAGTACATTTTTTTGGTAAAAGTCCTTGGCGTTCTGTTCTGCCCCCAGGGCTTTGTTTTTCGCCCACTTTCTGGCTCTGTCAAACCAGTCGGCTTCATTTATGGCAAGTATTTGCTCAACAAGGACTTTTCTGTTTTCCAGAATAGCCTTTTTAACCCGCACGTCCTCAACCAGGGTGGTCTGAACAGACTCCTTTATAAAGGACTTGAGGGTTTGTGAACTGTTGTTCATAAATGTTCCACGGCAAAATCAACTAAAATCAGGTAATGTTGAAATTACCCCTGTTTGTTAGTACGAAGGAAAGGTCAAGGAACTCAAGAGTTCTAACAGGAACCACGAATATTTTTCCTCTTATTGTCTTGTTTTCAATGTCAACTGTGGTTGTGGTTGTGGTGTCAATCTTTACCAAGTAGGACTCAACACCCTGTTGGTCTTGAATCTTTTTAAGGATTGGCTGACAAAGCTGCTGGAACCTGATAAGAGTTGACTCCCTGTTTGGCTCAAACAAAAATCTGTTTGCAACTTTTCTTATTTGCCTACGGAGAGACAACATGAGTCTTCTAACATTTACTCTTTCAAGCGCACTTGGGCTTGCTAGAAGCGTCTTTTGTCCCCACACAATCGTTCCCTCGCTTCCAGGGAAAGCCACAAGAGGATTTATGTTGACCTGGTACAGGTCATCCATGTTTGCCCTGGAGAGCTTTACTGCTGCCTCCTGGGTGGTGTCTAGGGCACCACGGGTAAATCCTGCTGGGGCGAACCAAGGGAAAGCTACTGCGTCATTCTTGGCAAATGCGCCTAGCACGGCAACAGAAGGAGCCACCTCACGGATTACATTGGACATTGTGTCCCGCAGGATGACGTTGGGGAAATAAACTGCACCAAAGCTTGAGTTAAGGCTTCTGTCCCTGAAGTTATTTACTGTGTTTCTTACGGAAACAACCTGGTCCTCATCTGTTATTGTGATATTGCCGGTGTCTTTTTCCTCAAGGTCCATAATGTATATGGCATCAAAACGATTTTCTGTAACAGCCAGGGCTTGGTCGGTTATAAATCTGTGACGGATACCAGGGGTTGTCAGAATTTGAATATCAACCTCTGAGGTGTCATTCATTACCGACAGGGCTCTTTCGTATGCCTTTACAGTTGGTCCGTTTGACAAAAGTCTATTTCCGTTTGCAAGTTCCTCGGAAATTGCAGTATTATTCATGTATTGAGTGTTTCTGTCAAAGATTCTAACGCCATCAAATCCACCCTCAACAAAGAAGGAGAATTTGGCAACCTGACGAACACTTGGGTCCGTGAGGTCGCTCACAGCAAGTGCCTTTGTGAAAGCTGAGGTATCTGTTGTGATTCCGCCCTGACGAACGTATGCCCAGTCATCAAGGTTATTCATGTCTGGCAAGTTGGAGGAGGAAATATATGGAACTCTGATTTTCTCAAGGGAGAAAAGGTTGTTATTGAATCTATCGGCGTCTATTATTCCGTTTGCAGCCGTGTCAACCGTTTCCTCGTTGTCCCTAACTACAACATTTTGCCAGTCTGTGTGGAAGTTTGGAAGATATCTCGCAAAAGACACGATGGTGTCCTCTGGCACATATGAGGCATTCGACTCGGAAATCGAAATAACCTTTTCGAACTGAACGCCCCAGTAAAGCTGTTTGTCCCCTACGGTATTTCCAGAGGCTCCCTTGGAGATGTTTCTTCTCATTGGAACCGGCGGTTGTGCCAACTTGTACCAAGGATTTGTGAACAAAAGGTTTCCTGTGTCAGCAAATGCACCCATAGGGGCAGTGCCGGAGACCATAAGATGCTGTGACCCACGGAATCCCATTGGGAGGGCTGTGGCATCGACATTGGCATCATTTACCCCTGAGGCCATTTCCACCCTTATGTGCTTGGAGTTATTTGGGTAATCCCCGTCAACAACTATTTTTTGCTCACCGGTTGTGGCCTCAAAATTATAGAAGGTGTTGTAGTTTCCAATAACCCTTGCCACATAGTTGTCGGCATCTGGGTCCAGGGAAAGGTTTCTCCACTGCTCTAGGACTGCCCTGCTTCTGTCGGTGTCTGTGCCATCTCTGACCAAGAGGTCAAACTTTCCGTAGAGATAGGTTTCACTAAGACTTGGAGAGATATTTTCGATAGAGATTTTTATTTTGCCGGTTGTGTAGGCTCCATCGTCCAGGGTGTGAACCTTAAACAGGTTTTGTTGTTTTCCGCCAAACAACTGAGATATAACCCATGGGGACCTGGCGGTTCTATACCTGTCTTCAAAATTCTCAAAATTTGGAGCGGTTGTGGTGCCCGAGTTCACGGTAGCAGACCCCGTAATAAGGAAAGCTATTCTTTCGTTTCCTGTTCCACCCGATATAACTGTGCCTGCCCCTGTTACAGTTGCCACAGAGGAGTGCAGGTCCCACCAGTTATAAAGAACATAACCGGCCTGCTCCATCCTCAGCGGGTCCTTGTTGAAAATGCTTCCAAAGTAATTTGGTGCAGTTGGGTCAAAGGAGGCGGTTAGAAGATTTGGATACGAAAGATCAGTTGCCCTGTGTCCGTTTAGGAACATGACGAACTCTTGTTTCGAGTTTGACAAAACAACAGACCCGGTTTGAAATCCTCTTATGTTTGCAGTAACTGCTGCAAGGGTTTTATCTGGAGCTGTGTTTGTGCCTCCCCAGGAGTTTGACAGGGTGAGAACCACGCCAGAGGCTGCCATTAACATACCTCTTACAAGAGGTAACCCCGAGCCAGACAGTCCGGCCTCAGTAAACCACGTGGAGCCGTTGCTCTGGGACATAAATGCCCCAAGGAAATAAGCTCTACCTAGAGGTCCAGCGTCTGTGCCAGAGGAGGTAACCGCATAAGGGTTGTACGACAAAGCCCCAGACAGGGTTGCCTGTGGCTGCTGAGTTCCTACAATAAACCCAGCATTTGTTACCTTACCTTTGTTTTGACCAGAGGTTGTTCTTGCGGTGCCATCGCCAATACCAAGAACTTTCAAAAAGGTTGCAGCCTGAGAGTTTCTCAGCCATTCTGAGGCGGCAAGTGGGCCATTTACGGCTCCATCCGTTGTTTTTCCAAACACCACGATAAAATCCTGGATTGTTGGAACGGTTACTGGAACGAAAGCTGGTCCCTTTTGAGCAGTGCCAATAATACCAGCCGGTATTCCAACCGGGGACAAGGCTGTTGGACCAGTTAAATTAATGGTTCTTGCTGAGACACCCGCGGACTTAAACGATATTTCCGACATTTTTATATCCTTGTTTTATAACTATTGCCTTTGAAAATATTAGGCTGCAAAAATTCCGCTGTTTGTGATTACAAAGTCAATCGAAATAAACTCTGCTGCCCTAACTGGAATAACCTTAATGCTTGCATTCATTCTGTTTGCCAAGACATCTTGTTGGGTGTTGTTTCTGTTGTCGCAGACAATTTCAAATCTTTCTATGCCATCTCTAACCTGCACGGTTGACAATATTGGCTTGACTAGGTCAATAAATCTTTGTCTCAAGGCAGGGGTAAGCTGTTCAAATATAAGGCTGTTGCCAACGTCAATTATTTGTTGTTTGAGGCTTATTACCATTCTGTTTACGTTTATTGACTGAAGGGCGGTTCCGGCCTGTTCGAGTGTTTGCTGAGAGAAAATAACGAAACCTTCTCCTGGCAGTTTGATAATTGGATTTATTCTAACGGCATACAGGCGCTCACGTTCTGGTTGATTTACCTTAACCTGCGTCATTTTAACGAACTCAAGGGCTCCTCTGTTAAACCCTGCTGGGGCAAACCAAGGGAAAGCCACCTTGTCGTTAAATCCGAGAGCCGACAAAGCCGCAACAGAGGCAGGAACCACAACTCTTCTGTTGTTATTTACTGTGTCCTCAATGGTAATATTTGGGAAGTGGGCTGTGGCAAAATTGCTGTCAACTGCTCTGCTCTCAAACATGTCTGCGGTTTTATTAACCGACACAAATCTTCCTATTTCGCCATCGAAAATACGAGTGTAGTTTGAGTCATAGTACGGAACGTCCATGAGATACTGGGCAAGTCCATATGTCCTGGTAGCCTCTGTGGCAAAATCCGTAACAAGAGGCTCTCTTTGACCAGGAATTGCCAAGATGTTTATGTTGCTAACAAAAGGATTTGTTAGCAGGCTGGCGGCAACCCTGTAGGAGGCCACAGAATTGTTTCTCCTGGAGGTTCCGGCCTGGTTTGTTGAGAATCCTGGAGAGGTGTAGGAGCCGTTTGAGCCTCCATTGGTTTCAGCCGAGGTGCCTTTGTCGGTCATTCCAGCCTGCTCTTTATCCAAAATATTTAGACCGTTCCACCCACCAAACATAACAGTTGTGAACTTCATGTAGTTTGAGAAACGATTAAAGGTGGTGGCATCGCCATTTTGCAAAAGGGTTGCAAAAGTTATACGATTCAAATATGTGTCATTTATTTTATAGTCAGTTGGACTTGGTTGACCGTTTCGGAGATAGGCTGCTTCCTTCATGTGGGCATCTGTGGAAGACGTAAGGTCGGTTATGGCCGTGTTTCCAAGAGCTACCCTTGCAAGGGAGAATTTGTTATTGTTGAAGGTGTCCGCCTGAGACCCTGTCACAAGAACGTCAAGTTTTGACAAGCCGGCAAAGGCTGTGCAAGCCTCGACCAAAGAATTTGTTTCGCCGTTTATGTTCGTGTTAAGAACATCGTTGTTGTTTCTGGAAACCTTAACGCCCCAGTAATACCTGGAGTCTGCTATTTCGGTTGGTCCAGGTGTTCCAACTGGTCCAATGGCGGAAGTAATTGCTCCTCTTGTAACCTTGAATCTAAACGGTATAGGTGGCAAAAGTGCGTGTAAGAGCCTGGAGTCAGTCGAGCCAACAGCCCCGGAGGCAGCTAGCCTGGTTAGTGAGCTTATTGAGGATGTTGCGTCTGTGAGAATAGGATTCGTGTTAAGGACATTTACCCCTCTAAAACCAAACGGAAGGCATTTTGCTGGTGTTATTTTGTCCTCAACTCCATCGGCAACTACCACACGGATAAAGTTTGACCTGCTTGGGTATTTTCCCGTCTTGACAAGTCTTCTGTCCTCTTCGTTCTCAACATCAAAATTAAAGAAAACTTTGGTGTCTCCAATGACTTTTCCTACATAGGTGTCACTATCTGGGTTTAGTGTGCAGTCATTAAACTGTTCAAGTATTTCTGGGTTGGTGTCAGAGTCATCAAACGTTCTTACTAGAACCGCAAATTTTCCATACTGATTTTTTGGGTCTGTTGATGCCTGGATGTTGGCGATAGAAACCTTGACCTTGCTGTTGGCGTAGTCACCATCATCAAGGGTTTCAAACCTAAACAGGTCATATTCCGTCTGGCCAAATGGTTGAGAAATAATCTGAGGGCTGGTAGGCGTTGTGTACCTTGTGTCATACCTACCGAAGGCATTACGGAAAATAAGTGAGGTATCCCCGGAATTTAGAGACACGTTATCCGATCCAGAGGCAATACACACCGACTTCGACCCGGTTGTCACAGCAGCTATTTCTGCATCCACTGCAAAATTTAGATAAAGTAGGTGTTTTTCGGTGCTGAACTTTACTGGGTCTGTGTTTAGAACCTTAGCAAAATAGTCATCGTTTGTTGGGTTAAAGGAGGCTGTTACTATTTTAACCCCTGAGTTTCCATCGGTGGACCCAAAGGAAGACCCGGCAGAGCTAGAAATGGCGATTTTTATTTTGAAGCTGGAGTCGGGGGTGGCGAAGTCATCCAGTCCATTTGCCCAGGACTCGTTTGTGTTTAGGATCATCACCCTAGAGTCAGATGCGCTAAAAAGTACACCTCTCACCAGGTTAACGTCTGTTGTGCTTCCGGTTGTGAAAAACGAGTCATTGTCAGAAAACATTGGAAAACCGGCAACTTCTGTCCCGGTTACCACGTGACGTGCGGTTATAAACTGCACAGAGTGCATGTGACGGTTGTCAACGCCTGCATTTACCTGAGATCCGCTTAGCTTAAATCCTGCATTGGCAACGGTGCCCTTTGCCCTCGTGGCCTCAATTTCTGCTAGGGTTTCATTTGCTCCTGCCCCGAGAGTTCTCACAAAGGTTAGAGCGAACCTGTTTTTAAGAAACAGATTTACACCATAGGGGGCTGGCATTTTGGAGTCGAGGGTTCCGAATTTTGTGTTGAAGTCGGCGAAGGAGCCAACGGTGGTAGGAACGAAAGCTGGACCCTTCTGTGAGGTCCCAATGACACCAGCAGGAATACCGGTTGGATTTTGCACTTCTACAGTTAAGTCGATTTCTTTTTCGAAAAAACCAGGTGCTTTGAATATTTGTTCAGCCATTTATTTCCTCTTTATGGAGCTTATAAGTAATGTTTTGAGGGGTCACAACCTTGACTTAATTAGAGCCTAAAATAGCTATTCCTATTTACGTTTAATCATTGTTTAACAAAAACTCTTGTAAAGTTGATATGTCAGAAGCCGAGTACGTAGTTTCTCCTTTTTTTTGATTTCTGCTTGTTTTCTTTACATATTTGATGCTTTTCTTACCGGTAATTGGGTCTATAAAAGTTTTTTTGAAAAGAAATTTCTGCTCTGTCGGCTCCACCGGAACCGACCCTAGCTTGGGCTCAAGGTCGCTGAGAATGAATCCGTCTTTTGGTGCAAGTGGCGGAATTGACAGGTCTCTTTCAGATAGAATGTCCGTGGTAGGGGCGGCCGACACCTCAAAACTTATGTTAGGGGCACTCAGGTATCTTTTGACAGGGACCATGTTTGCAGGTCCGTTTGGAGCCAAAATAAACCCCTTGACCCTCATTGAAAAATTATACCTGATAATTCTTTCTTTGTTGGAAAAGTCATCAAAGTTGTCCTGCGAGGCAAGGGTGTCTTCCACGTAGGCCATGAACCAATAGCCCTTAGGGGTCCCAAGCCTAAACATTTTACCCTGTGGCAAAAAAGATGACATGAGGGTTTCCACCATGTAGTTCATGTGCAGGTGGTAAGAGGTCCAAAATATTACATCATAAACGGCTGTAAAGAACTGTGGTTGTGGTATTGTAAAAACCTCAAATACGTTTTGACCAAGCTTTGGGGCTAGCAGGGCTCCATTTTGGACATCAAAGTCTTGTTGTTTTTTATTTATTTTACCAAGGTCGGTTGAGTTTGGCGGGGTCTGGGTGTTGCTGAGGGCAAGTTTGTTTATTAGATTTTGATAGGTTTTGTCCTCTGGGGCAAGCCTACGTTTAAAAACCAGGTCCCCAGTAAATTGATTCATTCCCCGGCCAGTCAGGTCCTCCGGGGTTTGTTCTATGGTGGTCCTTCTTATGGAGACCGCCGGCAACATTAGTACCTGGTTTTTGTCCCGTGGGGGTCTTAGTTTTTTTGCCAGGGCAAATTTTTCACCCGTGGCAAAAATCACGTGGGGCTTCTTAATATAAATTGGATTTTGGCCACCACCATAGGTTTGGGTGGAAAATTTTATCGTCTGATTGAACAGGGCGTGTATAGCCCTGTCGCAGTCCTCAATACCACAAGGAGGTATCAAAAACTGTTCCGAGGTTGCTCCCCCATCATCAGTGGAATACCCAGAGGAAAGCTGCTCGGGACCACCCGGCTCCCCCAGGGGAATGTTTTGCCTTGTTGTATTTTCTTCCCTGTTTGACTTTGGTGTGTTGGTTGTCATTTGCTTGTGGATAAATAGACAAACCAAGTCTGATTA
>ERZ1292625.1770-Hain-H41-01um-R1-1770-length-23234-cov-22_pt1 | contig 23234 bp, 25 predicted proteins | sample MGYA00564400_ERZ1292625 | MGnify/ENA primary metagenome ERZ1292625 (study PRJEB36523, sample SAMEA6512639) | groundwater metagenome | collected 2019-01-08 | study: AquaDiva: Metagenomics assemblies of 32 groundwater samples | reverse complement strand
GCATTGCCGTGTCGGTCGAATACGTGACGCCGTTGATCACGATGAGAGGCGGCTTCGCTTTTCTTTGTTTGAGCACTAATAATAATCCTCACTCATCAGCGCGACATGGCTCACTACGCCACGATACGGCCAACGTCCGGCGTAAGGGGCCCGGCGACATGCCGGAGTTCGGGCCGCAATCGCATCAGGAATCTGCCGGGACATCGAACTTCACGTCGCTTTTGACACCAAATGATGCCGAAAAAACTGCCATACTGCCTCCTTAGAATGTTTTTAGTGTCTCATTGTTGGAATTAGCGGTCTCCAAAAAGCACAGCCCTTTGAGGACGCGCATGAATATGACAGATTGCTGCTTATTTAAATTTACCACCGCTCAGTTGTTTTGCCTTCTGCACCGTCTGCTGAAATCTCGGATCGCTTTGCAAGTGCGGTTTCTTGTTCAGAATCAACGTAAGCGTATCCTTTGCGGCACCGATGTTTCCCGTCGCAGCGTACGCGATGGCGCAAGCATACATGAATTCCTCATGCGAGGTTACTCCTTTATTTAACACATGAGCCTCATCAGCAGACCGGAGCGCTGCCTTATAATCGCTTATGTTGGCATAGGCTATGGTCAGGTTGCGGTATACGTCCCATCGATTGCCGTCTTCAAACCGGCTCATCTTTTCCAACGGACCGATGGCGCCGCGGTAGTCTCCGAGTTCCAGGCGAAGGTTCCCAAGGAACAGATAAAACGGCGAATAGTGCGGATGCTGTTCTATGAGCTTGACCACCCGTTTCTCGATGGCCTCGAGTTGCTTGCGGTCCGGTTCCGCGCGGGCGTGCGCTTCTCGCGAATCGGCGTTCAGCCTGACCATTTCCGCCATCGCGCGGTAGTTGCCCGGCAGCTTATCGTTCCTGAGTATGGGATCCAATACATCCCGTGCTTTCGCATATTGACCCAACAGGACATGCACCGTCGCCAGCCGCGCCTCATATAAGCCCGTTCCTTTGCACTTTGCCTCTAATTTCTGCCATTCCGCAAGCAGTTTGTTATAATCCTGCCCGCTGCCGCCACCCTGACCGGCAGACAATCGGCCCCACCGTTGGTCACACCACTCAGCGCTTTCTCCAGCGATGGAAAGTTGTGGTATGAGAACAAGCACTGCCAGAATCAATAACGATCGAGTATGCATTTACTCCCCCTCCAGAAGATTAAAATTTCAAAATCGTATAAGAACACTCGCTATTGTTGCAATTTTCAAGTTCTTAACTCAGTGCCTTTCAAAGAGCCATTGGCCTGGGAATGTGCAGGGCCGCGCTTTCTACGGCAGCCGACCACATGGTTCGGCCCTAATTCTCGTTTACCCGCTTCTTCATCCTGATTGATCGCAACCATTCAAGATCCTTCTTCGTCCCGTTATGGTATCTGATAATCTTGCCGTCACCCGTAATCTCCATCCAGCGAAAGTCACCCAATGTGTTCCCTGGATAGGGGGCCAAGGCGGTCACGATCCAGACATCATCTTGATGGGCGGTCAATTCCAGAAACGCTCCCCTGGCCCAATAGGGCGGTTCCTTCCTGGCCACTTCCGCTCCAGCAAACTGAAGAATTGCCTCTTCTTTTATCTTCGTCCAACTGGCGAAATCCGGCGCCTTGAGCATCTCGTCAAAATACTTTAGAGACTCGTCATCCGGGGCGGTTGCTTTGCGCTCCGCTCCCTGGATCACCTGTTCTTTTCCGAATGTGGCCTCCAGGGAATTCCGAAGTTCGTCCCTGAGGCGATAAAAATACTGATAATCCGGTTTATACCCCGGTTCATAATTCTGCGGATCGATGGAGAGCCGGACAGTATTGTCCTTCGGCTGAAGATAGACGTAGAACAAGTCATCCCCTTTCCTTCTGTGGCAGTCGAGACGCGTTCCGTCCTTCCATCGTTCGCATGACAGCTTCCGAAGCGTCTTATTCTCCGCGAATAGGCGAAGGATGATCTCCGTCAACTCACCTGCCGGGGCATCGGACCGGATCAAGAACGTCTCGAACATGGGTAGGGCTGGGAGAGGAACGTTCGTCTGCAGGTCCCGGCTCCCCATGGCGTAGACGGTAGACGCCCCCGGCGCGGCACTCATCAGCAGCAATAAAGCCCCCAGACAGAGACTCACGGCGTAACGGATCAACAGTGCCTCCCTCCCCGTCCGTGGCCAGATTTCACGTTTTGGCATTCATTCCGCATTCCGCAATCCGTAATAACACTATCCGTGTTCATCCGAGGCAATAAAAGGAATTTTTCCACTCAGCCGGGAGAGATTCCTGTCTTCCGGGCACATACGCGGCCGCCCTTAAGGGTTTGTTGCGATCAGCTTCGACTCTTCCACTCCTTGTTTCCCCGTGGCCTTGTCGACGAGCTGCAGCTTCGAGCCGGCGGCCCACATGCCCATCTTCACTTCCTGCCAGATATAGTATGCCTCTCCCGCCTTTGCGTCGAGATTCAGCGTCGACGTATTTTCCGTGACTGATGCAAAGTCGTGCTTTCCCGGCGGCAGCAGCCACATGAAGTACGTCTTGGAAGCTGTCTGGCCGGCGAACCTGCCGTCGAGGTTCACCGTCATCTTGATGGCGGAACCCATGGTTTCATTGCGGTACAAATAGACGAGCGCCTTGTCCTTGGGCGCGGCCATGTTCTTGGCCTTCATATCCATTTCCGGCGGCGCCAGGGGCACCGAGGCGCAGGCGCTCACCAGCATGAGCATAGCGCCTGCCAGAACCAGCATAAGACTTGTTCTTTTTTTCATCTTTCCTCCTTTATGGTTTATGCCGAAAGCTTCTCCCGGCTGAGTGGGCATTGTAAGATAACAATGATATCATATTCACTTGTTCCTCGCTTCCCTTATCTCCAATCAATATCTCCAGTCAATCGAATTCACAGCATAGATCATACAGGAGCGGCCCCGCTCACCTGAGATAGATATCCACGTAATCAGTTGCCTGATCGCAGGGGTTGTCCATCTGCACAAGCCGCCAGTATCTCCGTTTGCCGGTAATCCGGAACGTCATCTCACCTTCGCGTTTGCAGGGTTTGCCCCCGTTGATGTAACTAATTTTTGTGATGATCGTACCCGTGAAGGTAAATTCCCCGGCGCCGACTTTTGTGACGATGCCGTTGATCGTGACGTAATCGTCGTTCTTCTCGCTTTTCTGCTCTCCTTTGATGGACAGAGCGCCGTTCTGCTCCGTAACAACGGCCTTGCCGAAGTGGTCCCAGCTTATCCACTGGAGGGACAGGAGATGTTCTCCCAGCAGCTGCTTTTTCGCCTCATCATCGTTGCCTGCGCTGCTGCCTGTTGGGCTGCCCTTCTCCCGCGTCCCCTCCTTCTCGCTCACGATCCGGACCTTGCCGTTCTCCTTCCGGAGCACGAGTATCGTGTCCGCATCACCTTGAAGCGATTTTTTCCCGTCGTTGATCTTGTAATGGAAAACCGCCCCCACCTTCATTTCATTCACCGCATTGCCGGGAGACACGGTGATGGTCGTAAGAACATGCTCGCGCATCGGCCACCGGTCAAAGTACTTTCGTTTGTCCGCCCTAACCGCATCTTTTTTGACGCGGCCGAGTTTGTAGAAGTCCACCGTGTCGGCATACATTGTCATCACGGCGTCAAAGTCATTGTTGTCCTGGCTCAGCTCCAACCAGCGGGCGAGGAATGCCCTGGCCTCGTCGTCGCTGGCGGTCGTTGCTTCCATTGCTGTCAGCGTGCCGGCCGGAATGTCAAATGACATAAGAAGGAGTCCGTAAACGATAAACCGCAATATTTGCTTTACCATGTCATTCTCCTCGTTCCCGAAGGATCCGGGGCCTTACTTGGATTGCTTCCGCGCCACAATCTCAGCAAGTTTCCTGACGGACATTGTAGATACGATCTCTTTATTGTCTCTGCCGAGTTCATTGTCGGGTATTTCTATTTTATAGGCTTCTTCGAGCGCCATAACGATCTCCACCATATCCAGATCGTCTGCGCGGAACTTCTGTTTTGAGAGCGGAACATCTACGGCGATATCCCGGGGTTTGACCCGCAGAATATCGGCCGCGATCTTTCTCACCTGCTCCAGCAGTTTCGCGTCAATGGAACGAACGACATTGCTCCCTGTCGTCGCCTTCGGCGCTGCAGCTCTTTGCCCCGCGCGCACGTTGTCAGGCATTGCTGCGGTAACTGCGGCCGCAAGACAAAGCATCAAGAGGGTAATAGAACGAATGCTCATGACGGTAAGCCCTCCTTCGTCGCCCCATGCTTATTCAGCGCTCTTGTTATGACTTCGCCGCTACAAGGGTCCGCCTCGAAATCAGGAACGTAACGACAGCTGCAATGACAAGCGCAAGCTCTAATAAGATCGTCCAATGAAACATGAAGTTCCATACCCACCAGCCGTGCCGCGCCGGGACCTCGAACAACATAAAATCATGGCCCGAAAACGGCGCGAACCAGCGGACTTTGCCCACTACGGTATCGAGGACCAGATGGATCAAGACGTTCGAAAAAAGAACTGCCGCAGCCGGCCTAAGCGAAGGCTTGTCGAATATTCTCCCTGCAAGAAGCGACATAATGAACAGCGCGAGCCAGTACAGTGGTATATGCGTCCAGTAGCCGTGGTGCAGGTGCTGCCGGTTGTCGATGAGATAAAAATACAGCATATCGACGTCCGGCAGCAGGCTCCCGGCGAGGCCGAGGGCCATGAGCTTCCGATACAATGATGACCGCACGTCCGTAGCGAAACGCCTTCTGAGAAGGTATCGCGTCCAAAGGTATCCTGCGGGAAGATGCGCTATAAACATATGTGCTCCGTCACTTTCTTTCCAGCATACTGCCCCTGCCCCCGATCCTCAGTCCTTTCCGACCGCCACGTTGATGCCGAGGGTTTTCCAGTCCGGATGAGCATACACGAACGTTGACTCGAACTTCAGGGAAACGGGCTTCGTAAGGTATTTACCCTTGACCGAAAACACGCCTTCCCGCGATACGACGGGCTCGGAGGTAAGGACAAAGTCGCCGACCATGAAACTAGCCAGGTCGATCTTCTTTTCAACGAACGGCTTGTACAGCTCCCGCATTTTGTCGTTGCTGATCTGGCTCTGGAACTGCATCGAGGCGTCGCCGATAAAGTCCGCGAAGTCGTTCGCCTTGATGCCCTTGCCGAGAAGCCGCAGGTCCGTCGTAACCATTGCGCGGATTTTGTCCAGGGTGGGTACTACCTGGGCCTGAGGCCTGCCGTCCGTTTCGGCGGATTTGAACAGCTTCCTGCCGTCGATCACCATGGTCCATACGCCGTTCTCTTCTTTCGGCGGACTAGTGATCACGAAATCGGTCGTGAAAAAGAGTATGCCGGCCTTGATCTTCTGGTCCGTGAACACCTTTATCGGCGCTGAAATAGACGTCTTTGCGGACCCGCCTTTGTTTTCATATTCTATCCGGCCACTCTGGGTGATTAATAGCGACACCTCGTTGTTCTTCCACATGCCCACGTAGTCTTTCTTGTCCGCAGGCAGTTCATTTGCGCACCCGGCAATCACAAGGACAACCAATATCAACAGCAAAGGGCAGCGTCTCATTTTTCATATTCCTCTCTATTTTAGAATGGCATCAAGCGTGATGATTTTGCAAAAAAGTCCGCCGCAGAACTCGTTGGTCATTCCCGAGAAAACTGGAATTCAGAAACCCTGAGAAAACTCCGGCTTCAGATAGTTTTGCGTCTTCGAGCTCTTTGCGCATTTGTTTATTCCGGGTCTTTGAAACGGAACTGCACGCATCACTCCTGCATCAAAAGAGAGCCTTGCATTTTCCGGTCTTCTTGTTGATCAGCACATCTGCCATGAGTGCGTTCAAACCGCATGCGAGTCTCCAGCTTCCGAAAAACTGAACGGCAATTGTGTTCTGCGTCTCCTTGACCCTAATGCGCTCTCTCTGGTCTCCGTAAAGCTTGTTGCTTTCAGACTGAAACCTGCCGTCCGGCAGAAGCAGGATATATGGCTTCCCCCGTTCTTGCGTTAAATTCTCCAGGCCCAGATCGCACGTATGCCAGTGCGGCCCGAGGCCGCTTATAATAGTAAATTTCTCTACCTTGCCGTGGTCTACCTTCAACTCCACGGTCTGGAAGAAGTTTTCTTCTTTGATCTCGCATCGGTATTGGCCTGAGAAGGCGGCAGCCGTGCCAGGGATGGCGGTCAGTTTGAATGGCACGCGCTTTTTCCCGTCCGGCGAAGACCACGTGCCGGAAAAGCCTGCTTCGCCCAACTGCCCTTCAAATACTCCGGTAACCTTTTTACTCATCTCATCCACTTCCTTGACCGTGGCGAGGCCTTTCGGGGTCACGGTTCCCTGAAGGAAGATATACTTCGCAGTCGATTCATAAAACATGTACCCTTTGAAACTCTTACCCTCCAACTTGAGCAGCATCTGGATCGGGTAACGGCCGTTAATGTTCCCGGCATATTCAATCCCTTCGTCCCAGCAATCACCCTTACTGTTCCTGTCACAATCCGGCGCGGCAGATGCACAAATTGTGTAAAGTGACACGGCAACGAATCCCAGGATCAGCGCAATACGACGTCTTGATCTCATAACATGCTCCTTTCCCGATCTTCCGTGTTCATCGGCGGCCGGACCCCTTCCGGGTTTCGCGTCACGTAAACCACTCTTTCTCTTTCCTCGCCAGCCGTTTAATTACGTACACACCACGTGTCGTGATTTGTCGGCTCAAAACCATTGCACTGCGCAGCCGGTTCCTTCGGATAGCTTACATAAAGAGACGGTCCATCACCTGTAAAATAGTAGAAATTGTTTCCATCCTCACCGTATATCCACCAGTCCCCGGAACCGGCATTCATTACCGTCGGCTTAAAAACGAAGATCGATGATTCCCTCGGGATCATATAAACCGGATCGATCGCGAGAAACCAGAGATTCACGCCAACAGGCGCGTACCCGACAATCAACAGGCCGGCGAAGAAAATCAGCAACGCTCCGATGATCCTGGACCTTTTCTTCCTCATGAGTTCACTGCTCCTTCTCCCCCACAATCCTGATTCCCTCATCATTGCCCCGGAGCACCAGCACCGCCTTAGCCTCTCCCTGCAGGGTCCTCCTTGCATTGGCAATCTTGGAGGTGAAATCAACTCTCGCCTCATTCGATGCCTGAGCGTTCAAATGTTCTTCTGGTAATGTCCACAAATATCCTCTCGCAGGGCTGATTGTTCATCCCTCACGGCTCCCACCTGATCTGCGGCCCAAGCGGGTATCCCTGATACTGAACGACTTCGAGCATACCGCCCTTCTTTTTCAGGAACTCCACGTTCTCGATGATCGCCTCGAGCAGATCGCGGCCGGTGCTCGTGACGAAATAATTCGACAGGTCGGTGATCCGGGGACTGATGTCATCGCCCCACGGCGGCTTTGCAGCCAAGTCCTCGACGTCCCAGATCACCTTGTCCGGTCTGAATTTTCTCAGCTTCTCGCGGGCTTCTCTGAGTTCCTTCAACAGTGCGTCCGCATCCTGCGCTTCCACGGACCCCTGATAGAGCTTGTTCATCAAAACCGGATACACGGTCCCCCATCCCTTGGGCTCCAGATGATGGGAGATCGTGGAAAAGAACGCGTGAAAGAACGACCCAGTGCCGATTTCCGTCGTAATCCCGTGTATATGAAGCCCTACGGTCATGAAATCCTCCTGATGTCAATGTGCGCTCTTCTCGCTGACAATCACGAATCCCTTTTCCATCTTTTGCAGCACGAGCACGGTGTCTGCTTTCCCTTCGATGTTTTTTCTACCATCCGACAGAGTATAGTGAAATACCAGATCCACCCGTTTTTCTCCATCCGTACCGTTTTCGGAAATGTCAATCGATTGCAGCGCGTGCTCCCGCTTCGGCCACTTGGCGAAGTATTTTTTCTTGTCTTCTTCGATAACTGCCTTCTTGACCATGCCTTGCTTGTAAAATTCCACCTCGTCGGCATACAACGACATGACGGCGCCGAGGTCCTCATTCTTCTCGCTCAATAGAAGCCAGGTTTCGACAAATTTCATAGCCTCCCGGTCCATGGCCGGTTCTCCGGTTGCCTCTACCAGCGCGTAGACCACGCGGTTGAACATATAACGCCTTGTCCGGTTTATTTTGATGATCCCGTCGCCCAGCCGTTCGGAATCAGTGCCCTTTGTCACCACCTGGATGTCGAAAAACTCCCTGGCTGATGCGGGAAGAAACGAGATGGTTGAGTCGAAAGAGTAGCATTTTTCCTTTTCAATGCAAGCGCCCGTGTTATTCCCCGAGGTATCATACACGGAAAGCACCTTGAGTTTGCCTTGATGCTCATACACAAGATCTTTTGCCCCTGCATAATACCCTCGATTTCCGCCGCCCGTCTCGAAGAGAACTCCGAACCGCTCGGTCCCGATTTTGACCAATTCTCCACCGTGGCCGTAGCCATGGGCCCCCTCGACGAGGAAATTCCGCGCAACGGCATCGACCCGCCATCCATTTGCCACTTTTGTCATCACCGCGGCGCCCACTGTCGCGCCGCAGGTCATGCACTCGCCCTGATCCGCCCGTTGCGTGAAAAAGTATAACCTTGCGACATTGCCCTGTTTGAACGGGATCGTCTGGAGCGGCCAGTCGTCTTCCGGCGGAGGGGCCATCGGATCCGGAAGCTTCGGCTTCAACTCCGAATAGCTCTTTTTCGGGTCGTACTTCCCCTTGATGACGGCCACCCCTTTGCCGGTGTTGAACTCGTCGACGATAATGGTTCCCGCCTGTGTCTTCTCACCGGCGGCGGCACCGGGATTCAACATCAGGAACAGGAGTAGAGAGATTGGTATAACACCGGTTTTCACGTTCCATGTCCTCCTTTGCTAATCACTTCCCCTTTCCCGCCCCAGGGGCCCGAACGCTCACTCCACGCGCCTTGAGCATCTCGAGCACTTGCTCTTTCCAGCGCTGTTGTGCGTGCCCGGCCGGGACCTGGACGGAATTCACCACCGCGGCGAGATCTTGCAGGTTTTTATTCAGTCCCCGTTCGAGCAGGTATGCCGCGAGCTCGAGGCGGCCTTTTCGCACGGCCTCTTCCGCGGCGGAATCTCTGCTCCACCGGTGAATGTTGATGTTCGCCCCGTGTTTGAGCAGGAGATCTATGCCTTCTTTTCCCCCGGTTCGGACAACGGCGTACAGAAGCGGATCGCCCTCTGGTCCATACAGGTTGGGATCGCCGCCGTGCCCGAGCAGCAGCTCGAGCAGCTTCAGGTCTCCCTTCGCGGCATAGGTGTACATGGCCGAGCGTCCCTTCCGGTCTTTGTAGTTCGGATCAGCGCCCAGCTTGAGCAGGTATTCCGCGCTCCTGAAGTTGCCCGCTGTTGCCATCCGCATGAGCGGCGTTGCGCCGTCAATGCCCACCATGTTCACGTGCGCCCCTTCGCGAAGCAGGCTGTCAATGCCTTTGAAGTCGCTCCGGCCGGCCAGCTCGACGAGCTTCGCCACGAGCTCGGCTCCATGCTCCATCAGCCAGGCGTTGTAGGCGTCTTTGGCGTCGCCGTCGTATTCGCGCAGCCATGCTTCGCGCTTCGCGCGGTCCGGCATGGCCTTTTCGAGGTAAAGGCCATAGTAGGCGTTCATGCCATAACCATACTTCTGAATATAGGCATCACGAGCGCGAGGATCGGGAAAGGCCCGTTCCAGCTCCCTCCGCAAGGCCGCGGAGTCCGGCTGACGGGACGGACTGGTGATAAAAACCGGGAACTTGACCCCCCGCGCCTTCAGCATCTCGATCACCTTTTCTTTCGTTCGCTGCTGCTTTGACTCTTTGGGAACCTGACTGATTTCCACGCCTTTTGCCAGGCCCCGCAGGTTATAGGTGAGACCACGATCAAGGAAATAGGCCACCAGGTCGAATCGGCCGAAGGTGAGGGCGTTATTTGCTGCCGTGTGCTTCATCAGGCCCGTGTGGCCGTTGATGTCAGCGCCGCGCTTGAGAAGAATTTCGATGTTCTCCTCGCGCAACTGGCTGACGGCAATGTGCAACATCGGCTCATCGAGCTCCCCTCCGCGCAGGTTCGGGTCACCCCCGTACTTGAGCATGAGTTCGAGAAAATCCGGCCTGTCGCCTCCTGCCGCAAGGTACATCGCCGATATGCCGCGTTTGGCGTCCTTGTAGTTCGGATTCGCACCTGCCTTGAGCAGATGTTCCATGCCTTTGAAATTGTGCGTGCCCATCACCCACAGAAGCGGCGTGATCCCTTCCCTGCCGACCGTGTTGACGTCGGCGCCTGCCCGGATCTGCGCATCAACTTCCTGAAGGTCGCCGTGACTCGCTGCATCGACAAGCCTGGCCACGCGCCCGTCCGGGAATGCCTCCTTGACCGTCATGCCGCCGAATTTCTTTTCCCAGAAGCCGGCGAGCAATGCCGGAATGAGCATCAAAAGAAGTATTCTTTTCACCGAAAATGCCTTTCTCCAAAGCTCCTCCCCCTTGAAGGGGGAGGAATTCAAAGGTGGGGGTGATGACTGAGCAGCCGTAAGTTGCCGATTTTCATTCCCCTTTGTGAGCGCAACTCATGGACGATTCATACGGCAGTCACCTGTTTCCCCTCATGAACTTCTAAAACATCACTTAATACGAATAAGGCGTCTTCTTCGTCCAGGGGCTCTTGGGGTACTGCTTATGGAGCAGTTTGAAGGCGTCCTTAGAGATTTTCGATGTGTCGTCATCCGTGCAGCCGTAGCGCGTGGACTTCACAGCCAGATGGAGCGCCTCGGGCACACGCGGGTCGTCGGGGTGTTTCTCGGCCCAGGCAATCACCTGTTTGCCGAGGTAATTGGGTCCTGTTCCGATGGACGATAGCTTTTTCCACTCATCGCGCCCTGCCTTTTTCTCGCTGTCGTTTACGAAGGCAAGGGAAAACGATTCCCCTGCCAGAGCAAGCTTTTCCGGGGAGTCAACATGCTTAAGATAATAGGGTTTCAGAAAGTTCGGAAGATTAAGGTCGCCTTTCAGCGCGCACCACCAGTTGTCCCGGAAGTCGTCGATCCTGTCCAGGGCCGTTGTCCTGCCGATGCCCCAGTCCATAATGGGCCGCGCGCCCGGATATTTGAGCATCAGAAAGATACCGGCGAACTTCCTTGCCGCGCCGCTTTCCGCGGAACGGTATGCCTTCAGTTCTTCCTTCGCTTCCGGCACGAGCGTCTCGACCAGGGCGGCGAGTTCCAGCGCGGTCTTTTCATCGTCCACGAGCACCGCGCGGGTCCAGGCCGCCAGCGCGAGCTGCCGCCGGATATTGACAGGCAGCAGCGTCTTCTGCGCCGCCTCTTTCATCAGGTTGAGAGACATGGCCTTATTGAGAATATCCGCGGCGTCGCGGTCCAGAAGCTTTTTTCCCGCCATCTTTTTGACCGTGTCAGGCAGATAGGATTCGCCGGGCCTGCTCCATGAATACACATCGTCGCCGTATTGAACTGCCACGGGCGCCAGGGCAGCGTCGCGCAGGAACTCGTCCAGGTTCCGGGCGAGCTGGAGCCGCAAATTCAGGAACAAGTTCCGGGCCGACGGAGACATCATATTTTTGTCCCTGGTGAGGGCGCTCTCGATCATGGCGCGGGCCTCGTCAAACTTCCCCGACTCCATCTGCAATCGGGTGCGGTGAAAGAGGACCGTGAGGTATCCAGGAGAACGCTTGTCCACGGCGTTCGCGGCAGCAAGGACTTTCTGGAGCTTGGGATGGTTTGCGTCGATCTTCGTGAGCACCGCCACGAGCCAGGGAAGGGAGGCGGTCTCTTCCCATTTTTTGAGGGAAGCGGCAAGCTGCTTCTCGCCGTCTGCCCCGAAGGTCAGGACCCAGTCCGTGAGCGGGCCCGGGTTGTTCCATGAGGGCGAACGCATAAAGAGCGTGTAGTCCACAATGTTCTGGTACATCTCCCGGGGAGGGCCTTTTTTCATGAGCGCGTGATCCAGCTCCCTTCCCCGCTCTTCAGGATAGAGGCGGAAGCGCAGGAAGTCCATCATGCGCTGAGCGGCAGGGTGCACGTCCTTCAGGCTGCTGTCAACAAGAATGGACAACAATTCCGCCTTTGCCCGCACTGCCCATGCCCGGTCGATCTGGCAGTAGTCCGCGTTCAGGGTCGCCTCGCGGAGAAATATCCTCGCCACGACGTACGCGGCTGTCGGGCGCCAGGGAGACGACTGGTCCTTCACGATCTCGCGGAATAATTGCCCGGCCTTGTCAAAATCTCCTGCATAAAAATAGGCAGAGGCGATCTGGTATGCCCGGTCTTTCTGGATAGCGGCTTTCAGACCCGGCTCTATCGTCAACGGAATGATGTTCCGCCCCCCGGAGCAATTGGAAAAAACGGCGTCCTGCGCAAGGGCCCAGGCCTTCATCTCGGGGCTGCCTGCACCGAAGGTCTGGATCCTCTTGTTCAGCGTGCGGGCTGCCGTACCAAAGGAATCGGCCAGACAGTTATCGTAGCCGGCATAGGTCTTTGTCTGTTGGTAGGTCTTGATCTCCCCTGCGGCAGGGAGTCCCGGGACCTTGCTCCGCGCATCGAACCAGCCTTTTTTCGCTTCGCTGACATCGGGGATCGGGGAACGATAATCCTTCGCTTCCCCCCAGAAGCTCAGCATGACCTTCTGTTCTTCCTTGTCCAGGGGCAGACCCGCGAGATAACGGTACGCGACATAGAGATGGGATGTCTTGTAGCCGGGGAGGACGATGCCGAGCCTGCCGTGGGCGTACTCTTCCAGGGGCATGTCGGTCCCGGACAAGCTGACGAACACCGCATCTGAGAAGAAGGGCCCGCAGCTCAGGGCCGGCATCGGCATCAGGAGCACGGTAATGACAGAGATCGATGTCAGAATACTCACCGTCTTGTTCTTCATCAAAACACCTCGCGCACTGCGGTAGTGAACGCTTCCTCGGACCATGCCCGGGAATGAAAGACATACACGCGGCCGCCTCCGGGCAGTTTCGGGACCGGCTCGTCCGTCGCGATGCCCGCGCTGCCCTGGCAGATGCCCGGCCGGAAATCCTTCCCTGCATTGAGATGGATGCGGACCTGCCGGTCATCAACACCCATGCGGAACAGCATGGGCACGGCCTCGTCAACCGGCAATCCGGCGATCCAGTCATCATAAGTGCACCACGAGGCAAGGGCGGTGATCGAGAGGGCCGTCGACTTCGGCAGCCGGTCACGAAGATCACGGAGCATCAGGCCGTAAAAGGCCCGCTCGGATTTCATCGCATCGAAATCCACTTGAACGGCAGTCACGTTCTTGAGTTGCGCAAGCTCCAGGATTTCTGCGACTACGTTCTCCCGCTGCTGCTCAGTGAAACGGGGCGGACGGCGCGCATCGGACTCTATGCGGGCCACAGCCATGAGCCGCGTTCCATCCGGAACAAGCAGGGGCTGATACCGCGGCCGGACAGAGACATCGTCTTCGGACACATTGATGGTCACGGCAAGAAAGGCAACGCCTGTCGCGTCACTATCGATGAAACGCAGGTCCTCGGGCCGCTCCCACGCCCAGATCATCAGCGCGGGAAACCCTTCCATGCGCGATTCCGGTCCCTGGTGGCCTATGACACGATACGCGGCAGGAGAGGCTGCCGCAGCCACGGCCACAAGAAGCACCGCCAAAAATGTTTTTTTCACATCAGGCATAAGGCGGCATTACTCCCCGGTCGGTTAAATTACTGCATTGCCCCCTCGCTATTTCATATCCAGCTCTTTTTCGCTGATGATGAGGATGACGCCCTTTTCCCTGCGCAGCGCCATGATCGTATTCGCATCGCCCTGGATCGTCTTCCTGCTGCCCGTCAATATGTAATGAAACTGCACTGCGATTGTCCTTTCGCCGCTGCTTCCGGCGCCGAGCAGCGTGATCGACTTCACCGTATGCTCCCGCTTCGGCCAGCGGCCGAAGTATTTGCTCTTGTCTTCTTCGATAACGCCCTTCTTCACCCGGCCCAGCTTGTAAAAATCCACATCGTCCGCGTAGAGCCCTATGACCGCGGGCAGGTCCTCGTTCTTCTCGCTCAGGCGCAGCCACTGCTGGACGAATGCCCGGGCCTCGTCCTCGCTGATCGCTTCCCCTTTTGTGGCCGGAGAAAGGGGGACCGTTCGAGCTGCCCGCTCCTGCCTTGGCGCCTCTGCCACCTTCCCATCGCTGTAGAGCCACGCGTCCGAAGAGGCGCCGCCGTTTTTCGGAATATCGATCCTCCAGGCGTTGTTCTCGTACCGCGCTGATGCCAGATCATTGCAGTTTCCGATCTCCCTGGTGATGTTCGTGCCGCCGTCTGGCTTGATCTCAAGAACCTTGTAGGACACGGGACAGGCGTTCTCACCGGCATCCATTTCGAGCAGGATGAGCCGCGCCGCATCCCGGTCGGGATATGCCGCAGCGATAAAGAGGGCCGTATGAACGCTGTCTTCGAGGATGATCTTGCCGTTGAGGGTGGCGGTGTTTTTGCCCCCTGCGCCGTCGACGACCACCCGCGATATGGTGAGGGTTCCCTGTACCGTATGAACCTGGCCGAACTCGATTGATCGGGACGCTTCCGCCCGCGCAGACAGCGACGCCAGGAAAACAGCAAAACAGGTTGACGTGACGAGGACATTCATGGCCTTCTTCATTTTTTTGCCTCCGGTGTCCGGTGAATCCTGTAATCCGGTCCTCATTCTTCATCCCCTCTTCCGTCGGTTTTTTCTAGGGCGGGAGAACGGCCTTTTAGCTGCAAAAATCCTCTATTTCTTCTGCCACGTCTTGCCGCCGTCCTTGCTCAGGTACTGCTGCTGCGGGCCGCCGGCCCACACGGCCCGATCTCCGCACTGGGTCGAGAGGTTGAGTCCGTCGTTGTCCTGGAACCTGATATGCTCGCAGTTCGGCGCGGGCATGGACCGCGCTTCCCAGGCGGCCTTTCCGGCAGGCCGGAAAAAGAACTGCCGCTTCTCACTCTCCATATAGAAGGAGATATCCCTCTCGGCGAACAGGCCCGCGGGCTTCTCGCGCAGAAGCCCCAGGTCCTTCATGTCCTGCGGAAGACCGACGGGCCGGAAGTCGACCTTGCCGTAGGCGCCGGACACCACCCGGGGCGGATTGATCATGTATGCGTAATATCCGGTTGATCCCGGCGAGACTTTAACGCTCGTTTTTTTCTCCGTGATCGATCCGAGATAGGGCTGCCACCGGTCGCCGTTGTCGTAGCTCGTGTAAATCTCGAACTTGTCGTCAACGATCACCAGGTCGCTGCTGCCGAGGGCATACACCTTGCCGGCCCGCAGCCCCGCAGGCGGCCGCTTCTCGGCCACTTTTCCGTTCTGGATGAAAAAAAGACGGTTGTTCGTCGTCAGGAAGGCAAAGCGGTCCTTCACGTAATTCGGCGAATCGCTCTGGATGTTCGAGACCGTAGGCACCTCGATGAGCTTCACGCCGCTGATCTTGCCGTCCTTGTCCCGCTGCGGCTCGGCGAGCGTGCCCACGTGTCCTGCCACGTAGGCGGCATAGCCTCCCGAAGCGGCCACCTCCTTCATGGCGATATCTTTTCTCAAAAGCTCAAGCAGATTGGCCGGTATCAAGTCGCCCGGCGCAAGGGTCATCGAGTCCACCCGGAGCTTCGGGGCCAGGAGGGGATAGGCCGTCTTCAGAAAGTGCTTCATGTCCGCGGTGTTATCGACGAAGAAACGAAGGAACTTCTTCTGTTCCTTGTCATTGGGGTCCGGATAAAGCACGAGGAGTCCCAAATTCGTGACTTCCCCGGGGCGGATGGTGAACTTCCGCTTGATCGGGAGCGTCGTCATATATCGGTAGATGTACGTGCCTGACGAACTTTGGGTCTCATCATAGAGGCTGCTGAAGCTGTATTCTCCCGGGCTGAGGGGGACCGCAATGAACCCGTTCACGACCTTGCTCCGCTTCCGGTCATTGATCAGGACGTCCTTATAGATCGACCACTGCGACAGCCGTCCGATCCCCACGACCTGGCCGACGACGAGCCCGCTGCCGCTGATCAAGTTCTCAGGCAGGTCCGGCCGGTAATCCGGCAGTTTGACGCACCCCGCAACCAGGACAATCAACAATAAAAGGACCGTGACCCTGAACAAGCGAATGAGCATAACCCTTCCTCCTTATCGATAATCTATATTTGCATCTTCCAATTTTATGATTTTACGGTAGATCCGTTACTCAGTTCCGCGACAATAACAAATATCCCAGATGGCGCGCCGATAGTCAAGGTACTATTCACATTTTCGTGGCCGGCGGCCTTCCCCGTTTCATCGCTCCGCCGCCTGCAGCAGCCGCAGGATCGCGCTTTGCTCCTCGGCGGTCAGACGCCGGCCGGACCGGAGCTCGCGGACATATTGTTTTATGCGCTCCCAGTCCCGGGCGACGAATGCGGTCATATACTCGCGGTTCGCGAGCGCCTCCTGCCGGTACTCCGGATTTCGCATGTTCTTCGTGATGGCTTTCTGGAGACTCTGCAGATCGAAAGCGCCCCAGACGCCCTTGTCCATTCGGAGGTTCTCGTGCACTACCGGCGCCACTTCATAGAGGTAGATCCGCTGGAGCTCGGTCCAGTCGTAGGGTGACTGCGCAAGCGCCCGTGCAATGGCCTGTAAATCATGGTCCCCCAGTTCCTGAGCCAGCCAGAGGCATGCAATCGCCTGCCATGCCGTCTGCCGCTCCCGCGCCTCGTCCCTGGCGGAGACCGAAGACCTTCCCGCCTGCGCAGCCTGTGCGCCCGGGGAACGGCCGGCGGACCGGCTTGGGGCGGTTTCCATCATCCTGTCATTTTCGCTGAGCACCATATGCAGTACCTCCTCCGATACAACAACGACGGACCGCCGGCGTACACCGGATGCCGCGTGAAAAGTACCATGAGCGATGCGGCCTGTTGTTGTATGCTTGTACATGAATATTACAGACACTGCGCGGAGAGTCAAGGTAGTATTCACCTTATTGCGGGAATTTCACTCCCGGTTTCGTGAAAATTCACCTGCCTTACGGGCATCGCATCACCTGATCTCGTTCAGCCGGAGCGTTCAGCCGGAGCTGTTGCAATGAATGGAGAGGCATGATACTATAATCCCGTCTTTCTGCGACATGCGAAGGACTGGAGGGGCTGCGTCGTCCCTTCAACTCTGGCAGGAACAAGGAGCGGTCATGATCATCGGCGTACCAAAAGAGGTCAAGACAGAAGAATTCCGCGTGGGCGTCACACCCTTCGGCGTACGGGAACTCGCGGGCGACGGCCACGCGGTGCTCGTCGAGACCGGGGCAGGCGTGGGGAGCGGGTTCTACGACAACGAATACACCAGGGCCGGCGCCGCGCTCGTCCGCAAAGACGAGCTGTTCCGGCGAGCGGAGCTAATCGTCAAGGTGAAGGAGCCGCTGCCGCAGGAATACGATCTGCTGCGTGAGGGACTCGCCATTTTCACCTACCTCCACCTGGCGCCGAACCGGGAACTGACCGACGTGCTTTTGAAGAAAAAAATAACCGGCCTCGCTTACGAGACGCTCGAAAAAGACGGCGCGCTTCCGCTCCTCGCGCCCATGAGCGAGATCGCAGGTAGGATGGCGCCGCTCGTGGCCGCCCACTATCTCCAGAAGTTCAAGGGCGGGTCGGGGGTCCTTGTCACGGGCGCCAGCGGCGTGAAGGCGGGGAAGATCGTGGTCCTCGGTGCAGGGGTCGTGGGCACGAACGCGGCGCGCGTGGCCGAGCGCCTGGGCATGGACACGGTGGTCTTGAACAAGGGCATGGAGAGGCTCCGGCAGATCGACGAGCTGTTCAGGGGGAGGGTGACGACGCTGCCGCTCACGCGCCAGACCATCGAGGAGGAGATCAGTGACGCCGACATCATCGTGGGCGCCATCCTCGTGCCAGGCGGAAGGACGCCGGTGTTCATCACGCGAGACATGCTCAAGACCATGCGAAAAGGATCGGTGATCGTGGATGTGTCCGTGGACCAGGGCGGCTGCGTCGAGACCACGAAACCCACGACGCACGACGAGCCCGTATATGAGGTTGACGGCATCATCCACTATGCCGTGTCAAACATGCCCGGCGCCTACCCGCGCACTTCCACCCTGGCGCTCACGAACGCCACGCTTCCCTACGTGAAGCTCCTGGCGAACACGGGCATCGAGAAGGCGATCGAGACGGACCGCTCCGTCAGGACAAGCATGAACACCTACCAGGGAAAGATCACGAACAGCGCCCTGGCCGAGGCGATGGAAGAGCGCTGAGCGCCGCTGTCCGTTGCCTGAGAACCACTGGAGGACGGGACATCCTATTCCCACCGGGCGCAGTCGGTGATCGTCTCCTTGCAATACTTCGGCGCGTCCGCGCAGACCTGCGCGCCCCACGGATCGGTCCAGTACTTGTTCTCCGTTCCGCACTGCGTCGTGATCTCCACGTTCTTGTATTCCACGCACTTCTTGTCTGCGGGCGCGTCCAGGGGAGAAGGAACATAGGTGGGCGGAGGCGGCTCGGGGACCTGGCCGTACACCGTGCCGGCAGCCGGCATGAGCATCAGCAACGCTATGATAAGACCGCATGCTTTCATCGCATCCTCCTGTCTGGCTTACTGCGGGCGCGCGACGCGCTGCTTCCGGCCGATGAATAAATAGACGATCGCGCCGATGAGCGGAACAAAGACCACCGCCAGCAGCCAGACGATCTTGTTGTAGCCCGTGAACTCATTGCGCAGAATGTCCACCAGCGCGATGAGCCACAGCACGAAACCGGACAACAGCACCAGCAAAATAAGAAGCTCGAAAATTCCTATGCCCATAACTGCCTCCCGTGTATCGGTTTCTCACTGTTTTACCGTCAGCGTCACCTGCCGGCCCGCCCGCTCGGTATTCCCCGGACGTCCAGTGGTCTTTCTTGAGAAACGTGATCACGACCGTGCCGGGCGTCGCCGCCCGTACGGTCATGGCAACAGTTGCTTCTCCCGCGGGGCGAGCTACCACTTCTGCCCCATGATCTCGCCGCGTTTGCGTCGATACTCGTCTTCCGTGATAAGCCCTTCCTTCCGAAGGCCCTCAAGCTTGCGGAGGCGCGAATCAAAATCGCCCGCGCCTTCTCCTGCCCGGCCGTCTCCCCCTGTTTCGATCTCGAACAACGATTGCGATCCGGCGCTTCCCTTCCGGTTCAAAAGCCGCGCATTAAAGACGATGATCCCAATGCAAGCGGCCGCCCAGATGACGCCGAATAGCAGAAGGAGCAACCGCAGTGCAGGTTCATTCGCGCTCTCCCGAAAGCCGACCGTGACCAGGACGAGGCCGAAGACCAGGAATCCTGCCGCAACGACGATCGCCGCCGTGGAGGCTGATCGGGTAATTTCACCGGGTTTTACAGAGAGTTTCTTGCTCATGGGATATTCTCCTTGCTGACAAACGCGCTTTTCGCTTCATAGGAGAAGGGATACTGCTACGGCCTCCCCCTGATCTTGTTTGCGATCGAATAGGTAGTGGACCCCGACAGGCCGAGGTCCTTGTTCAGGTCGAATTTCAGTTCCACGCCGTCCATGAGAAAGGCTTTGCACTCATCCCGCCCTATCCGGTAGATCGTGAGAACATGGTGCGGCGCCCGGCGCTCGGTCTTCTGCACGGCGATATGAAAACCCTTTTTCTCCGTGCACCCGCCGCTCTCGACCCGTATGGTGAGGGTCTTGGCATCAGCGGCAAGTCCCATGAGCACTTCTTCGGTCCCCTGCTGCGTCTCGGCAAAACCAACAGCAGACGCCGCGAGCAGGTACAGCAGTCCGATGATAACAGGTTTCTTCATAGCACATCTCCTTGTGTCATGGTTTTGCCGACCCCGACGGCGGCGCAGGCCGGGCTGACGGATTATCAACAAAAAAAGACGGCCCATAGCCGCCCGTAACTACAAACCCTGACAACGTGATATCATAGCATGCTCCTCAATCCGCACGAAAGAAGTATAGCCAAGAGAAAGTGGGTCTGTCAAGTTATGTTACCGAGCGGCGCACGATCACCGGCCTGCTATAAGCCCGGCCTTTGGCCTTGACATTGTCTGTGTAATTTGATACGTTCGCCTCATGGTGTGTTTTCACCGAGGAGAATGACCGCGATGACATCTCAAAAAACATTCAGCCCCTTTGTGAGCCACTCAGCGGTGGACGGACTGTCGGTCCTGTTCATCATCGTGCTCATCACCCTGACGGAGGACGTCGCCGCCGCCGTCAGCGATGTCCCGCTTTTTTTCCTGCTGGCCATTGCAGCCGTCTTCGCCCTGTTTGTCCGCAGGCTGTACCTCCTGGGGAAGGTCTTACCCCATCCCTCCGGCGGCAGAGGCACGACTCCCGGACAAGCCGCGCTCCTCATGGTGATCCCGGTCGTCAATCTTGCCTGGGTGTTCGTTGCGCTCAAGCGCATTGCCGATTCGGCGAATGCCCGGCTGCGCCTGAGCGGGGCCCCGGAGCGGATAAGCATGGGCCTTTCCCTTGCCTTCGCCGTGCTGTTCGCCGTGACCCAACTCGGTCTGCTGTATACGCAATCTCTGGTTTTCTTCAGCGTCTTTCTGCTCTCCCTGCTCTTTGTCATGCGCAGGCTCGTCTGGCAGTGGCGGAGGGCCGAGCGGAGCCTTACGATACCCGCTGACGGCGCACGGCTGTCCGCGAGCGTGTCGGAACCGGGGCGCACAAAGACGGGCTTCACTGTCGCGGGGATCGCCGCGGCAAGCCTCGCCGTGGCGTTCTTTATCGTCACCTGGTATGTTTCATCGGTCATGGTCTCCTTCTCGGGATACCGGGCGCGGGGACACCTGTCCTCGCTGAAGAGGGATTTGACAAGCGCCTATGTCGCGGCGCAGACGTACCTTGCCGGGCATCCGAAAGCCGTCGTTGTGAGCGAAGAACAACTGAGGGCGGGAGGATGGTCGGGGTCCTCCATGAACGTCTTCGTCAGCGCGGACATGACCGCCCGCCAGGGCAGGATCGTGCTCAAAAACAGGTACCTGGAAAGAAAAAAGAAGTATGCCCCCGGCACCGGGGTCGTGAATGCGGACGGCAAGGTTACGGCCCCGGCCCTCTCGCCGGGCGCCGGAAACCCCGCGCCTCAATGAACGACCCGTTGACAGGGAAACCGTCCCTTTGCGTAGAGCCCTTCCAGCATCCCGATGCGTCGGGACTATGATCCCGCGACCCAGAGCTGGGTTGGAAGGTTCGCGTCCTACCCGGCGAAGACGCCCATACCCTTGTACGCCAGGGTGTGGAGGATGTCGATCATCCCGACGAAGAGATAGGCGATGCCGATGAACAGCAGAGCGTTGTTGTCGAGGAAGCGGCGTGAATTCCAGGCGAGCATGAAGATGCCGAAGGCCACGACGACGCTGAATATCTCGGCGATGGAGTGGAAGAGGAGATAACTGTATTGGCTGGCGAGGTACAACAATCCGAGGATAACGAACACCAGGCCCGGGAACAGCATCCGTCGCGGAAGTTCATGGGTCCTGTCGTCTGCGTCCATACTCAATCTCCGCCTTCTCGGTCCGACGTAAGAAGCAATTAGTTCTCTTTCGTGAGGATTTTTGATTCACCCCTGAAAGAGGGAAAGCTCTTCACCCCGTTAGAAAACATATCTGCTTGCAGCGGGGATGATGAACTATTCCTTTACAGGGACTTATGGCCCAGCTTGCTCCACTATGTAAATTATAGAGAGGGTCAAATGAGTCTGCACATTGGGGGGTCGGAGACTTTCTAACGGGGTTCACGATCTCGAGCCACACCTGCTGCGCGGCTTCTTTCGCGACTTCTTCATCCCGGATCATCCTGCGGCAGACGGATGAGACGAGCTTCCCATACTCGCGCGCAATGTCGTCGAGGGAAACCGGGTCCCTGTTATGGTTGGAATCTGTGTATCCATGTTCTGTACCCCTTTACGGCGGGCATCAGGCTCCGCTGTAAGCGGTCGCCCGCATACCCTTGTTATGCAGATTCAGCCTCATCTCTAAGTCTTGCCAGCACCTTGATGTCTTCGCCGGAATAGACATCGTGCTCGAGCTCTTTGCCGTGTACAGAGAGGTACACGTCTTTCATGGTTTCCCAGAGCCGATCGCAAAACTTCGCTACTTTGTCGTTGGTTAGGCTGGCGTCTCTATAGTACTGCTGAGGGTCAAAGACGCCGTCCTTGTCGATATGAACAAACGTCTTATTACGGATACCACGAAGGCGTGCTGCGATTTGCTTAAGCTCAGCTAAATCCAGGCCCGCTTTTCTCGCCGCTCGGTCGATGAGCGGGCCGTTACATCGCAGCAGGTACCAAAAGGATGCGGTCTCCGAATCGTCCTCAAGCACTCGAATCATACGAATTAGCCTCGCATCCTTCAACGCGTTTAGCGAGACTCGAAAGAAGTCCAGGCCAACCGCCTCGACTCGCATGCCGTTGATGGCCGCCTGGTATGTACGCAGCCAAAACGCCTCCGAAGCGATTCGCTCCACAGTGCGATTGAAGCGCTCGTCTGAATGCAATGCCACTCCTTGCGACCCCCTTTCCATCATCTGCCTCACGCCGCGCATGAGGGGCGCGTAGTAGAGCGCCCCTCTCGATGCGCTGGTTGGCGGGTTTATCAGGATAAATTAGTCTAAAATATCTATAGTGAAAGTATAACTTACATAAAAGAGGGCACGGTGCGCGGTGTCCCCTGATATACAATTATCAGGGCACGAACATTTCCTTTTTGGGTTATCTCTCTGGGTCAAGAGAAAGGCATCTTGCGATGGTGTCCCTGTACTCCTATAACTCAAAGAGCGTGCCCTCAGACAAAAATTCGGACAAATCAACCACCTCCTTTTTGTTCTGAGGTTCATGCCCTCTTTTATTTAAATTATTTTGACTTTAATCTGTTGGGCCGCTTGTCAGGCTCGAACTTGTGTCGTAGAATTACAGCCAACGTCCGAATTAACTGGCTGGCGCGGCTTTATCGCTCCAGTCCGTATTGAATGAAGTGTTATGCGCCGCCTACATGAACTTACGACGTCGAAATGCGGAAATATCTTCTCTCCGGAGCTCAAACCACTCACCGTTTTTTCGGCGCTCGGAAAAGCGTTGATGCCAGTACCGCTCGATTCCGACAGGATCATCAGTCTTTATCGTATGCACTGTCACAACACGCTCAGGAAGCTGGATGGCTAACTCGTACACCCTACGTCCAGGGGCGTTACTGCGGCCGATCTTGTAGTTCTTGCCAGATTTGAGCAGGT
>ERZ1292625.1769-Hain-H41-01um-R1-1769-length-23241-cov-8_pt1 | contig 23241 bp, 22 predicted proteins | sample MGYA00564400_ERZ1292625 | MGnify/ENA primary metagenome ERZ1292625 (study PRJEB36523, sample SAMEA6512639) | groundwater metagenome | collected 2019-01-08 | study: AquaDiva: Metagenomics assemblies of 32 groundwater samples | reverse complement strand
GATCTCATACAAATCACCTAGGCAAAATAGAACGTCATTAATTTGAAAACATGATGCGCTTGGCAATGTTTGTTTACTGTTCCAAGAATCTTCAGGAACGAAATCCTACCAAAAGGGTCTTTTTTTAAAGGATTTATAGGATGTTTTTACTATTAACTTTCTGACAATAAGACTATTTGAGAGTTTTTGTGGCGTGATAGAGTGGTCGATGGTCAATGAAATAATTCAAGATAATCAACATATCAGTACTATTCATTGATTTTACTAACTCATTATAAAAATAAAAATGACTACTAAAAATAAATACTACTTCCGCTCTCGAATCAAAGAAGCAAAATTTCGTAAACTTGTGCGTTGCTATGCGTTGGATTTTACCGCAACAAAGGCTGCGCAGTTGACGCGTATTTCAGTACGGTCGGTTAATACGATTTATCTTAAGATACGCCAGCGTATTAAAGAAAACAATGAAATTCTATACCAGAATGCTACGGGTGAACATCTGGATATGCATTCCGGTTTGACGAAGATACCGGTCATGCCATCTCAATCGATTGAGAATAACGCCAATTTATTAGGAGCTTACGGGATTCTGAAACGACAACATGGCATCTTTACAGCGGTTCTTCCTTCTCAAGTGGAATCTGCTATAAAGCTTTTGGAGGCTGATAATGATACCTCGAAGGAAGATACTATCAAGCAGTTAGGATTAAGTGGCTATGAAGCTTTGGTCGGTGTATATCCAGGTATGCGTATGAAATTGTATCGACTTCATTCTGCTGATAGTGATCGTGCTCAGTCGAATGAGAATGATATAGAATCCTTCTGGGTTTATACCAAGCAACGGCTAGCAAAATTCAATGGAATACCGATGCAAACATTCTTTTTGCATTTAAAGGAAACGGAATTTCGTTTTAATCACCGTTATGACGATTTGTATGATGAGCTGCTTAAAATATTGCGCGCCAATCCACTCTAGCTAGCGTATTGCTGGATGAAAGCTAAAGCGGTCAGTAACATTTTCATAATTTTCCTGTGCTATGACTGATTTCTAATTACAATACGCTCAGAGTCAATATCCGATATTCATAGGACTATGGAAAATTATGAAGCCTTGATGGCTACGCTTGCTTTAATGCTTGGAAGCTCATGGGCGAGTGGCATCAATCTTTACGCAGTGGTTGCTATCCTGGGGTTGGGTGGTTCTACCGGCCATATTGATTTGCCGAGCGAATTGTCGGTGTTACAAGATCCTCTGATAATTGGTGCAGCGGCGGTTATGTATGTTGTTCACTTTTTTGTGGATAAAATCCCAGGTGCCGATACGGCGTGGGATACCATTCACACTTTTATTCGTATTCCGGCCGGTGCAATGCTTGCAGCTGGAACGGTGGGCGATACCACGTTAGCATTAGAGATCGCCGCGGGGCTTTTGGGGGGCGGTGTTGCAGCGACTACGCACGCTACAAAATCAGGTGCGCGTGTCATGATAAATACCTCGCCAGAGCCTGTATCCAATTGGTCTGCATCCTTGACTGAAGATGTTTTGGTGCTCTCTGGGATGTGGACTGCTTTAAATCATCCAGAAGTTTTTTTGGTGTTATTTGTTATTTTCATTGGATTTTCAGTGTGGGTATTGCCAAAATTATGGCGATTCATCAAGTTGTTACTGAATAAACTGGCAAAGTTTTTTGGTGCCAAAACATTACCTGTTGATGCAAACGATGCGTTGCTATCGACACAAGCGCATGAGAACAAATCACTGCAGACATCCAAATCGTTGCCAAAACATACTGATTCAGAATGATGTTAGGTAACAGAGCGTTGCTCGGTTTTAGTTTTGAGTTGTTTCAAAATAGCGTTCTCAAGATCAATGCCTACCCAGATTTCTTCTGGCAACGCCCACAGTGCTTCAGTGGCGAAGTTTTGGCAAGCTAAGGCTTTATTTTCTGATATGAGAATGATGCCACCCGTAGGAAAATCGAGGTCCTGAGCTATAAATTGATGATGTTTCGGGAAGGAATGCAGCATAGCATTGGTGTTTAGGCCGGCCTGTTGTACTGCTGCGAATATCCATTCTTCATCATTTTCGTCAGTCAGTACATGTATCTGTATCTCCTTAAAACTTGATAGTGATCGGCGATTTTCGGGTTTAAGTACGTTATATGCTGTTTCTGCGACCCATTTGATTGGGTATTTTGTATGCCAATTGTCGGTGATCGCCGTAAAGTTTTGTTCTCCGGTTACGAGAATAATGCTGTCTTGATCGAGTCGTCGAGGGTTGGCGCGTAATGGGCCAGCAGGCAATAAAAGCCCATTGCCGTAGGTATAATCGGAAAAATCAACCAGGGTTATTTCGATATCCCGCTCGAGGCAGTGATATTGCAGCGTGTCATTAAAAATAAGCACGTTACAGTTTGGATGAGCATGCAGTAGTGCTTGGGCCGTTTGAATGCGATCACTGCCCGTCCAAACCAGACAAGTAGCACCGAAGCGGTGCGCAAATAGCAGTGTGTCACTATCAACGGTTTCAGGCGCTGTGGCGTCTGTAATGGCGGTAGGTGGGTTGGTGCTAAAGTTTCCGTGTGTCACAATTCCGGGGGTATAGCCGTGTCTCACCAAGTTGTTGACTAGCCAGAGTATCAACGGTGTTCTGCCGCTCGCTTCAATGCTGATAGCGTCAACGCTCATAACTGGAACGGGTAATTTAATCGACGGAAAAATATCCAACCAATAGCATAGTTTTTTGATTATCAGGAATAACTCATAAGCTAGGCTAATCGGCCATAAAATAATGTGCAGAGGTGTAAATCGATGCCAATAAAGCGCGGATAATTTCATGTTTCGGAGAGCTGGGGATAATTTGAACCTTGAATTCTCTGTTGATCGCTTGAATGGGTATTTATTCGGATAATCTGGTTAAGCTGATTCATGATTGACCTTTCCACCGGCTGGGTGAGTTTGCTTCGTTGAATCGTCATAACGTACTGAGTGCCATCGACTAGAAAACATATTACAACACTACCTTTTGATTTGAAAATAATCTGCTGAGTATCGAAATTCGATGACCCTGTGGCATACAATACGCCATCCGCTATAATGGCGGTTTTTACCCATCGCTATCTACTCTTCACCTCATGGAACTTGAAAAAAGCTTTGATCCAAAACGAATCGAAGATCATTGGTATTCGATTTGGGAGTCAGCCGGTTATTTTAAACCGGCGATGACAGAAAATTCTCCTGCCTATTGCATTATGCTGCCACCGCCGAATGTTACCGGTACATTGCATATGGGACATGCTTTTCAACATACGCTGATGGATGCATTGACGCGTTATCATCGCATGCTTGGCGAAAACACTTTGTGGCAACCAGGTACCGATCATGCAGGTATTGCAACGCAAATCGTGGTTGAACGTCAATTGGATCAACAAAACCTGGATCGTCGCGAGATGGGGCGGGAGGTTTTTCTCGAACGCGTGTGGCAGTGGAAAGAACAGTCAGGTTCAACGATTACGCGGCAAATGCGGCGGCTTGGGAATTCCTGTGATTGGACGCGCGAACGGTTTACGATGGATGCAGCGTTATCGCGTGCTGTCGTGGAAGTATTTGTACGCTTGTACCGTGAAGGATTGATTTATCGTGGCAAGCGGTTGGTGAATTGGGATCCGGTGTTACAAACGGCGGTTTCCGATTTGGAGGTTGTTGCGACGGAAGAAAATGGTTCATTGTGGCATATTCGTTATCCGTTAGTGCCAGCGAATCCAGCCGAGAGTGTTCATCAAACCGAGTCGCTGGTGGTGGCTACCACACGACCTGAAACGATGCTTGGTGATGTTGCGGTTGCTGTACATCCAGAGGATTCGCGTTATCAGCACTTGATCGGTATGCAAGTACAGCTACCGCTGTGCAACCGCACGATTCCGATTATTGCGGACAGTTATGTCGACAAGGAATTCGGTACTGGCTGCGTTAAAATCACACCAGCACATGATTTTAACGATTATCAGGTTGGACAGCGACATCAACTCGAACCCATTAATATCCTAACGTTGGATGGCAAAATTAATCAAAACGCACCAGTCCTTTATCAAGGACTTGATCGTTTTGATGCGCGGAAGAAAATCATTGCCGATTTGGATGTGCAAGGTTTATTGGTTGAAACTAAAGCACACAAACTGATGGCGCCGAGGGGTGATCGTACCAATACGATCATCGAGCCGATGTTGACCGACCAATGGTATGTGGCGATGGAAGGCTTGGCAAAACGTGGTTTAGACGCGGTGGCAAAAGGTGATATTAAATTCACTCCGGATAACTGGAGCCATACTTACAATCAATGGCTGGAGAATATTCAGGATTGGTGTATCTCGCGCCAACTTTGGTGGGGGCATCGTATTCCTGCGTGGTATGACGACCAGGGTCATGTATTTGTTGCACACAACCTAGAAGAGGCGCAAAAATTATCCGGTACTCATCAATTGAAGCAGGATGAAGATGTGTTGGATACCTGGTTCTCATCTGCGTTGTGGCCATTCTCAACGCTAGGTTGGCCAGATGAAACGGCTGAGCTCAAAGTATTTCTACCGACTTCGGTGTTGATAACGGGTTTTGATATCATTTTTTTCTGGGTTGCGCGCATGGCGATGATGTCGTTGCATTTCACCGGTAAAGTGCCTTTTAAAGAAGTGTATATCACGGGGCTGATTCGTGATTCTGAAGGTCAGAAAATGAGTAAATCCAAAGGCAATGTGTTGGATCCACTCGATTTGATCGATGGTATCACGCTACAGGAATTGATTGCCAAACGTACGACGGGGTTAATGAATCCCAAGCAAGCCGAAGCCATAGAAAAAACTACCCGTAAACACTTTCCGGAAGGGATTCCGGCATTTGGTACGGATGCGTTACGCTTCACGTTTGCGAGTCTGGCATCGCATGGCCGCGATATCAAATTCGATATGCAGCGTTGCGAAGGTTATCGTAATTTTTGTAACAAATTATGGAATGCGACACGCTATGTCCTAATGAATTGCGACGGTAAAGATACTGGTTTGGATGGATCACAGCCGCTTTACTATCATGCGGCAGATCGTTGGATGATCGGCCGTTTGCAACAGGCTGAGCACAACATCGCACTGGCATTCAGTCATTATCGCTTCGATCTCGCTGCGAGAGAAATTTATGAACTGGTATGGGATGAATACTGCGATTGGTATGTGGAACTGGCCAAAGTGCAGCTTAATGATGAGGATATTGCGGTGCAGCGTGCAACTCGCCGGACTTTGGTGCATGTGCTGGAAGCTATGTTGCGACTGGCGCATCCGATTGTTCCTTTCATTACCGAAGAATTGTGGCAAACCGTTGCGCCACTGGCCGGGGAAAAGGGCACTAGCATCATGAATCAACCATATCCCCAAGCAAATCTGGATCAAATTGATCCGCTTACGGAAAAATCAATCACTTTATTAAAAGACATGGTCAATGCGTGCCGTACGTTACGTAGTGAAATGAGTTTATCTCCGGCAACTAAAGTACCACTGTGGGTTACTGGTGATTCTCAAACTTTGAATGAATTTTCGGCTTATTTATCTGCTTTAGCGAAACTTTCTCACGTGCATATTTCAGAGGATCTACCAAATGTCGGTGCTCCGGTTTCAATTGTTGGAAATTTCCGGTTGATGCTTAAAGTTGAAATCGATGTGCCAGCCGAACGTGATCGTTTATCTAAAGAAATGGTACGGTTACAAGCAGAGATAACTAAAGCGCAAGCAAAGCTTTCGAATGCGAGTTTTGTTGAACGTGCTCCAGAAAATGTGGTACTTCAGGAAAAAGAACGACTACAATCATTTACAGAGAAATTAGACAAGATAAACGAACAGCTCCATAAATTGCCTTAATTATCTTCAAGATATTACGATTTTGGACGGAACGCATCGAATGCGTGTGGTATTAATTATCAAATTTAATTGGTTTATTACTATTCAGTCTTATGATCAAAAAAGTGGATGTTGACGAGATCTGCCTCGGAATGTATATCCATGAGCTGCGTGGAAACTGGTTGGAGCATCCATTCTGGAGAAAATCCTTTAAGCTGGACGACCCTAAAGATTTGCAAAAATTGATCCATTCTGGAGTCGATGAAATATGGATTGATACGAATAAAGGTCTTGATGTTGCTGTTGTAATGGTTACGGAATCTGCTGAAGAACCTGAGTTTGAACCTGCGAAGCCTGAACCTGAACCTGAACCAACCAAAACACCGCTAGCAGTTAAGGAACACATATCATTTGATGAGGAATTGGTTGCCGCCAAAAAAATACATACTAAGGCTAAAAAGGTCGTAACGTCGATGTTTGGTGATGCGCGTATGGGAAAGGCGTTGGATGTTCAGGGAGCAGTGGTATTGGTGGAAGATATTCAGTCTTCGATCGAAAGGAATCCAAGTGCGTTACTGAGTTTGGCGCGATTGAAGAATGCTAATGAATATACGTACTTACATTCAGTTGCGGTGTGTATGCTGATGATTGCTTTAGCGAAGCAGTTGAAATTGTCTGAGAGTCAAGCACGGCAGGCGGGCGTGGCAGGTCTATTGCATGACATAGGGAAAATGGCAATTCCTAACCAGGTATTAGACAAACCTGATAAATTGACGGATGAAGAATTTACTATCATTAAACAACACCCACAACGTGGTTTGGAAATGCTTAAAGCGAGCTACCAAGTTGATGATGTGGCCTTGGATGTGTGTTTACATCACCATGAGCGCGTCGATGGCCGGGGTTATCCTGAGAAAATATCGGGCGAGACGATTTGAGTTTATTTGCACGTATGGGTGCGGTATGCGATGTCTACGATGCGATCAGTTCCGATCGATGTTATAAAAAAGCCTGGGGACCAGCCGAGTCGATTAGTAAAATGACGGCATGGAGAGAAGGACATTTCGATGAAGTAATCTTTCATGCTTTTGTCAAAACCATCGGTATCTATCCGAGTGGCACGTTACTGAAACTCAAATCTGGTCGTCTCGGAGTCGTACTTGAGCAATCAAAAAAAAGCCTTGTTACTCCGATTATCAAAGTGTTTTTTTCAATACATGCAAATATGTATATACCTGTAGAAATCGTAGATTTATCGAAGGGATCGGATAGTATCGATAGTATTGAAGATCCATTCAAATGGCAATTGGATGTTGATAGGTTGCAAGGTATTGTTGAATAGAAAGAGGGCGTTGCCGTGTAAATCTGGAGGCTGACCATAGCGATTCTAGGTTTTATGATAGAACAGTATAATCACAGTAATTTTGTGACTAATTTTTTTGATGCTGGGTTGTTTTTCTGGAATTTAAAATTTAGATAAGCAGCCTTTTCTCAGTATTGTTTCTTTCTTTTTTGGGTGATGAAGTAAGCTACACTCAGTGCCTAATTCACTTTATGTTTGCGGGGGCGCTTCATGGGCACAGCTTTACACGAAATAGATGAACGTACCAATCTGACGGCCAACAATAAATTTGAATTGTTGCTGTTTAGGTTAGGTGAGGCTCCGGGAACAGATCGTCACGAGTTGTTTGGTATCAATGTCTTCAAAGTTCGGGAAATTTTGGTGATGCCGACGATTACTGCGGTGGCCAATGCAAATAGCAATGTGATGGGTATCGCTAATATACGTGGCCAGATTATTACTGTGATCAATTTGCCTAAAGTAATTGGATGCGTGCCTAAAAAAAGTACTCCGATTTTATTGGTTACCGAGTACGCGCGCTCTACACAAGCTTTTGCCGTTGAAGAAGTCAGTGAGATCGTACGCTTGGAATGGAATCAGGTCATCCCGGCCGAAGGAAATGGCGCCAATTTGGTTACCGGTATTGCGCGTTTGGATTGTAATGCTGACTCGGCTTTGGTGCAGGTATTGGATGTGGAGCAAATTTTACGCGATGTATTACCAAGTGCTACCGGTGATTTGGTGCAAGAAAATAATGTTGCTAAAGCCAAAATGCTACCAGGAACTTCGATTCTTGTTGCTGATGATTCTCCATTGGCGCGTAGCATGATAGAGAAAGGACTTACTCAACAAGGCGCGTCATTTATTATGACCAAAAGCGGGCAAGAGGCTTGGGATCGAATCCAAGCGATGTCGGACGCGGCAGTCGCCGAGGGTAAAACAATCAAAGATAAGATCGCTTTAGTATTAACCGACTTGGAAATGCCAGAAATGGATGGGTTTACTTTGACACGTAAGCTCAAAAACGATCATCGATTCAAGTCTATCCCGGTGGTGATCCATTCATCATTGACGGGTGAAGCCAATGAAAATCATGTCAAATCTTCTGGTGCGGATGCGTATGTGGCTAAGTTTTCAGCTGAAGATTTCACGGAAACTATTCGTAAGGTAATTGAGAATAATCGTGAATAGTTGTTTTGGGGATTATTTTGATAATGTATTTAGTACATTAAGTGTACCGTTAACGAGTAAATCCATTTCGTGCTGATTGATAATATAGGGCGGCATAAAATAAACCGTTTTATCCAGCGGGCGCAGCAGTAATTGCTGTTTTAATGCTGCTTGAAAACACTGTGTTGCGAAATCCTGTTCTTTGGTTTCAAACTCAAAGGCCCAAATCATGCCGCAATTACGAAAATTCCGTACTCTGGGGTGTGTGGCAAGAGGTTTGGAGATCTCGTTTAAGTAAGTTGTTTTGCTACGATTGATCGAGATTACATCTTGCTGCTCGAATAAATCCAGTGTAGCTAAAGCTGCTCGGCATGCTAACGCATTGCCGGTGTGTGAATGAGAGTGTAGAAAGGTGCGAGATGATTTTTCATGATAAAAGGGTTGGTAAATATTGTCAGAAGTCATCACTACGGAAAGTGGTAAATATCCACCGCTAAGTCCCTTCGCTAAACACAAAAAATCAGGTACAGCATCAGCTTGTTCATAAGCAAATAAAGTTCCTGTTCGGCCGAATCCAACTGCAATTTCATCAGCAATCAAATGTACTTGGTATTGTGTGCAAATTTCTCTGGCACGTTGTAAGTAAACAGGATGATACATACCCATACCAGCGGCGCCTTGAACCAAAGGTTCGAGAATGAATGCAGCAGTAGTTGCATGGTGCTGTGCCAAATAATTTTCCAACATGCTTGCGGCGCGAAGTGCATAATCTTTATGTGATTCCCCAGCGTCCGCATAGCGCCAGTCAGGGGTTGGCATGGTTGCGCATTGGCGTAGTAAGGGTGCATACGTTTGCTTAAAAATTGCGACATCTGTTACGGATAATGCACCGAGTGTTTCACCATGATAGCCATTTTTTAGATTAATAAAATTAGTTTTTTGTTGTTCACCGCATAATTGCCAGTAGTGAAAGCTCATTTTTAAAGCAATTTCTGTGGCTGATGCACCATCACTGGCATAAAAACAATGCCCGAGTGAGTTTGCAGTCAAGTTTTTTAACCTTTCCGCTAGCCGTATCGCTGGTTCATGTGTGAATCCGGCTAACATTACATGTTCTAGCTTGTCGAGTTGATCACGTAGTGCAGCATTAATATCAGGATTGCAATGTCCGAACAGATTGACCCACCAAGAACTGATTACATCAAGATAGTGATTGCCATCGGCATCATATAACCAAGCACCTTCCCCACGCACAATCGGAATCAAAGGATGATTTTCATGCTGCTTCATGATGCTACATGGATGCCAAACAGATGCCATGCTTCGTTGCTGAAGATCAAAAGAATGTGCAGAAAAAGCTTTCATGGGTGAGGATTATTCAGTTTGCTAAACTAACCAATGCAATCTTGTAATTTAGTAAGATGTTAGAAAACAGGAAATTGAAGAACTCTTATATTATAAGAGATTTTGCAAAGGTCTCGAGGCTTTTTTCCAGAACGACGTGGAATCATAGATATACGAAAGATACTGCTCAAAGCCTTTCTCGGTTATATAGACGCCTCGCTTAATGACAACAATGTTTGTTCAATCGAGTGCGTATCTTGGGATTTCTCATGACTCGTAACTGATGGCAATATTTTAGTAACCGATTCATCCACAAAATCGGATTGGGTTCAGCTTTCGTGATACAGCTAAATATCAATCGGTTAGAGATATTTCAGGAATGTTATTTAGGCTATTTTGTTCATTTCATGCTGGCGAGATAGCAGTAACTTTGAAATTGCATCAGCTTTAATTGGTTTACTAAATAGAAACCCCTGTACTTTTTCACAGCTAAGCTTTTTTAAGATATTCAATTGCTCTAATTTTTCAACGCCTTCAGCAATTATCTCATATCCTAGATCCTAGTTTGCGTCCCATTTCTATCATAGAGCTTATTAAGATGAGTGCTTGCTCATCGATAAGCATATCGTCAACAAAAAATTTGTCTATTTTTAGATGATCAACTTTAAGATGCTTAAGTGAAGCAAAAGATGAATAACCTATACCGAAATCATCGATTGCTAGTAACACACCCAGATCTTTTAAGTCTTGAAAAATGGAAAGATTTCGCGGGTCGGTCTGCACGATACTTTCTGTAACTTCTAATTCCAGTTCTGCTGGGGTTATACCTACTTCCTCAATAATATGTTTAATCAGTGGCGCAAATTCCTTATCAAGAAAAAGGCTTGGAGAAATGTTTACCGCCATACGGAGTGTGTGAAAGCCTTTCTTTTTCCAGGCTACTAATTGACGGCAGGCTGTTCTTAATACCCATTCGGTCAGCGGTTTAATCATGCCGATTTTTTCAGCTGTAGCAATAAAATTAATTGGCGGGATTTGGCCTAATTCTGGATGATGCCACCTCGACAACGCTTCAAAGCCAAAGATATTACCAGTACTTACTTCAATCTGAGGCTGATAAACTAGTGACAATTGTTGCTGTTCGATTGCTTCCCTTAAGTTTTGCTCAACTTGAAAACGATATTGGGCCTTCTGAGTAAGCTCCATTTTATAGAAAGTATACTGATTCTTCCCATTTTCCTTTGCTTTATAAAGCGAGGTGTCGCCTGCCTTTAATAATGCTGATAGATCTTCTCCATCATCAGGGAAATATGCAATGCCAATACTGCAAGTAGGTGTGAGTTTTCTGGAATAAATCTCGATTGGTTGCGCGATTGCATGAAGACAGCGTTTTGCAATATCGGCGGCGTAGCCATCTTCTACTTCTTCAACGAGAACGCAGAATTCATCGCCGCCAACGCGTGCAATAAAGTCAATTTCACGACATGTATATACCAAACGCTTTGCAATGGTCTTAAGAAGCAGATCACCTGCATCATGCCCAAGACTGTCGTTAATGCCCTTGAAATCGTCTAAGTCAATATAGAGCAATGCAAAACGATGATTGTGCCGAGCTGATGTTCTGGTTATTTCTTCGATGTGTTGAGAAAAAGAGGCACGGCTGGCAAGCCCTGTTAATTCATCGGTATAGGCTAGCATCCGTATGCGTTTTTGAGCCTGATCTCGCTCCATGGCTATTCCCGCCAATCTCGCTGCAGCTTTGATATCTTTTAATTCCGTTTCATTAGGAAGTGCAGGATGATTGTAATACATACCAAAAGCACCTAAAATTTTTCCACTGGAGCTGCTAATGGGTTCAGACCAACAACAACGCATCCCGTGGGGGAGTGCAAAATGCTTGATTTTTTCCCATTTAGGGTCTGTTTCAATGTTTTCGACGAGAACACGCTTTCCTGTGTAAGTAGATGTTCCACACGAGCCAACACTGGGGCCCGTATTCCAAGCCGTTTACTGCGTCACAATATTCTTTTGGTAGGCTTGGCACTCCCCTATGCATGAGTTTATTACCCTCTAATTCAAGCATGGAACATCGCATTCCAGGATGGCGGGTTTCATACATCAAGGCAATTGCATTATAGATGTCTGATGCGGGCCGCCCTATGGCAATCATCTCAAGAATTTCTGCATTTTTGTTATGAAATAATTCTGCGCTTTTACGCTCTGTTATATCGACATGTGTCCCAACCAAACGAATTGGCTTGTTATCAGAGCTGCGAGTTACAAGAAATGCGCGGGATAGCACATAAACTTCATGGCCGTCCTTATGGCGCATACGCATTTCAACTTCAAAGGAATCTGCTCGGCCAGCCAAGTAATCCTGAACCTTTTCTAATACTCTGTTTTTATCATCGGGATGAACCAGATTTTCCCAGGTATTTAGGTTATTATCAAGTTCATTTTCTGCATAGCCCAGCATGCTTCTCCAGCGCGGTGAATAATAGACTTCATCCGTTTCAATATTCCAGTCCCAAAGCCCGTCATTAGCTCCGCGCATTGCCAGAGAAAATCGTTCTTCACTGATATAAAGTTCAGTGGTGCACTTTTCTATCATTAGCTTGATAGCAGCCAGTTCTGTATATAGTCGCTGTATTTCTTCAAGTAGCTGGGGCTTGGATCGATTAATATAAGCCATGGGCGTTTTGATAACGGGTCAGTATCAAAGTTAACAGTAAAAAACAGAGTGGGTAGTAGAAATTTAACAATATTTTTGCAATAGTACTGAGTGTACTATTTTATTATTATTTTACCTATAGATAGACACATTCTGCGAGATTTTCACGAAATGCATAAACAAATCGTCTTTCCTTGGGAGGATAGTCTGTTTGGCATCCATTTCGTGTTCAATGGGCGCAATTTTCTGATATGAGGGGTAAAAATCGATATACGATCTTGGTAATCTTTTGGGATGGTACGCCATAGCTTGAAAATATATCAAGCATGTGTTTTAGTGAAAGCATGATAATACAGTATTTCTTTTAAAATCAGAGTGTTTTTCTGTAATAGTTTTACTCTGCTACATAGGGTAGCTTACCATTCAGGATGGTGCTGTGACCGTCGTTTTTTGAGTGATTTGTGCTTAATTGCTATATTTCGGGTGCCATTTTTAATATAGATGTGATTAAACGTGAATCGGTTGATTGAGAATCAGCTGTGTCGTGGTGATTGATTGTTTTGATACTTTCACATCTGAGTTATAACGAAATACTTCTGCCGCCATCTACTGCAATCACCTGTCCGGTAATGTAGGGTGCATCCGCTATCAAGAAGCATACTGTTTTTGCGATATCATCTGGCTCGCCGCAGCGTTTCAATAAAGTACCCGCAATCGTAGCTTGACGTTCCGCTTCATCTGTCCATTTTCCTGCTTCTGGCCAAAGAATTGGGCCCGGTGATACACCATTAACGCGTACTTCGGGTGCCATTTCAACCGCGAGTGAGCGTGTGAGTGTTAGTAAACCGCCCTTGGCTGCGTTGTAAATTACATAGTTTCTCAAAGGCCGTTCAGTATGAATATCGATAATGTTTACAATACAACCGTGTTGCTTTTTCAAGTGAGGCGAAGCAGCTTGGGATAAAAATAACGGCGCACGAAAATTACTTCCAATGAGATCATCCCAACTTTCTTGCGTGCATTCATCTAACGGTGTTGCGAAGAAGCTGGATGCATTGTTGACTAATCCATCTAATTGTCCAAATTGTTGTACGGAGGACTGGACTAAATCCGGCAATCGTTTGTGATCGAGTAAATCGGCTTGAATCAATGCAACAGAGTTCTCGCGTTGTTGATTCAGTTCTCTTTGCAAGGCATTGGCTTCTTCGGTGGAAGAATGGTAGTGGATTACCAATTTGGCTCCGTGCGTATGCAATCGGCGACAAATTGCCGCGCCGACGCGTTTTGCGCCGCCTGTGATCAATATAACTTTGTTTTGCACACTCACTCCTTGGTTTGATTCTTGAGATGACCTGCTAAACTAGCATCTTGTTGATGAATGTTTTTTCTAAAATTTACCATAAATAAGCTGATTTGCTGATGTCGTTACAGACTACTTTACCACCGGCTGATGAGAATGCACTGTCGCATAGCCGCGCATTGACATTGCTCATCCGGGAAAAAATTCATAACGCAGGAGGTTGGATATCCTTTGAGCAATTTATGAATCTGGCGTTGTATGCTCCTGGGTTAGGCTATTACAATAGTGGTGCTACTAAACTTGGGCGAGCTGGTGATTTTACTACTGCTCCGGAAACATCTTCGCTGTTTGGACGCACGTTGGCGCGACAGTTGATGCAAATTGCTGAGCAATTAAATCCGTTCAATATTCTGGAATTCGGTGCGGGATCGGGTCAATTGGCGTTGGATATTTTGCTGACACTTGAGCAATCTGATCATTTGCCAGAAAAATATCTGATACTAGAGGTTAGCGCGGAGTTACGCGAACGCCAGAGAAACTGGTTTTTGGAAAAAATACCGCATTTGATGCCACGTATCGAGTTTTTGCAACAATTGCCCGCGCAGTTTAGTGGTGTGATGCTTGCGAACGAAGTGCTTGATGCGATGCCTGTCCACATGGTCGTGTGGCAGCAAGACCAGATTTTGGAGCGTGGTGTTATTTGGCAAAACGAACAATTCGCTTGGCAAGACCATTCGATTCAAGATGCACAATTGTTGGATGCTGCTCGCCGATTGCAACCATGGATAGCGAGCGATCATGATTCGAATAAAGCTTTTCAGCCTTATGTGAGCGAAATTAGCCTGGCTGCCCGATATTTTTTGAAAAGTTTGTCGCAAGTATTGCAGCAAGGTGTGATGCTATTCATTGATTATGGTTTTGGACGCAGCGAATACTATCATGCACAGCGTAATCAGGGCACCTTGATGTGCCATTATCGCCACCATGCGCACGATGATCCATTTTACTTGCCTGGGTTGCAGGATATTACTAGCCACGTCGATTTCAGTGTGTTTGTCGACGCAGCAAATAGTAATGGGCTCGATTTAATCGGTTATACTACGCAAGCACACTTTCTAATGAACTGTGGAATCACTGAAGTTTTGATACAATCTGCTTCACCGGGTAGTGTGAATTATTTGTCCCAGGCAAATCAACTGCAAAAATTAGTGAGTCCGGCTGAAATGGGCGAATTATTTAAAGTCATTGCTCTGGGGAAGCGCATTTCGGAATCACTGATCGGATTTCATAGAGGCGATCGAAGCCGCTTGTTATGAAACACGATAGTGCACAATCAATCAAATCAAAGTAATCTAAAATATACTGATATAAACTCAACACGCTGTTGAGTGTGAAACTGTCCTGATGTCAAATCTTTTTACTCCTGAGCAACTTATCCGTAAGGAAATTCTTTCTCTTTCGGCTTATCACGTACCACCGGCGACGGGGATGGTTAAGCTCGATGCGATGGAAAATCCATATCTGCTTCCGATGCCGCTTCGCAAAGAAATCGCTTTGCTGGCTGAAAATGCACCCATCAATCGCTATCCGGATGCGAGCGCTACTGCATTAAAGAAAACACTGCGTGATCATCTGAGAATATCTGATGGAATGGATATTTTGTTAGGTAATGGTTCGGATGAAATCATCCAAATGATTGCAATGGCAGTTGCTAAACCCGGTGCGGTGTTGATGAGCGTTGAGCCGGCTTTCGTCATGTTTCGTATGATTGCAACTTTTACCAGTATTCAATATATCGGTGTAACGCTCAAAGAAGATTTCACGATAGATCTTGATGCCATGATGGCGGCCATAGCAAAACACGAGCCGGCAGTGATTTTTCTGGCTTATCCAAACAATCCTACCGGGAATTTATTCGATGAGGAGGCTATTCTGCGTATTATTGAGGCAACTTCTGGTCTTGTGGTCATTGATGAGGCTTATCATGTGTTCGCCAATGTCAGTATGATAGATCGGTTGGATAGCTTTCCTAATGTATTGTTAATGCGTACTTTATCTAAAGTTGGATTAGCGGGGTTGCGATTGGGGTTATTGGTAGGGCGCGTACAATGGTTGCGGCATTTCGAAAAAATACGTTTGCCGTATAATATCAGTACCATGACACAACTGATCACAGAGAAAGTTTTACAACATACCGACATATTATCGCAACAAGCTGACGCCATAAAATCAGAACGCGTGAAAGTAAATGCATCGCTAAGCACTATGAATGGTGTTGAAGTCTTTCCTTCGCGTGCCAATTTTATTTTGTTTCGTGTGAAAAATGCAGGCCAGGTATTTCAATCTTTGAAACAACGTTGTATATTGATAAAAAATCTGGACGGTACTCATCCTTTATTAGAAAATTGCTTACGTATTACAATAGGAACACCCGAAGAAAATACACAATTTTGTTCAGCATTGCATGACATAATTAGCCAAACATAAATACCCTGACTCTACAAACGTTTATCCCTTTTCAAATTTCTCAACGCACTATGCGCCAAGCCCAGGTTATAAGAAACACGCTGGAAACACAAATCAGTGTCACGCTAAATTTAGATGGTAGCGGTCGCTCCGGTTTTAAGACCAGTGTCCCTTTTCTGGATCATATGCTAGACCAGATTGCCCGCCATGGCCTGATAGATCTCGAAATTACCGCAAAAGGTGATTTACATATTGATGCGCATCACACAGTAGAAGATATCGGTATTTCATTGGGACAAAGCTTTGCCAAGGCGGTCGGTGATAAAAAAGGCTTGCGACGTTATGGACATGCCTATGTTCCTCTTGATGAAGCATTGTCACGTGTTGTTATTGATTTATCCGGGCGCCCGGGGTTGGTATTCAATGTGAATTTCTCGCGTGCACGTATTGGTGATTTTGATGTTGATTTGATTCAGGAGTTTTTTCAAGGATTCGTTAATCACGCGGGAGTTACGGCGCATATTGACAATTTGTACGGGAGGAATGCGCACCATCAAGCCGAAACGATTTTCAAGGCTTTTGGGCGGGCTTTACGGGTAGCTATCGAACAAGATCCAGCGATGTCGGGTGTGATTCCATCGACTAAAGGTAGTTTATAGAATGTTTTTTGAATAATAGATCGTGACTGATATTGCAATTGTTGATTATGGGATGGGAAATCTTCGCTCCGTCCACAAAGCTTTGGAGCATGTTGCACCCAAAGCCTCGGTCGTAGTGACGAATGATCCGCATGAAGTTGAAAAAGCTGATCGAGTCGTTGTTCCAGGACAAGGCGCTATGCGTAATTGCATGCATGAGCTGGAAATACGCGGGTTACGTCAAGCAGTTATAAAGGCTGCTGAATGTAAACCTTTTCTCGGTATTTGCATCGGTCTACAAATGCTATTTGAGGAAAGCGAGGAGGGACAAACTGAGGGGCTAAATATACTGCCTGGTAAGGTTGTCCATTTTCCAAAGTCAGCCATGAACACAGCTGATGGGCAAAAATTAAAAGTGCCGCATATGGGATGGAATCAGGTTTATCAGACCATGATGCATCCGCTGTGGGATGGTATTCGAGAAGACGCACGATTTTATTTTGTCCATAGTTATTATGTTGAAACGCCGGATGTTGCATCGATTGCCGGCCGTAGTCACTACCCAATGCCGTTTACCTGTGCGGTTGCTAAAGATAATATTTTCGCGGTACAGTTTCATCCTGAGAAAAGCCAATCGGCTGGTTTGGCACTATTGAGTAATTTTGCCAAATGGGCACCATAATCAATCATTCCGATAGTTAGGTAAATTAATGAGCAATTTTCACGCATTAATCTTGATAAATCATGTTGATAATTCCCGCAATTGATCTTAAAGACGGTGATTGTGTCCGTCTTAAGCAAGGCGTCATGGAGGACGCAACGATATTCTCCAAAGAACCAGGTGAAATGGCTTTGCACTGGTTAACCCAGGGAGCCAGAAGACTACACCTGGTTGATTTGAATGGCGCATTGGCTGGGAAACCTAAAAATGAACCGGCAATTCGTGAGATTGTGCAAGCCATCAATGGACAAATTCCCATTCAACTCGGGGGTGGTATACGTGATTTGGATACCATTGAGCGTTACCTGGATGATGGTATCAGCTATATGATCATTGGTACGGCTGCTATTAAGATGCCGGGTTTTTTACATGATGCATGCTATGCCTTTCCAGGACAAATCATGGTTGGATTAGATGCGAAAGAAGGTAAGGTTGCTGTCGATGGTTGGTCAAAAATAACGGGACATGATGTTGTTGATCTTGCGAAAAAATTCGAAGATTATGGTATCGAGGCCATTATTTATACGGATATCGGTAGGGACGGAATGCTCAGTGGCGTGAATACACAAGCTACGGTTGAATTAGCTAGACAACTCACGGTACCGGTGATTGCCAGTGGCGGCATTACCAATATTGACGATGTCCATAAATTGTGTGAAATCGAATCGGAAGGGATCATTGGCGCAATTACGGGACGGGCCATTTATGAAGGCTCACTGGATTTCAAAGAGGCTCAAGTTTTGGCTGATAAACTTAGCGCTGCCAACACTATTCCTTAATACCCTATTTATTTAGTATCCTTTATTACATCACAAGCCTTCTTTATTTTTTTCATTATAATTATAAACGCATTCGTTTTTTCCTAATGAGTCTTGCCAAACGTATTATTCCATGCCTGGATGTCACTAATGGGCGTGTTGTGAAAGGTGTTAATTTTGTTGAATTACGTGATGCCGGAGATCCGGTTGAGATTTCGCGTCGTTATGATGAACAAGGTGCAGATGAACTGACTTTCCTTGATATCACTGCAAGCTCCGATGATCGTGATTTAATTCTGCATATCATCGAGGCCGTTGCTGCACAGGTGTTTATACCTTTGACGGTTGGGGGTGGGGTACGACAGGTTGAGGATATTCGTAGATTATTGAATGCTGGTGCGGACAAGGTGAGTATCAATACTTCTGCGGTTATGAATCCACAGTTGATTGCTGAGGCGTCTGGTCATTATGGTTCGCAGTGTATTGTTGTAGCAATCGATGCGAAAAAAGTCAGCGCTCCAAACGATGCATCACGTTGGGAGGTGTTTACACATGGTGGCCGTAAAGCTACGGGTATTGATGCCATTGAATGGGCAAAAAAAATGCAGGTGCTAGGTGCTGGTGAAATTTTACTGACCAGTATGGATCGAGATGGTACACGTAATGGTTTTGATATCGCATTAACGCGCGCAGTATCAGATGCAATCAGTATTCCGGTCATTGCCAGTGGTGGAGTTGGGAATCTTGATCATTTAGTGGATGGCATTCTGCGAGGTCACGCTGACGCCGTATTGGCGGCCAGTATTTTTCATTATGGAGAGTTTACTGTGCAGCAAGCTAAGGAATATATGCAACAGCATGGTATCGAAGTTCGATTGTGATGTTAGAATAACGATTATCACGGTGGGTGATTACTTCAACCTTTAGTATTGAATCATAATAATGTAACTATGCCAGATGCGTGGCTTAATAAAATCAATTGGTCTGATGATGGCTTGATGCCTGTTATAGCTCAAGAGGCTGATACAGGTAAAGTATTGATGTTTGCTTGGATGAACCGGGATGCATTGAAGCTCACAGTCGAAAAAAAGGAAGCGGTTTATTGGTCGCGTTCTCGCAAAAAATTGTGGCATAAAGGGGAAGAATCTGGCCATACGCAAAAAATAAAGGCTATTTATCTGGATTGCGACGAAGACGTATTGCTTTTAGTCGTCGAGCAAACAGGTGGGATTGCCTGTCATACTGGAAGATATCATTGTTTTTTTCAAAAACTGGAAGACGGTGAGTGGGTTATTTCTGATCCTGTTATTAAAGACCCGGAGCATATATACACTAAATGAATCATTCGGCCATTTTAGACCGTCTTGCACAGTCCATTGAAGCACGAAAACATGGAGATGCTGAAACTTCTTATGTGGCAAAATTGTTACAGAGTGGTCAGGATAAAATCTTAAAGAAAATTGCTGAAGAATCTGCAGAAATATTGATGGCTTCGAAGGATGGTGACGTACATCAAGTTGTTTATGAAACTGCGGATCTATGGTTTCATTGTATGATACTGCTGGCTTATCATGATGTAAGTCCTGATGATGTATTTAAAGAGCTTGAAAGACGTGAGGGAGTTTCTGGGATCACAGAGAAGAAATCGAGAATAATCTGATTGAGCGCCTATGGATAACTGTATATTTTGTAAAATTATCAGAAAAGAGATTCCATGCAACAAGATCTATGAGGATACTGAACTCATTATTTTTAATGATATCAATCCAGCTGCTCCAGTGCATTTTTTGATGATTCCCAAGCAGCACATGGATTCTCTTTATGATGCTCAAGACGATCAGCAGGCTCTTTTAGGTAAAATGCTGCTATTAGCGCCCAAATTGGCAAAAGAACAAGGTTGCGAAGATGGATTTCGTGTCGTAATTAATACAGGTCGTGTAGGTGGGCAAGAAGTTTTTCATTTACATATTCATGTTATTGGTGGCAGAGAACGGTTGACCCCTATGATACATTCAAGTTGAAGGTGTTGCCTGTTACTTTACGCCAATCCATTCTGAGGAGAACTGATGGGCACATTTAGTATTTGGCATTGGCTTATTGTACTAATTATTGTGGTGCTGGTATTTGGTACCAAGAAATTACGTAATTTAGGCAGTGACTTGGGCGGTGCGCTAAAAGGATTTAAAGACGGCATCAAGGAAGCAGATACAGGCCAGTCTGCTGTTTCGACAACTCAGCAGACTGATGATCGTATCATTGACGTGCAAGCAAAAAGAGAAGATGCCGCACAAGCTTTTCACGACAATATCAACAAAGAACCGTCTATGGATAAGCCTGCTTCATCGGTAAAAACAGACCATAACACCACTGTAAAATAATATTTTTCAATTCGTGCAATCTCTATGATTGTGGAATAAAGGTTATGTTTGATATCAGTTTTATGGAGTTATTGGTTATTTCTTTGGTTGCATTGATTGTTATCGGTCCTGAGCGGCTTCCGATCGTGGCCAAAACACTGGGTAATTTGTATGGTCGCTGTCGTAGTTTTGTGTATAGTGTCAGAACTGATATCCATAATGAAATACGTATGGAGGAATTGAAAGAGATGCAATCTTCCATTGAAGAAACGGTTCATTCTGTGGAGCAGTCTGCGCAACATAATATCAATCAAATCAAAGCAGGTCTTACGGATGATTCTTCTATGGTAGAGGAAAATTTATCCTCGCGAACAAGCACAAATCAGCCCGTCGCAAAACCTCAAACCGCTACTTCAACTAAGCATGATCCAAGCAATGGATAGCTTAACCGCAGCAATAATACAGCGATGATTGAAGGCTCATTACTATCGCACTTAGTTGAATTACGCGCCAGAGCCATACGTATTTTAGGCGTTATCATGCTAGGGTTTTTCCCATGTGCTTTTTTTGCTCGTGAACTATACACCTTGCTTGCGCAACCACTTTTAGAAAAATTACCGCAAGGCGGGCAAATGATTGCTACCGATGTGGCAACTCCGTTTTTTGTACCGATGAAAGTTGCTTTGATGGTTGCTTTCGTATTGACGCTACCACACACTTTGTATCAAATCTGGGCTTTTATCGCACCCGGATTGTATATGCATGAAAAGCGCATGGCTTTGCCATTGGTTATTGCCAGCAGCTTACTGTTTTTTTCAGGAATGGCCTTTGCCTACTTCGCTGCTTTGCCATTGGTATTTGAGTTCATTACCTATTTTGCTCCAGAAGGTGTCGCCGTTATGACGGATATCGGTAATTACCTGAGCTTTGTGTTATCCATGTTTTTGGTTTTTGGTATTACGTTTGAAGTACCGGTGTTTGTCATTATTCTGGTCAGAACCGGTGTAATCACCATTGAGAAACTCAAAGAAATTCGTCCTTACGTTATCGTATCAGCGTTTGTCATCGCAGCTATTTTCACGCCGCCCGATGTTATTTCACAATTTATGTTAGCAGTGCCACTATGCCTCTTATATGAATTGGGCATAATCATCGCGACTTTTATCGCTTCCAAAGATAGTACTGCTATCCAGTCTACAACCCCCTCAGGGCAGCCTGGACAAAATAGTAAGGAGCAGGAATAGGCCCTACAGAGACGAATTAATCGTTCATTTGATTGATTGCTATCCGATTAATAATAAGAAACGCGAAACCAATACACGGGATTCTCATCCAAGTGTCGTGGAAGCGGATGTTTTCTGATAATCGTACGCAAGGAGCTGATCAATGTCGAAAAATAAGTTTCTGGATGGCGTTAAACGTGCACGGTTAACTTGGTGTGCGATTACTATGATACCGATATTCCTCGCGCAATTTGCTATGGCGCAAGCTCCTGGGATTCATAATCCTGGCGATGTAAATCAAACACAGCAACCGATAATGCCAACATTGCCTGAAAATTTACCGGAATCTAACACTAAGCCAGTTCGAAAAATTCACCGCATCGGTACGGCCATTCCTGCGCCACCCAATGCAGTCAGTATTAAAAGCACTGAAGCAGGCATGATTCGTAGACCTGCGCCATTACCATCCTCTTCAGGCTGCACGAACTGCGGTGTTGTCGATTTTGTCAATCAATCTCTGCAAGGCAATCAGATGAATGCTATTGTCAATGGTGTTGTGGCTGGGACAATTGCAAGAGAAGTCATTCGTCCTAGAAATGCAGAGAATAACCTCAATTCTCCTTATCATGTCGGTGTCACATTAAACGATGGTCGGCAAGCTGTCATTGCGTTACCCGATGCATCCAACTTGCAGCAAGGTGACCGCATTAAACTTATCGATGGTACATTATTCATTGATCGAGAATAATGTATCAATCCATCTATATATTACAACGAAGGTGTGCTACGTTGAGGTTTGTCGTTGAATAACGGGGGGGAAAGCACATAGAATTACCCATCACTGGTATGACTTGTGCTGCATGCACAAACCGGATCGAAAAAAATCTGAATAAATTGCCAGGTGTTGAAGCTGCTGTCAATTTTGCCAATGAAAAGGCACATATCAATTACGATACCAGTCTAGTTGATATGCCTAAACTGATTCATGCAGTTGAGAAATCCGGTTTCCAGATTGCACCTCAATGGGTACAGCTCCAGTTACACAACATGAGTTGTGCCGCTTGTGCTGGGCATATCGAGAAGGCACTTACGAAGCTTCCTGGCGTTACTGCCCGAGTGAATGTTACCACCGAAACCGCTAAGGTTAGTTTTGTACCGGGTTTGGTGAGTTTGACTGATTTAATTGATGTGGTCGAAAAAGCCGGTTACGGTGCTAACGAAATGACCGAGTTTACGCATAGTGCTGAAAAAGCGCGGCGCTCGGCTGTGTATCAGGCGGAGTTACGGTTGTTTTGGGTTTCAGCAGTTTTAACGTTGCCTTTGGTGTTGCAGATGGGTGCCATGTTTGTTGGGCATCATGACATGGATGTATTGC
>ERZ1292625.1767-Hain-H41-01um-R1-1767-length-23252-cov-5_pt1 | contig 23252 bp, 25 predicted proteins | sample MGYA00564400_ERZ1292625 | MGnify/ENA primary metagenome ERZ1292625 (study PRJEB36523, sample SAMEA6512639) | groundwater metagenome | collected 2019-01-08 | study: AquaDiva: Metagenomics assemblies of 32 groundwater samples | reverse complement strand
AAAATTTTTTAAAAATGATTTTTAAAAAATTTTTCATTCGAAATTAAAATGAGTAAAGTTATTAAAGCTACTAAAACCGAAGAAGTTAATGAATACGAATACGACGTTGAAATCAATCATGAAAACGATGTCGGTCAGCATTTCGATAGAATTCATGTTGTTGATTTTGATGCGGAAAATGAACACACTGGTGATTCATTTCCAAATGAAAGAGTTTATATGGAAGATCTGTGTCAAAGAATTTCTGGATTACTGCTTCATAGATGGTTGACAATCGATCAAATTTACAACGCATTTAATTGTTATGATTCAAGAACTGCAATCTCAATCGCGCTTGGAAAACTAGATAAGAATAATAAAATGTTATTTTGGAACAACACTTTTTCTTTGAAAACGAGAAATTAAAAAAGTGATTGAATTTAGAATGAAGATATTATCATATCTTCATTCCTTTTTGTCAGATTTTTTTTTTAAAAAAAAAACTTATAAAAATAAAAATGAGTTACGTTTCAATTGGTAATTTTGGACCTAACAAACCATTAGGTCAATCGAATCCTATTAGTTATTGTGCTTTATCAGGTTTAGATTCTGGTTTTATGCATTCACTTGGGTCTGGTTCAGATCTACTTGGACCAGATAGTTCTCAATGCCAACTTTTCATGGCTCAATATTGTGCTTTTAATCCAAACGGCTGGGATGGTGTTTGTGAATACCTTTCTCAAGATACAAAGAGAGGTGGTTATCCAAACACAGTTCAAGCTTGTGATGGACCCAATGGAAGTTGTTTCAGTTCTGGTCTTGGAAATGCTTTAACAAAAGGACAAGTGTTAATTAGAAACACTGCACAAGAAAAATATTTGAAAGCAATGAGTTCAAATTGTGTTCGTCATCACGAACCTTTTGATCCAACTGTCGCAGATTCGCCTCTAATTTCTAGATGGAGACCAGGAGGTGATCAATCGTGTATGAGCTCTGGAAACTGTAATGCATCTGGTAAATGTATTCCTGTTTATGGTGTCGATGCAAAAACTATTGATAGAGATCCAGTGATGCATAAAATTCTTGATGAACCTTGGATTGCCATGGATATTCTTGTGAACATTCATAATACATCAAAAGCAGAAGGAACTTTTGATAATTTGAAAGGAACCAGAATTCACAGCTTTTTTAATACGCCAGCTTTTCAAAAGATTGTTTGGTCTCAAATGTATCGTTAATTTTATAGGCATCATTGTCGTTTGATTTTTTAAAAATGATTTTAAAAAAATTTTTTTTGCAAAACAAAAATGCAAGTTGAAAACAAGTTAAATGAAGTAAACGAAGTAAACAATCAAATTTTGATTGTTCCTGCTTTCAATGACCTTTCAAAAGTTTCTTTTAATCGATCATTGAAAATGTATTATGATTTTCGCTCCAAACTTGTTTTTAAGTCTAAGCTGGATAAAAGAGTGATTGGAAGAATTTCCAAAAAAACTTTTGTTCCTTACGATTGGGTTACACAAGATCTATGTCAACAATATGGTTTTCAACCTGATCCTGAAACAGAAAACAAACAAGATAAAAACGAGATGTTGCAACAGATGGAAAATGAATACATCAAAAACAGCTTCAAGGAATATATGATGATGATCAACAGTGAAAATAAAGAGAATAAAGAGAGACAAAAAAAGAAGCCAATTAAAGTGCTTAATGAAACTAAAAATTTCAAAGATACCAAAACAGACAAACAGGATGAACAATGTATTTTTTGTTGCGACAATAAAAAAGTTATTGTTCTTATTCCATGTGGTCATGTCTGTTATTGTAACTCTTGTCTAAAACAAACACAGCAGATCGCTTGTAATAACGATTGTCCACTTTGTAAAACGAAAGTAGAATCAGCGATTCTTACTTTCGATTAAATCAAAAAAATGATTTCAAAAAAAAATTTCATTTCAAATTAAAATGAAATTATCAAAAGCTTTGCAAACCGTAAAAGAAATGTTTTCCCAACGTAACTATACAAACGTAACAGAAGACGATGATTTTCTTTATTCAAATATGACTGATGAAGGCAAAAACACAGGTTTCATTTGTGTCTTCAAAAAGATTATTGTCAAACCAGATACAAACGAGGTTAAAGAGATCATTAAAATTCTGAATGACAAGAAGATCAATCACGGATTGATCATTATCGAGAATGAACCGACAAATTGCGCTAGTAAAACAATTTCTCAAAATAAAACCATCGGTATTAAGATTGAAACTTTTCCAATTGATAATCTTCAATTCAACATAACTAAACATTCGTTGTATTACCCTCATAGACAACTTTCAGCAAAAGAATCTTATGAATTTAAGAAAAAATGGGGTGACAATATCCCTGTTATTCTTCGAAACGATCCTATTTCGAAGTTTTTTAATTTTCAAGTTGGAAGGATAATCGAAGTGAAAAGAGAGAACGATTATATCTCGTATAGAATTGTGCATTGAATGAATGAAGCACGATTTAGCACGATTAACACGAGCCACTATCATACGTTGATCCAGCTACACTTGATGGATCGTTTTTTCCTATACAAGATTTTCCACCATTACATGTGCACGATTCATTACAGTTTTTAAGAATGTTTCCAACCTTCATTCCTTGATTGTCAATTTGTTCTTCTGGAGTGTGCCTGAATTGAATGGCTGAATTACATTGTTTCGAAATTGAATTTTCTAGAACAGGACCATCAGCTGTTAACAAAGCTGACATATACTTTTCTTTTGAAGAGTTTAATCTGGATAAAGAAACGATTGATATTATAATGGTTATAAGAACCATAACGATAATCACAGCATCAATTATTTTCATTTATAAAAAATGATTTTTAAAATTTTTAAAAAATTTTAAAAAGAAGACAATATGGAAGTGAATTATGAAGATGATGTTTATGATTATGTTGTCTGTTCTAAATTAAACGATTCTCTACTTAAAAAAAATTATGAATATAAAAACGTTATCAGTTATAATCGAGAATCGTTTTTCTATAGAAAAAGAAAAAATGAAAGCGATGATAAAGTTAAAAAAGACGATTTTATTTCTAACGAAAAATTTTTAATGGATGGTAAAAAAATCGTTAACACAACCGATCTCAAAGATGTCATTCCTAATGTAATTAATCATAAAAGAAACAGGCACAGCATAATGTTGAAATTTATCAAATTGTTTTTTCAACCAAAAACAGAAGTTATTGGTTGTAGAAATCTAAAAAATCTTTTTCTAGCTTCTCGCATCTTTGATAATTTTATTTATATCAAAAAAATTAAAAACATTAATGAACTACAATTCATGGCTTGTATTCTCATTGCACACAAGTTTAATTATTTTGTCACATATCAACGTGAGATATCTGAAAGATTTGAAACTTTTTCTGAAGCCGATAGAGATACTATCATTCATTATGAAAGTTATATTTTGGAATCGATTAAATACAACTTTGATCACATGTCAGTTTTTTCATTTATCGATTATTACATTTTGACTGTGTCTGAAATCAATGAAATCGAACCATATCTCAAAATTTTGCTGACGAATACAGAGTTTAGTTTTTTCTCATATAAAACTCAAGCTGATGCATGCCTTTCTTTGATCAATTTCAAAAGAATTGCTATCACGCAGACAGAAAGTGTTAAAAAATGTTCTGATTTATTGAAGCAAATTCATGATGGTAAATTGTTTTCTTTCAAAATTATTTCCAAAAAAACTAAACAAACCAACAATAAGATTGAAAACAAAACAAATTGTTCTTCTTCATTCGATATGAACAAAAAAACACGTTTAGAAGCTGGTTCTTACGGTTGTGTTTTTAAAATCGAAAATGAATTGGCTGTCAAAGTTATTAAATCTGACCATGATGGCGTATGTCCGTCTGCCATTCGTGAAATGGCTTTTCTACCTAAACTAGAACATGAAAATATTATTTTTATTAAAAATATAAGTGTAAACGAAAGTGATGTTTGCTTTTTCATGGATTATCATCCTCGTAATTTACGTGATTTTGTTAACGATAATAAGCTTAACTTTTCAACAATTAAAAATCTTTTCAAACAGATTTTGAGAGGCGTAGAATATTTTCACAAACTAGGTATAATTCATACCGATCTCAAACCAAGTAACATCATGGTTTCAAAAGATGGAATTGTAAAGATAATTGATTTTGGAAATTCAGTGTGTAACTTGAATGGAATGAGTCATCGTTACGGTGACGAATTTACAACTTTATGGTATCGTGCACCTGAATTATGTCTTGAATGTCTTACTTTCGACAATAAAATTGACATGTGGAGTATCGGTTGTGTTTTTTATGATATGGTTGAAAAAATTCCATTGTTTTCAGCCAAAAGCAACTTCGAAACATTGTTAAAAATTTTCTCAAAAATTGGAAAACCAACAAAGGAAGAATACGCCTTGTCTGATAATACATATTATATGGAACGAGATCTTCCCTTTTCATGGTTTCCAAATCCTATCGTTAAACCATTGACAATCCGATATAAATTTGAGATTGAAAACGACAGAACGAATTTTCTAGATCTTCTTTCAAAGTTGCTTCAAGTGATCCCAGAAAAACGAATCAGCGCTTCAGAAGCGTTGAAACATCCGTTGTTCGAGTAAATAATTAATTCTTATTTTTTCATTATTAAAAAATGATTTTAAAATTTTTTTGAAAAATTTTAAAAGAAAGGCAAGATGGAAGTTAGATATGAAGATGATTTTTACAACTATATTTTGTGTTTTGATAAATCTGAACTTGACAAAATACCAGAATCAGATTCATATGAAAAAAAAGAAATTCGCGGTTATAATAGTGATGATTTTTGTTTTGTTTTAAGAAAAAAGAAAGACACATATAAAGCTCAAAAAGTTATCTTAAATAAAGAAAAAAAGAAACCGAATTGTTGTTTTAAAGAATCGAATGCAAAAGATGTTTTTTCTTTTGAAAACAGCTTTTGTTCAAACAGAAACGCGGTTGTCAAAAAATTTATTGAAAAATATAAATCTACTTTCAACCATGATGAAATGAATTTTTTGATTCTTTGTTTGACAATAACTATTTTTGATAAGTTCATTCACGTTAGACAATGCAAGAATGTAAATGAACTAGAATTAATGGCTTGTTTTGTTATTGCAAGTAAATTTATATACTTTGATATTCGAAAACAATTATTTAATAAATATTCGGAAACAGAAAAGGATGTTATTTTTCATTTTGAAACGTTTATTTTGGATAATCTTAAAGTCGACTTTGAATACACTTCGATTATGTCTTTTTTTCGATTAAATAATTTTTATGATAAAGAACTAGCATCAAACCTTGAAACTTGTTTAAGTATTGTTCTAAGTCAAAGCGAGTTTAATTTTTTTTCTCTAAAAACACAAGCTGATGCATGCCTGGTTTTTCTGAAATTGAAAGATCAGAAAGATGTCTCTATCCTGTCTTCAAAATGTTTATCTTTGATAAACAATATTAATAACAATGTTGTTAGTTCTTTTAAAATCGTTTCTAAAAAAAGTAAAGTAAAGTATGAAACAAATCTTAAAAATATGGAATCCGTTTTAGTTTTTGATTTTGATTCAAAAAAGAAAGAAATTGGTAACGGGGCTTTTTCTAATGTTTTTCGATTAGCAAACCATGATGTAGCCGTGAAAGTCATTGAAAATAATTCTGGTGTTTGCCCGTCTGCTATAAGAGAAATTGCTTTTCTAAACAGAATGAACCACGAAAATATTATTTCTATTAAAAATATTCAAGTAAACGATATAAATACTTGTTTTTATATGCCTTTATATAAGAGATGTTTGAGAGACTTTTATCTTTCTAAAAAGTTTTCTGTTTCAGATCTTAAAAAATATTTTAAGCAGATATTATCGGGTGTAGAATATCTTCATAGTTTAGATATAATTCATACAGATCTGAAACCGTCTAACATGCTTGTTTCGAACGATGATGTGATTAAGATCATAGATTTTGGTAGTTCCATTGATAATCCTTTCGATTCAATCGAAAGATACAATGAACTTACCACAAAATGGTATAGAGCACCAGAACTGTGTCTTGAATGCACGCGTTTCGATAATAAGATTGATATCTGGAGTGTTGGTTGTGTTTTTTATGAAATGATTGAAAAGATTCCTCTTTTTGAAAAGAAAAGTAACATACATATACTTTTTGAAATTTTTCAAAAATATGGTTCACCCAGTCTTGAGTATATTAAAAATAACTTTTTTGATGTTGATTGGTGTTCTTCCAATACAGATGTTTGGTTTCCAAGATTTTCAAAAAATAAAATTGTCTTGAATTCCAAGTTCGAAAATGAAACCGATAAAAATCTTTTTATCAATCTTCTTGAACGAATGCTCGAGGTAGAACCGAAACTTAGAATCAGCGCAAGTGAAGCTTTGAAGCATCCTTTTTTCGATTGAATAATTTTTAATTTTAAAAATAAAATTAAAAATAAATAAATGAAAAACGGAATATGGGTTGCATCATTTGATATAGGAAAAAAGAATTTTTCTTGGTGTATTGAAGAATTTGATAAGAAACAATTAAGCTGTATTTCAGATATAGAAAAAGAGAAGCGATATAATAAAAATGGAACTACAACTGTGTCTATGGAAAATATTCTTACAAAGATTTATAATGTAGGTCGTGTTATTAGTCACGAAAACGTTGATTTGACAAAAACATTGTCAAAAGAAGAAGCAATTAAACAACTTGATGTTAAAATTCTTATTAATATGTATGAACTTTTAGAATCTAATCTTGAACTATGGTCTCTTTGTGATTTTATTTTAATTGAAGAGCAAATGCACTTTGGAAGTAAAATTAATTTTATGGCAATTAAATTAGCTCAACATTGCTTTTCATATTTTATTTTTAAATTTGGAAAGGCAAAGACAATCATAGATTTTCCATCTTATCACAAAACACAAGTTCTAGGTGCTTACAAGGTTGAAAGCAACAAATCAAACCGATATAAAGCGATGACAAAGACAGCTAGAAAAAAATGGGCTGTTACAAAAGCAATTGAGATACTTGAACTTAGAAAAGAAAAAAACAAATTGAATGAACCAGAAGTAAAAGGCAAGAAAAATAAAAAAATTAAAAAAGATGATCTTGCAGATACTTTTCTTATGTGTCAGGCTTTCAAGTATCTTCACTTTGTTGAAAGTTAATTTTGTTTACTCATTCACTCACAATAATCTTGTATGATTGAAATGTTTGGATTGTAAATACCCAATTTTGTTGCTTGATCAAGAAGATTGTCAAAAATCTGATAGAAAGCTGGTGTATGACCTATATCTGCTTGATTTAATGAATGTGCACGTTCATGAAGAAGAACGTAAATAAGTTGATTTAATGGGTAATACTGGCCTTGTTTATCATACAAACACATGAAGGTTTGACTCTTATTTATTGTGTAACTTTTATCGGCTTTATACAGTTTCATTCCATCTGTTATAGATCTACCACCAAATGTAATTGGCTTTAAAACTTCTTTTAAAGTTGTTAAAATCGGATCATTTTGAAGATGGTATTCTCTTATTTGTTTGACGACGACACACGATAGTATGACAAGAACCACACAAAGTAACATATATCCGATATAATTAATAATTTGCATTTTTTTGTTCTTTTATTAAAGTAAAAAAATATGTAATAAATGAGTAAACGCGGAAAAATACGTTGGCAGACACTTGAACATAGTGGTCCGCTTTTTCCAGAAGAGTATGTTCCCCTTCCTGACGGTGCTTTTATAACATATGATGGTCAACCAGTCAAATTGAATGCGAACAGTAAAGAAAACAATCTTAATCTATCTGCAGAAGAATGTGCTTATTTATATTGTCTTGTTAAAGAGCAAGATGAAAGGCTGTCATCAAGTTCAAGATCTTCAAAAAGAAAAAAAACGGTTGATGCTTTATTCAACGCAAATTTTTGGAACGATTGGCAACCTATTCTAATGAAACATCACCCTGAAATAGTTGATTTTAATAAAATAGATTTTTCGAATATGTTGAACTATGTTTCCGCCTTCAAAACAGAAAAAGCTGAAATTAGAGGTATGATGCTTCCCACTGAAAAGAAACAAGAAAAAGAAGAAAAAGAACAAATAAAGGAAGATTTCGGGTTGGCTATTATCGATGGTCAGACAATGAAAATTGGAAATTTCAGAGTTCAACCACCAAGTTTATTTATCGGTCATGATTCCAAACTTCGAGGTAAAATCAAAAAAAGATTTAAACCAAATGAAATTACTGTGAATGGAACGAATGTTCACGGAAATGATTGGTATAAAAAAGAAGTTATACCAAGCGTAACATACCTCGCCAAATATAAAAATAATGTCACAAACTCGTATGTTTACATCTCACTTGATAGAAACACATCGCCTTATGTTGAAGAATCCGATACAGTAAAATTTGATAAAGCAAGATCTCTAAAAGAGAATTTACCCCTTATCATTAACCGATATTCTGCTGATATAAAATCACCTTATATCAGAAATCAACAGTTTGGTATGGCTGTGTTCTTTCTCGATAAAATGGCTATAAGACCTGGAACAGAAAAAGATGAAACTGTAGACAATGATACAGTTGGTTTAACAACTTTAAAAGTTTCAAACATAAAATTGCTTCCAAATAATCAAATTCAAATTAACTTTTTCGGAAAAAGTTCAATTGAATTCAATAAACAATATAATTTTGCACCTATTCTTTACGAACGAATTTCTTCTTTTCTTAAAAATAAAAAAGAAGATGATCTTGTGTTTGATACCATCAATGCAGTTTCTCTTAACGATTACTTAAAATCGATAGTTCCAGGATTGACAGCAAAAGTTTTTAGAACATGGAAAGCGTCTTCGATTCTTCAAAATAAATTGAGTGAAATAAAGATCGATGTAAACGATAGTGATGCTGTAAAATTACAAGCTTTTAAAAAAGCCAATATAGAAACTGCAAGAGCCTTGAATCATAAAAAATTAAATCAAGACAATGAACAAACGATAAAAGAACTCGAATTGAAAATCGAAAAAGAAACAATAAATTTAAACCAAGCTCAAACCGACAAACAAAAAGAATCTTCTTTAAAGAAGATCGAAGACTACAAAATAAAATTAATAGAAAAAAATGAAAATCTAAGCACCATTACAAGTAAAGTTAATTACATAGACCCAAGAATAGTTGTTGCATGGGCAAAAACAGTTGAAGTTCCTATTGAAAAAATTTACAATAGTTCTAATTTATTGAAATTTAGATGGGCTGTAGAAACGAGATCGTCATGGAAATTTTAATTTTATTTTTTATAAAATAAAATGTCTGAACAATGTATGCAATATCCAATTGATATAGATGGAATCGACAAAGAGAAACTTAGCAGAGATATGCAATTGTTTTGTTCGAAATTTAGATCGAACAAACCTAAAGAATATGTTGAAGCCTTTCTTAACCTTCCGATATATGTTCAATGTTTGTTCGCTTACTACTGTTCTTATATTCTCAAAGGTAAGATGCAAGGTGACACAAGAATTTCTGATTCTGCTTTCATAGCAGGAAAACGGCTTTATACTTTATTTAAAAATCCGGCAATAAAACTGAAACAAGAAGTTCATAATATTTTAAATAGATTCGATATCAGAAAAGAACATCTTGATTTTGCACAAAGATGGGTTAAGGGAATCGATCCGATGACTCCTATTCAAAAAACTGTTTTTGCAAAACCGTATCAAAAGAAGCCAGCATTAAATATAACAGATCCACTTTTCAGATTTTATAATTCTTTATACGAAGAGAAACCCAACTCAAAACTTGCTATTGTATGGTTAACAGAACATGGTGCTTTCGATGATCAAAAAAGAGAAGATTTAATAAAACGTTTTCGAATGATATCTGGTATTAGTAAATAGATTCGTTTCTTCTTTTTGTTTGAACCCATTTTTTGCCTTCATCACCCTTCTTTTCAAAAATATTAATTTCGTTATGTGATATAACGTAGATTTTAAGAACATGATTATAAAGTTTTTCAAACATAACCATAGGTTCATTTGGTTCCGTTGGTTTATTACCAAAAAACCAACAACCTTTGAAGATATAACCCTTGTTGTTTGGCATTGTTGCAAGATTTTTAGAAATATATTTTGGAAGCGAATCAATAGCATGACAAAAGTTTCTATAATAGTTCTCATGATCAAACTTTTTCGCATATTCCTTTTTGTCAATTTTTTCTTGTTCCTTCTTGTCTCTTCTTCTTTCTTTTTTGTTTCCTACTTTAACTTCTGTTTTCGATTCAGTTTTAGAGAAAACTGGTTTAATTTCATCTCTAAATGATGAATTATTTTTGATAATTAAAGTTGGTTTCAAATTGGGTTTAACTTCTTTTTTTGCTGTTTCAGTCGGTTTTCTTGGGTTGGAAATAATATTTTTCTTAATTTCATCATCGTAATCACCATTCAAAATACCTGTTTCCTTTTCTTCGAGTTCTTCCAGTTCTTCCTGTTTTTGATTTAGTTTTTCGAGAATGCTTTCTCGTCTCTTCTCAATGTCTTCTGCATGTGTTAGAAAATTTTTGACGTTATGCAGGTTGGCTGTCTCTCTTTTAATAAATGTTTTAATTTGTGACATTTTAACACGTGTTTCATTCAGAAATTCAATTCTACGTTTTTCCATCTTTATTTTGATTTTGATATGATTTTTTTTTAAAATCATTTTTTGAAAAATTATTTTATATATTGAATACTACATCCACAATTTGGTTTATTATAATGAATAGTTTTCACTTCACAATTATTTTCAAAGTATTTCTCAAGATGAATTTTTCCATTTTCAAAATACAGAAAATAAGCTGGTTCAAAAACCAGCTTATTTTCTGTGACATGCGTCGGACTTTCCAATATTCCATTTTGATACCATGCTTCTTCTTTCTTATTTCCGTTTGCAAAATATATAATAATAGCTGGGTTTTCATGATTATGTATTTTATCATTTTGACACCATTCTTCTGCTTCCTTGTTTCCATTTTCAAAGTATGTAATCCAAGCCGGTTTTTTGTCATTATGTAATCTACCATTATTAAACCATTTTTCTTCTTTCTTATTTCCATTTTCATGGCAAGTAATTACAGCTGGAAGAGCATGATCTCTATGTAATTTATCATTCTGATACCATGTTTCTTGTTTCTTTTTTCCATTTTCAAAGTATATAATACAAGAAGGAAGATCATTTTCTCGATTCAATTTTCCATTTTGAAACCAAAAATCTTTTTGTTTATTTCCATTTTTATAATAGTAAGTTGCGCATGGAAGATCATCACAATTATCACCCAATGTATGATGAACACCTTCTTGATACCATCCTTCCGCTTTCTTTTCACCACTTTCATACCATTCTAACCAAGCCGGTTTATTCATTCTGTGAAGTTTTCCTTTCTTATACCATTTTTCAACGCTAATTTTACCATTATCATAATACTCAATATAAGCTGGAAGATCGTCTTCGTCATCATTCCTGTGTAAAACATCATTTTCGAACCATTTTTCTTCTTTCAAAACATGATTATCATAAACCTGAATACGTTTTACATTGAAATTGAAATAATCAACAAATGCTCCCGTTTTTCTTGTCTTTTTCGAAATTTTATTCCACTGCTTTTCATCGTCATCAGATTCTTCATTTTCTACTTCGTCTGCTAAATGATTGATAAAGAAATCTTTCTCTTTCAACTCGTTTATTTCCTTTCTTTTCATTGGAGTAACACCAAAGAAAGTGAATGAGTTTCCATCGTATTTAAACTTGCCTTTGAGTTCTAACTTCATTGTATTATTTCTGTCTTGATAACATTCTTCAAGCGACGAGTCAACATGAATTTCGTTTGGAATTTTGTAGAAATTTTCGTTCTTATTTGTGGTTTCATTGCTTCTAATGAAGGGTGATTTCATAATAGTATTCATGTCTTCCCTTGAAACAGGGATGTAAGTATTCTGATTGTAAACAAAGATAATAAGGTTTCTAGATGGTCTCAATTTCCTTAACATAATATCGGTTTTGACAACGCATTTATCGAGATAACTCATTTTGTTTTTTCAAAAAATTTTTTTGAAAATCATTTTTTAAATCTAAGTGATCTTTATCTTTGGAATTTATTTTATTCCACAAAAAGATTCAAAACAACAAAAAGTATAAAAGAAGACACACCGCAACTACAAATAAAGTTTTAGTCGTTTTTGTTATCTTTTCTTTTCGAAACTTGAAAATAAATAAAAGACAACCTAAAAGCACAATTAAAGGCATTAAAACAATTATAAGACCAAGAAATTTCTGAAACATACTCTGTCTTCTATTTAATGCATTCATGACTGTATTGACTTCAGAACTATTTTTTGAGTTTCCACCAGCAAAATCGATCAATCTTGAAACCATAGTATTATTGTCAAAGTAGAAATTAGCTTCAATTAAACCTTGACCTATGACATGTCCATTTTCATCATAAAGTAAAGCTGGTGTTTCATAAGGTGCAAAAGCGGTCGGATATACATTTGGAGCAGTTGAAATAGAAAGAACAACTTTCTTTCCACCTGGAAGAATAATATTATAAGATGCGGGCATATTCATATTCGTGTATGGTGATAAAACGGTTTTTGTCATTGTCATACTGAAATCACTGGTATCTATTTCAGAATCGTTCGAATTAAAATTAGCAACACCCTTTTTATATACATTTACCATTGATGCTGAAATGTTATTATTAAGCATTATATCGTCTTGATAAAACTTTTTTGCAAAGAAATGTGTAAACATGTATTGAATACTGGTTTCATTGTCTTGAATTGTTGTCCAAAGCCATCCGCCAGATACATTTTTATTTATAATACTTGAAAGAGTTTGAAGGGATTGCCCATACAAAGAATTTGCAATTCCATTTTTAATAAGTTGATGATCAATCCATCCAAAACCTGAGTTTGGTGACGTATTTCCATCCGCTTTAATGACACAAGACATACTTGGATAAGAATAATAAAATGAACCTAGCCCATAACCGCATTCACACGAGTTTGCAACATTTGGTAAAGGCGGTGTTAAGGCAGACATCGATGTGTTGAATTCATGATTAATACCTGCAGTATCCTTAAAAGTTAAAACAACATCAAAAGTCATTGGTGTTATACTTTGAAGAGTGACATTGATATTTTGACCAGAACCTTGAAGAACAAATGTGGAATAACTTTTTGTCTCATATATCATACTGATCCACTCCGATTGAATACTGTTCCAAACAGGAGCCTGACCAGAACTGGGTATGGTTCCAAATCCGCCAAGAACATTCCACATAACACTATTTTCTAGAGAAAGGGAACCGTCGTTAATGTGTTTCTTAATCACTTTTGGTGGTGCAATCTCGAGCTTGAAAAAAGTGAGATTATAACAAAGATTTCCATGAGTTCCATATAAAAAATACCATTCAACTGGCCCAACACCAAATTGAATTTGTGTATGAGCAAGTTCACATCCTGAACAAATGGGTTGAGGCGCATTGAAAGAAGAAGACCAAACGTAATTCAAGTTTCCTAACCAAATAGCGTTCATAACAGTATTAATATCGGTTGCTTGATTGACAAGTTTAATTTGATAATCACAAAGATCGTGACAAGGATCGTATAATATACTTTTATATTTTTTTCTGGCATAAGCCATTCCTTCTATAAATAAATTTTTTATGTTTTGAAGAGAAGACATTTATTAATTTATTTTTTTAAAATATTTGGAACAAATTGAATTTCCCATTGATCATTCGATTGACCGACATATGTTGGTGACTGAACAATTGCTACCATATCAGAACCATATTGAGTTACAACTAATTTTCCGTTGTTGTTAACCGAATAGATCTTTCCATCTTTATAATAAAATCCATCATTGTAAGGATCGAAATTATTCCAAAATCCTGTGTTTGTTAACGTAAAATCAAATTCATTTTTTCCATCAGAACTCATATATGCAATAAAAATATAAAACACAGATCCATCATCATTTATAGCATTAATAAAACATTGAGATTGAGCTGGAACAGTAGGTGACATATTAGCAAGTTGACTACACAAAAAGTTGACATTTTGAGTTTGTGCTATGTCTAAATACAATCCAGTTTGGACATTCTTGATAAGACACGATGTGTTGGTTAAGCATTGTGATTGAAAGCATATCGCAGGGTCTTTACAAGATGATTTGCATGAAAACCCAGTTTTTCCCTTTCTTTTTTTAGAAACTATAGCGATCAGAAAAGGTAGGATCACTATAAGACAAATAACAATTATAACAATATTGATATTCATTTTATTTTAAAAATAAAATATTTATAGTTTTGAAAAATAATTTAAATGAATTCAAATGAATATGTATCCGGAACAGATGTAAGAAATTTTATGCTTAATGACACACTTGTTGATTGGCTTAAATTATATTTTAAAAAAGATTATAAGGAAACCGAAACAGACTTTGTCAAACATATTCTTCAGAAAGGAAACGATTTTGAAAGTAAAATTATCAATACTATTAATAGCATGATTAAAGTTGTCTCGGTATCTTCGATTTTTAGCGATGAAAACGTGCTTCAAACTCTTAAATTAATGAAAGAAGGTATTCCTCTCATTCATTCAGCGCCAATCAAAAACGAAAAATTAAAATTAAAAGGCATCGCCGATCTTCTAATTAGAAATGATTATCTAAACCAATTCGTAAACTACGAATATAAACATTCTTGTAATCAACCTTATCACTATGTTGTTCTAGATATAAAATGGTCAACATTGAAACTGACAGCGGATCAGACTCATCTTGTTAATTCTGGAAATATACCTGCTTATAAAGGGCAAATCAATATTTACAACAAATGTCTTTTCGAAATGCAGAATTACGAGCCTAAAATAGGTTTGATTCTAGGGCGAAGATCATCTTGTGATTCTAAAGATATTAAATACGATTCACCTTTTGAGAAGGTTGGAATAATAAATTTTGAAAACAAAGACAACAAATACGAACATATGACAACACAAGCTATTAATTGGATTAGAAAAGTTAGAAAAGAAGGTAATAATTGGTCTGTAAATCCACCTTCAAATTCTTTTCTTTATCCAAATATGAAAATTGATTCTGGTCAATGGAACGATATCAAAAATAAAATAGCAAGAGAAATCGGTGAAATATCTTTGATTTGGTATTGTGGATTAAAACAACGTCAACATGCCTTTGATAAAGGTATTTTTACTTTCAAAGATGAAAGATGCTCAACGGATCTTCTTAAAATGAATTCAAGTTCTAAAAGAACAGAACTGGTTTCAAACATTTTAAAAATAAATCAACAAAAAGAGATCAAACTGAGATCTTGTATAAAAAATACAAGTATTCCTGAAAGATCAAATGAAATGTTTGTCGATTTTGAAACTTTTTGCGACATTCATGATTTCGACGATACAGATGACAATGAAGAAGACTTTCATCGCCTTAATACAATCTTTTTAATTGGTGCTTTATATCAAGACCAATATTATAGTTTCATTGCAAAAGACCTGAATATCAACTCAGAGTTTGAAATAATGGAACAATTCGTTTCTTTTGTCAACAAATGTGGAAATCCAACTTTGTGGTATTGGCATGCAGAAGCACAACTCTGGGATCGTTCATATCAAAATCATTTCGATCTTAAATGCTTTAAAATGAAGAATGAAAAAGATTTTTATAAAACTGAAGAAATGGCAGACTGGAACAACCTTAATTGGAAAGATCTTAAAGATGTTTTTATTTCAAACCAGATAGTGATTCAAAATTGTTTTTCTTACAAGTTAAAAGAAATTGTAGAATGCTTATCAACCCATGGCTTTATTTCTTCATATATCTTATCAGAATGTAAAAATGGTAAAGATGCTTCGTTATTAGCTTTAAATTTGTATCTTAAAACAGACAATGTAACCCATGTTTCTAGAGTCATGAAAGATATTATTAAATATAATGAATTTGATGTTACAAGTCTGTTCAAAATTTTAACTTTTCTTCGAAATTTTTTCAAATTTTAAAAAATGATTTTTTAAAGATTTATTTTTTAAAACAAAATGGAAGTTCAGAATTATGATTATAAAACTATTGTTTCAAACAATAATGTGACCCGTGTTGATTTTGATCCGGAAAATAATTTAGAGTTGTATTGCTACAACGAGTGCTCGAATACAGATTCGAGTGTTTTGAAACGTTGTCGTGGTTTGGTTTTTCATGACGGAAAACTAGTTTTGTCTGGCTTTCCATATACGGATGAATTTACTGAGAGTAATCAACAACTTAGAGATCGTTTAAACGATTTTTCAAATTGGCGCTTTTTCAAAGCGTATGAAGGAACGTTAATTAGAGTTTTTTATTTTGGTAATAGATGGTTTGTTTCAACTAATAAAAAGTTTGATGCATTTAGAAGTAAATGGTCTTCTAAACTATCGTTTGGTGATATGTTTGTTGAAGGATTGAGAAGAATTAATATGCTTGAAAACAAAAAGATTGAAGACAACGCATTAATGGGAATTTTTCTAGCATCTTTAAACAAAGATTATCAATACATGTTTCTAGTTAGAAATAACGCTGAAAATAGAATTGTTTGCGATGCACCATCAAGCGATGAACATTTAATTTTTCATGTTGGAACATTCATGAGAAAAGAAAATGAAACGATTCTAAATCTTGATGATGTTTTACAAGGCTTTTCAAGGTCTTCAGAATTAACTTTTAAGAGTGTTGATGATGTTCTAACATACGTCTCTAATTGTGATTGTAAAAAAACACAAGGCATCATCGCGTTCAATAAAAACAATGATCAGATTAAGATCTACAATTCGGAATATCATTCTTTATACAAGATTCGTGGAAATGTTCCAAGTATCAAATTCAGATATCTAAGCGTGAGAATGGATAGAAATATGGTAAATAAAATGTATGAATTGTATCCAAGCCACATTGAAACTTTTGAAAATTACGAAAAATCTCTGTGTAATATCGCAACTATTATTCATAACATGTATATTCAAAGATATGTTAAACATATTCACACGGTTGTTCCAAAAGAACAATTTATCATCATGCAAAAATGTCACAACTTTTATCATACAAACCCAAAGAAAAACATTGTGACATTAAAAGTGGTGATTAACTTTTTGAACGATACTCCGCCTTCGATTCTTAACAAAATGATTAAGGATTCTACAACAGACAAGAATAAACAAGATTTCAAGCATCCTAGATCGGTTTCAAACAGTTTAAATAATAGTCCAGCTATTTTACCAGTTCCACATGTTCTATCAAGCCCTGTAATCAGACCTCTAAATTAAAAAATGAAAAATAAAATTTTTATATTCATTTCAGAAACGAAATGAATATATTTTTTCTTCACATAAATCCGAAACAATGTGCTAAATGGCATGTTGATCGTCACGTTATAAAAATGATACTTGAAACCGCACAATTGCTTTGTTCAGCGATTTGGATTTGTGGCTACGAAGATGTAAACAAAGAGGTGAATCCGCCTTATAAATTGACACATTCCAATCATCCTTGTGCTATATGGTGTAGAGCCAATAAAGAAAATTGGAACTGGTTAAAAGAGTTAGGTTTAGCACTTTGTGAAGAATATACTTTCAGATATGGAAAGAAGCACAAAACTCAAAGTATCATCGAAAATCTTGTTTGTCCAAAATTAAAGAACGAACCATTCTTTGAACCACCACAAGCAATGCCAGAACAATACAAAATTAAAAACGATTCTATCATGGCTTATCGTTTGCTTTATGCTATTGGTAAACGTCATCTTCATACATGGAAAACAAGACATGCATGGAAAAATAGAGAAATTCCGAATTTTGTTAATGATATTTTAAAAAGAATTGAAGTAAAATAAAAAATGCCTTTGAGAATTGTTCTGGCAAAACAAATTTTGGAAAGGAAAATTCTTCTTAATCTCATGATTCAAAAATACAAAAAATACGATGTGTGGTTATCAAGATTCTATAATCTTGCTTCTGGAAGCACTGCTTTGATAGCAACTCTTGGAAAATTGGTTGATGGGTTTTCATCAGCTTCAACTTTGCTTATTGCATCATCTATTATTTCTTTGACAATAACTAAAATTAGAGACATTTTCAAGTTCAATACACTCGTAAATAGATGTAAAGAACAACTTGTTAAATACGATACACTGTATCAAAAAATTCTTACGATCACAACCGATCCACAGGTGCAAAGTATTAAAGAATCTCTTTCATCTCTAAAAGATTTTGATGTTGAAATAGATCATGAGGTTTTAATTGATTTTCAAAATGAATGCAAAAAATACGGTATTAAATCTGCCTCAGATGATGTTGAAAAATTAAAGACACTTGATGTAGTTGAAGCTGAGTTATATTCTTATTCATCAACACAGAGACAAAGAAGCACAAGTGACAATACGATTGATGAGATTATTAATGGTGTGACAAAAAAAATCGATAACAAAGAAGAAATTAAGACCGAAAAAGAAACCAAAATTCAGATCTTAGAAGAAACCATTTTATCACCAAGAACAAAGAAAAAAGAAATGACAAATAAGGTTGAAAATCTAAACTTAGCAAAAGATCTTAAAGAAAGCTTACAGCGGTTTTCAGATATCAGTTCTCTTTCTTTAGAAAGATTGGAAAAAGTAAATAAAAAATGATTTTTAAAATTTTTTTAAAAATCGTTCAAATGGATAATATTAGAAGTATCATTAAAACCTCAATGAAAAAATTCATCAAAGATATTGCTACAAAATATGATGACGAAGTAGATGATGTTCGTGATTTATGGGAATGTTACGAAGAAGACATTGAAAAAGTAATTAAAGAAGAAGAAAAGAAACTAACAAAATCAACAAATGAAAAAATCGAAAAGAAAGTTGAACCTGAAACAAAAGTGAAACTTGAATCAGGTTGCCCATATGTCTTTTCAAAAGGCCAGAAACAAGGGCAGAAATGCGGTGTTAAATCGAAGAATGGTCAAGAATTCTGTTCTCTTCACAAGAAGAAGGATGGCCCGCAATCAACAACATCTAAAAGGTCGTCTACAGCTTCCAATGATACAACAGTTTCAAAAAGTGGTAGTATCATGTTAAAGAAATATAACGAAAATCTGATTCACACTGAAACACAACTTATCTTTGACAGAAATTCCAAAAGTGTAATTGGAAAGCTTGTTAATGATCAGGTAAAACCACTTACAGAAAGTGACAAAGAAACCTGTAACAAGTTTAGATTTAGAGTTTTTACCGAACCAAAGAAGACAGAGGCAAAAACAGAAGTAAAAGCTAAGCCAGACACAAAGCCAGAGACAACGCGAAAATCTAATGAATCAGAAGTAGAAAGTGTAACTGAAAGCATGGTTTCAAATGAAACTAATGATACAAATGATTTAAATGAAATCGAAATTGACAAAACAAATGAAACTGTTAAGAAGGTTCTCGGATTCTAAATTAAAAATCAAATTTAAATTTTGTTTCAATTTAAATTTTTTAAAAATGATTTAAAGAATTATTCTTTAAATATGAAAATGGAAGAAAAAGCATTAATATTTAAAAATTTCGAAGATATACCTGTTAGCACGAAGACATTTATCATCGCAACAAATATTACAATTAATATTGAAAAATTGTTTGATTTTTTACCTATTACTAATTATATCATTATACCAAAGAAACGAGGCAGAAAGAAGAAAGTTGTTTTAAGTGATCCAAATAAAAACATTAAAAGCGGTTCAATTATAACTTTAGAATTGAAAAATAAAATTCGTGGGGTGTCTCTTAAAAAGAAAAAGAAGGAATCGTCAGGAACGGATTACTTTCGCAACTCTGTAACTGTTGTTATGATTAACGAAGGAAAGAAAATTAACTTTAAAATTAGTAAGAATGGTAAGTTTCAAATGACAGGATGTAAAAACGATAAACAAGCAGAAGATTGTGTTAAATTTATTTGGAATTCCATTAAAAATGATAATGATCTTTATACCAAAAAAGAAAACGAACCATTTCAAGCTCTTTTCATTCCAGCTATGAGAAATATTGATTTTAACCTTGGTTTTGTGGTTGATAGAGAAAAATTAGATGATTATATCAATGGTAATACAGAGTATAATAGTTTATTTGAAACTAGTATTGGGTATACAGGTGTTAATATTAAAATTCCAGTCATTAGCAATCTTGGTTCTTTAAAGTTGAAAAGATTGACTTTCAAAGGTGAAACTAAGGATGAGAAAGAAAACGATTGGTCAACCATTTCTTACATACCTTATCAAGACTATCTGTCTACTCTTGAAATGAAAGAACAAAGAAAGAAACTTGGAAAGGAACGTAATACAACATTTTTAGTTTTTCAAAGTGGAAAGACAATTTGTAGTGCCATGTGTGAAGAATTTGCAAAAGAAGCTTATAATAGGTTTATCGATATCATTAAACAAAATATAAATAATTTTATTGAAAAGTAAAATTTTAAAGTGATTTACACTTTAAAATTTATTCTATGCTTTGAACAATCAACACAACTTTATTTCTGTCTTGAAAACAATTGAACCATTGTCTTTTGTCAAGTTTAAAATGTCTATATATACGATCACACTGTTTCTCTGTTTTTTCTGTCTTTGGCATGATACACTTATAATGATCTGGCCAATTTTTAGATTTATAACATAAAGTTAATGATGGGTTGGAAATTAACATATCAACATTATGAGATAGGTTCTCGTTGTAAACATCATCTTTTGTAAGATTGCAGAAATCAGTCATTTATATTGGTTCGTTTATCTTTAAGTTTTTGAAAATTAATAGCAAAGACCACCACATGAATTAACAGCATTTGATCCACCACAACCTATTGTAACACAATATTTATGACAATCGTCATCACAGAAAGGTAAACAAACATCCAATCCATAACCGCCCTGTGCAATGCATTGTATAACACATTTTTGTGCAATGGTATCTTGCATTCCGTAATTACACATAGGTGCACATAAAGGATTATTGTTATACATCTTATTGCATTGTTCTAAACAAATTTGTTTACAACTTGCATTGGTGCAAGGAATAGTTCCCACATTTCGATTTGTTCTAGAAGATTTATCCTTCGAATGATCTTTTCTTATTTCGATCACAGAAACAACAGTAATAAGCACAATCAAAATAATTATGATTATTAAAATAGGAGTTTTCATTTATTTTAAAATAAGTTTTAAAGATTCGAAATTTATTTTAAATAATGGCATCTAAATCATCTAAACTGATCTTTAGTAAAAGCTTGAATTTATATTATTATAAAGAATCTAATTTGGTGGTTAAATCTGACAAGGAAAAGTTTGTTATTGGAAGATTAGAAAACAAGGAATTTGTTCCCTTTGATGACAGAACTTTAGAATTGTGTGAAGAATATGGTATGGAACCAGATCCATCTAAGATTGAAGAATCAAAGAAAGAAGAGGAATCTGAAACTCAAAGTGTAAAAGAAAATGATGAAGAAGACACAGTTTCGTTAACGAAGTCTGCTACAGCTACAGAATTGGTTGCAGAAACCAAAATCGAACCAGTTTTAATCACAGAACACAAAAAAGAAACTGTTCAGTCAGTTCAGCCGATTCAGTCTGTTCAAACAAATCAATCGTTAGCTACTGTTCTGAGTAGTCTTCAATCACTTTTCAATTCTTTAGAACAGAAACTCTATGAACTTGAAAAGGAACGCGAAAAATTACTTTTAAACATTAAAGAAAAAGATGAAAAACTCAACACTTTAAAACAATTCTTAAATAAATTTACTTAAAAATATTTTATTTAAGAATAAAGATGAGTGATAACAAAACGGATATTCCATTTACAATCCATACACCAACCAGTGAAAGAATCGGAGAAAGAATTCAATATCGTGTTTCATTAGAACCTATATTTTATGTTATAGAATTTTATGACATGGATGATGGTGAGATATATTCTTCTCATATTCTAAACCACGATTATGACTTTAATAGAACTTTAAATAGAAGTTTAAGAGACAAAGAGCTGAAAAAAAATAATAATATTATCATAAACACGAAACCAGTTCCAAATGAAAAAGAAAACGATTGTTCTATTTGTTTTGAAAAAATAGAAATTGGTGAAAAAATATTTGATTTAGATTGCAAACATGTTTTTCATGAAAAATGCCTTAGCAATTGGGTCAAGTATAAACAAGATTGCCCTGTGTGTAGAGTTAGTATTAATACGGTAAATAGGGTTAACAACGCTAGTAACACAATCAAACCAAAAAATATTTTGTAATTCAAATCAAAAAAGATTTGAATTATTTTTTATAATCCTAAACAACTTAGAACTTGTTTCTGAATGTCACCTAATTCTGCAATAGGTTGACTACTTTTCGTAACAATATTTGTTATAACTGCTTGAACCTGTGATTGAGAGATTTTTGATTGTCTCGATCTTTGTTCAGATGTTTGAACCATCATTTGTCCTGTTTCTAAAATAGGTGGAACTTTTGTTGCGTCTGCAATGTATTGTTTTCTTCTTTCTTCGACAGCTTGTTTCTGTTCTGATACCACATTTGGTTTTTGAGCAGATGAAGATGATACTGAATTAGAAGATAGTTTAATAAAATTATCTTTCATTTCTTTAAGACGGCTGTAGCTTTTTTTGGCCTCTTCTTGCGGTTTACCGGGTAATTTTGAATACCAAGGTGCAATCGTTTTTCGTGTAACACCATCTCTCATATATTCATGAGAATTGTTATACATTATATTTGTTTGAGAATCGGCTGGGTAACATCTATTTTCTTCAATGACACATTTCTGGTTATCTGGACATGCTTTATCAAAATTGCAATAGCCATTAAGTTGTTTCAAAGCCTCATTCGAACCATAAAATTTCTTTCCATCCAATTCAATGAAGTAATAAAGATCTTTATTTTCACCTTTATTGACACATTTATAATTGTCTAAATCACAGTATTTATCATCGTCGCATGGTTTGTCAACATCACACTTTCTTAGTTTTTTAAGAGTTTGTTCAGAACCATAAAATGTCTTTCCATCAACAGAAACAGATCTGAATCCAGGTTTAGCGATGTTGATATTACTTTTTGAAATGCATTTTTGCTGTTCTAAATCACATACTTGATCAACATTACATTTGTTATCGTTTTGATTACATGATATGGCT
>ERZ1292625.1766-Hain-H41-01um-R1-1766-length-23254-cov-5_pt1 | contig 23254 bp, 25 predicted proteins | sample MGYA00564400_ERZ1292625 | MGnify/ENA primary metagenome ERZ1292625 (study PRJEB36523, sample SAMEA6512639) | groundwater metagenome | collected 2019-01-08 | study: AquaDiva: Metagenomics assemblies of 32 groundwater samples | reverse complement strand
GACCCACCACCGCAAAGCGGGCTGGGAAATGCGCCGCACCACCCTCCGCCACAGTCATCAACTCCGCGCAGCCCGGGCACGCCAAGACCAAGATGGGCTGACTAGTGTAGACCGCGCGCAACTCCAAGGCAGTCCCCGCCGGGGCGCCCGTCATGGCCGACAGGTCGGATTCTGGGGGAAGCACTTTCACAACCTCCGCAGGACTCACGGCCGCCTCCGCTCGAACACCACCTCCTCTGAGGGGGTCCCCAGCTTGTCAAAGAGGTTGAAGCGCATCAGCTCCACTGTTGGCTGCCCTTCCCTAAAGAAAACCATCTGATTCCCCGTGATTTTCCAGTTGCCCGCGGTGAAGTCCCTGAGGAATTGTAGGTCTAGGCTGACGTCTGCCAACACTTTGGACTCCACCCGCACGGTGTCCGCATCCGGGGCAAAGCCCGCCGGTGGGTTATACTCCACGGTGTAGAGACCAGGGGACACCACCACAAAACTAGGCAGCTGGTACCACCCAGGAGCCCCCACCATCTCCACCAGGCTTCCCAGCAGCTGCACAGAGCCAACCCCATCCCGTAGCTTGAAATCCACCACCAGGTCCACGACCGGGGAGCCGTCCTCATTGGCGAAGAAGGACCTAACCATGCCCGCCAGGTCAGAGCCAACCTTCACGCTGTCGTAGAATGTGCCCATCTGGCGTCCTTTCTTTCAGCTTAGCACCCCCTCGATTCGTGAAGGACTGATGGACTGCACGTCCCACCCCTCTGTCCCAGGGTGCCCAGACCACACCATGCAAACCCCTACCGCTTCCGAGCAAAACCGCCCCTTGGCAGACCGGAATGGGTTGGTTGCCTGCACCTTGGCCCACTCGCAGGCCACCACCCAAGCCATCCCCACCAAGCCGAGGTGGTCGTACTTCTCCCCCACCTCTTGGGAGAGGCGCCGCAACCCAGGCAGCAAAGGCACCTTTGGATCCAGCACCAGCACCACGTGGTTGTGCTGGACGAACCGCTTGAAGGGGGTGTGGTAGAGCCCCGCTGCCCCCGCTTCCAGCACCATCATCTGCTCCAAGGTCTGGTCAAAGTATAGAAGCCAGACATGGCTGTAAGGCTTGCCGGTGGAGTGCCGAATAACGGAGGAGACCGGGCTGGTCAGATTGGTGGAGAACCCCACCTTGACAAGGTCTATGGGATTCACAGTCAACCCCAATGGCGCAGGACGTAGTAGGCAAACAGTATGCCCACTACGCTGGTGAGCGGATCGCTGATGTAGGCATTCAACAAGCTCTCCGGGTGCTGCCAGAACTGGGGCCAGCGAGGCTCCGCAAAGCGCTCAAATACCTCCCAAGCGTAGGAGCCCACCAAGCCGAGAGCTAACGCCGCGGACAGCGGAATCCGGAGGTACCAGAAATTGCTGCCCATGAATGTCCACCAAGCTAAATGGAAGATGGTTGACACGTCCAAAAAGGTTTGTCCGGGCCGGATCGGAAGCAACCAATTCACAGGTCCTCCTATGCGGATCTTCTCCGCGCCAGGACAATATCCCAAGACACCTTGAGCGTCTGCGCTGCATCCTCATTGTGGATGGTCACCTTGAACAGCCAGTGCGGCAAGATCCACTTGGGGAGGATAGCTGGCAGCATTAGCTCTCGCTCACCCGTGCCACGAGATAGATGAATGTCCAGAAACCGCGCCAGCGTGATTGGTTGGTCAAGCATGTTCCACTTGCTGACGCCAGGAGAGCCTGCCGACACAGACCCCTTGCCGAGCCAAGGGTCTGTGTAATCCCAGTAGCCATTCAAGGAATTGCTCTCATCATCATTGGAGGGCAGTGGGTTCAATGAGGCCCCGAGACTCTTGGCCCCATTACCTGATGCTGGGAGGATAAGGTTGACCCCACCACCAACGGGACACAGAGAGGCGTTGCCCGTGTTCGGAGGATCCGCGTCAGAGACGGTAGACGCTGGTGCGTACAGCTCCGCGCGGACCCAGCTTCCCCAACCTCCGCCCTCCCACACCAAGTAAGCGCCAGCCAGGCTCACCACATCATTGTAGCCCCATTCCGTGGCTGCATCCCCTTGCCCCACCTGCTGGAGGCAAAGAAGGTTACCACCATATTTGGCGCCACCCGGAACGTCCGGCCGTCCCGCAAAATTGAGAACTACCTCGCCGGGAAAAATGTTGGGCGAGACGATGGGCTTGTTGTCGAAGGTGCGTGGCGTAAGCGGCAGATTGGGCATTGTTAGACCTCGTATCCCCGGACCACACAGTCAACTTCCTGTGCAGCGCCGGACAACCGCATGCGCCGCAACCGAACCTTCTTTGTGCTCCCGTTGCCCACCATCACCGTCCCATCCCGACACTTAGACGTGTCGGGGTAAACACCGTACTGCGTGAATCCACTAACGTACACGCGTTCCACGAGGTGTTCCGTGGTCCCGTCAAAATAAGCAATCTCAACTTTGGACCCCTTCTCAGTGCTGTCACCCTCCGCCCCCGCCACAACCTGTTGGATCACGAACGTCTTGTCCGCAGCAATCGTGTACTCCGCCGTGTTGGTAGTCGTGAGTGACAGCGGGTTGTCTGCCACGATAGTCACGGGGGTTGTATTGGCCGGCGCGGGAGGTGGCGAAGTTGAAACCTTGCCGGTTACCTCCAGACGCTGTTTTCCGTCCATGTCTTGGGTCACGGTTGGAATGCGTGCTACGCCACTCTGGTCTTCCCCTGCCAACAGCAAGGCTCTCGTGTTAGCCGGAACTGACGCCCCGTCCGCCACAGGCAACGCCACGCCGTTAGCACCGTAGAGAACCGCTCCTTGGCGGACGTAGGACCCTGGGTTTCGCGCCGCCACGTTGAGGAAGCTGGCCTCAAAATCCAGTACATCCGCCCCACCATCCCGGGGTATGTGAATCTCCAGGAGCAACCCACCCACAGGTTCTGTCACCACGTGGTAGTGGCTGGGTGAAATTACCGTCTTGAACTCCAAGCTCGCCTTGGTGCCGTCCAACCATATCTTAAACTCCGCCCACACAGTGAACAGTTGGCTGGAACCCAACGAGTCAATCTTGGTTGGCATCAGTGCGCCTCGTGCCAAGTTAGTGATGCCGACATTGCCGTGGTCCCCGCTTTAAGATTCTGACCAGTGATCGTCAGGCGATTAGTGTCAGTGGTGAACGCCAGACGCCTCAGGATACGCCCAAAGTCGGAGAAGAACCGGGATAAGTCAACCTCCCGCATGTCCGTGTTCCCGGGGATGAACCCCCTCAGTAGTGTGTCTCCACCGCTAATGGCGGTGGCGGACACATCGTACTCAGCCCCGGACCAACTGCCCACCGATGACCAGCTCGCTCCTGTTAAGGTGCCGTCCATCACCACCCGAAAGCCTGCGCGGGAACCATCAGTGTTCACCAGGGCAAGATTGGGAATAAGAGCGGTGCGGTTTTCTATCCCGTTAAGTAGCTGTGACGGGCGCAGAGAAAGAAGAGGCCGCTCCGTCGTAGTGACGGATATGTCGGATGGATTGTAGGCTCCATAGGCCACAACAGGAGTTGTCTCCCCGCCCTCTACAATGACCGTGGCACAGATAAAGGTGTCACTGCTGGCCGTAGAAGCGCCTATGTTCTCAATTTCCCACGTCAAGGGGAGTGTAGCTGTGCGGATGTAGGGCGCTGCGTACTGATTGGCATTCTCCATCACATGGACGGGGTGCCCGTTGATGTAGAAGAACACTGCTCCCACGCCCAGCCACTGCAATGGAAACTCAAATATGTTCCCCTTAGTGATGTCTAGTGTCACGCCAGATGGGCCACTGCCGTCCATCTTATCCACATTCCAATCCGATTGATTCGTCACGTATTCCACGGGTGCGCCGCTGGTGGACGTGCGCCTGACAATAGCGTGTGTGGTGCCGTTAAGACGCCAAAATATGCCGTCATTGTCGTCAGCCAGGCCCCAGGCACGCCTCTGGTTAACGTTGCCTGTGTCCGCCCTGTACCCCGTCTGAAGTACCCTAAGGCCCTTACCTGCTTGGTAGCGGTAATAGGTGTGGGTGCGTAGCTTGGCGTATGCGCCCGCCGTACCTGGGACAGACAGTCTCACCGCGCTTTCCAACGGAATGTGGGACACGGCCCCGCCGCCACTAACTGACGTGCCGAAGTGCAGGGGGTCTATCCCATACTTATTCACTAGATTAGCAACAGTGAACGGTTGGGCGACCCTGGTTTCTCCGAAGGCGGTTCTGGAATAGCTGGACGGCGCAACCAGCAAGTTGCCCAGTGGAGTTGCCGATAGGACGCGAGCTACACCCTGCCCGTCTTTCCCAGACGCAAGCAGGGCCCGCGTGTTGGCGGGGATCACCGAGCTGTCCACCACGGGCAGGGCCACGCCGTTAGGGTCCGTCAGGACCACTGAGGGCCGGCCATCGATCTCCACAATCTGAAAAGTCATATCAAGCCTCCGTGGTTGTGGTGGAGGCGTACCTGCCCTGGCCGTCCCGCGTGATGCCCTCGGTCAGGGTTTGCAGCAGTGCACCACTGCCGTTGTATTGCTTGCTGACCACTTGGGAAACCCGGTCTGATGTGCGAGTTAGGGTGGTTTCCCTGATCTTGGTGGTCTTGGCAGGAGATGTCCAGACAATCACATCCGTCACGCGGCCGTTCCCGTCCCTGGTGACCTCTGTATAGCTGGTCTCTGACAGGGCGTGGACCAGGGTATCCAGGTTTTCGTGGTCAGCCTCCGTAACGATGGCACTGTCAAGGTCCGCCAGCGCCTGCTGTGCGTTGCTCGCGCTGGTGTTAAGAAGACCAGTGGAGTCCACGCCCACGCGAACCGCACCTGCTGGGTGCTTGAACGCCACACTGCCACCCGTAGAAGATGGGATGGCCTCCACCACCACGAAGGTGGTGTCGCTCGTGACGGATTGGACTGTGTACGTGCCCGCTGCGTCATTTCCGGAGATAATGGTGATGTCCCCCACCTCCACGGGATCAAGATTCCCGTATCTCAGCCCGGATGACACCACCACGGTCTTGGTATCCGCAGTGGTGCTGATGACGGATGTTCCGGAGCGGAAGGCTGACCCAGGAGCACCACGAGCGGACAGCTCCGCCGCATCCACAATGCCGGTGTCGTCCAGCTCCTCCCGGGTGATCTTGGTCATGGTTTCTTGACCTTTTTAGGCTTCCCTGGCCTAGCGGGTGGATGTACGGCCACATGCTCCCGCACCGGCGCAAGCTGCGTTTCTGTAGGCGGGAGGGCCAGAGATGCTGCAATCCGATCTTCCCGCTCTTTGGCCAGAGCCAGGGCTGCTTGGCCGGCTTGCTCTGCTTTTCGAACATAGGCGTCCAAGACGGCGTAGGCCATGGAGCTGACTTCCGAGAAAGCACCAGCCCGAGCTTCCTCCGCGGCGGCCTGTTCCCTCAACCTGGCCACCGCGGCGTGGGCTTTCTGCCGAGCCTGTTCCGCGTCATTCAAGATGGAAAGAAGCACACCCTGGACGGGACCTATGGAATCCTCACGGACAAAGCCCGCCTTGATAGCGTCAGTGAGGCGAGCGCGGATTCTAACAAGCAGCTCAGCGTGGCTGGGATTCACGAATCCTCCTGGCCTGTGCATGCGCGAGCACCAAGCACGGCTCACATATAACACCGCGGAGATTCCCGCCAGAGACCTGGAAAAACCTGATTGGCTTCCCTTGGTAATTCCCGGAAACTGGATGGCCACTATCACACCGCATGTCCGCCGGAGGATCCACCAACGTCTGAGAGAACGCGGGCCCTGCCGGAATCATGCCGCCCTCCACGTCCGTCCACGTAGCAGGTCACTGATGGTGCACTGGCGGACTTCGTATTCTACCGCCAAGGTGGCTTGGGACACGTCCCCCTTGGCGTATCTCTCGCGGATAACGCGGACAATCTCCGGAGTGAGCTTGGAATTGGCTATCCGGGTCCCGCGCGCCTGCCGCCGCTTCCCGTCTCGATCCTCAATGTTCTCAGCCCTGGTCCCCAACCACAGGTGCTTTGGGGCCACGCAGTAGGGGACGTCGCAGGAGTGGCACACGTCCATCCCTTCCGGAATTTCCCCGACGAAGAAGCGGTAGGATGCCCGGTGGGCGCGATGGGACTTTCCGGACATTCTGAACATCCCATACGGCATGACCGGGGGCTTCAGTCGGGCGCCAGACCATAGCCAGCATCCAGAGCCAGTCTTTTCCACGAAGCGGAGAAACCGCTCACGGGGGTCCTCGATGGCCTTGCGCTTTCCGCGACGGGCGAGCTTGTGCGGGTGTTTCCGCAATTCCGCCCAATACGCCTTCAGTGCTGTTGAGCTTGACATGGTTGAGAGCCTTATCACGGCCCCTCAACCATGTCAATTACCCTACTGCAATATAAAGAAGTTCACGTGTTGACCCGCCTTCAGCTTGAAGTGCGGTGTGAAGCTGGTGGTGGACGTCTCCGCGTAGTCATCACCATTGACGGGGGTGGCGCCCGGGTCCATCAGGCGACCCTGGTAGTACAGCCACAGGTTCTGGCCGTTTCCACCACCATCCAAGGTGTACGACTGCGCCCCGGGAATGGTGTGTGGAACACCCGCGTCAATATCCGCCACCAAGCGTTCCACCGTGCGCACAATGCTGGACGCGGCAATGGCATTAGCGAGCGCTTGCAAACTTGCCACCACCGTTTGGCCGTCTGTAAGGATAGACCCGGTGTAATCCCGGTTTCCAATCTGCGCGTTGATGACGTTGAACGCCTCCACCACGCTGGGTGTGCCATCCGGAAGATCACTAAACACAAACTCGGCGCCCGTGTTGGTGAGCAACCCAGAGAGATCCGTGACGCCGTCACCAATGCCAACGGTGGCACGGATGTCCGCTATGTCCTGTACCTGGTCTGCATCGCTAACAATACCATTGGAGAGCACGGTGCGCAGCGCGGTTTCCGTCAGATTGTCCAAACGCTCACGGAACCCATAGAACAGGTCCACGCTGACAGGATGCTGTGGTTCCCACGTGTACGCTGAGGAAGCGCTAAGGGCGGCACCTTTGGCCACCATGCGGAACTCCACCTCAACGGAGTCCGGGGACGTAGCCGCGCCAGCGCGCGTGCGCCCGTAGATGCGCTTACCTGTATGAACCCCACCACCGGACATGCCTACGACCACGAAGCCTACGTTGGCCACGGTCTCCGTGATGGCTACGTTGCCTGGCGCGCCCGCCGCATCATTGACGAGGCTGACCAGCGCCACTCCACCAATGGCCGCAGTGATGGCCAGTGTAGGTGCGCTGTTGATAGCGGTGATAATGGCGCCACGCACAGTGGCAACACTGTCACCACCCGTGAAGTTAACCGCGCGCAGCGTGGCTGACTCAATCACGGAAGCGTTGCTATCAAACTCAAACGTGACCGCGGGATTCACGCCGTCATTGAGGACAAAGTTCTCCCCATCCACAAGGCTGGCGCCGGCAATGGGGGTGATGCTGCCAAAGGCGTTGCCTTTGACTTCCAAGGCTGACTCTGTGGTGGGGTCAATGACCTCCACGTAGGAGGCCTCAAACGCCCCTGCGTCAGCACCATCCTGAATTGGTACGCCTATGCGGTCCACCGCATCCGCGTGCTTCAGGTTACCAACGCTGGAAAGAGTGATGTGCTGGAGTGCCGCCGACGTGGCCTGGGCGGGGAACTTGCGGTTCACCACAATGGCCTTGGCGTCCATTGTCTTACTGGCGAGATTAGCCAGGTTGGCCGGAACTAAGGTCCCAACCGCCGTGGGGCGCTCATAGGTGGGTATGGCCGCGGTGTACGCCACACCTTTGATGGCTGCGCGGTCAGTGCGCTGGAAATTGACATCATCCTCCAGGCTGTATGGGCTGCGTTCCGCCCAGCTGATGGCGCCGTCATTAGCGTCCGGCGTCACCGCGGAGGCGTTGCTGACCTTGACGGATGTGGCGCTTATGTACTCGGTGATGAGAAGGGTGCCATTGTTACCGCCAGACGCCGCACCGCTGAGTGTTAGCCACCTGCCAGGGCTTTGCGCGCTCATCCCGGTTAGCCCAGTGATGGTGGCGATTCCTCCAGACAGTGCGGCAACCGATGCGGCCGCCCCCGTCTGTCCAGATAAAGTCTGACCCAAAGAGGCAGACTCATCTGTCAAGGTCTTGTTGGTGGCCTTGGTTAGCGCACCAGCCAGCTCAGAGGCGTCAGGGACATTCTTGCGATACGTCATGGGAAGCTCCCGGAGCCCAGCCGTTCAGCTGGGTGAGACGAGGTAGTTGGCAACCAACACGGCCCGTACAGTTGGGGTGTATGCCACAAATCTAACCACGTCAAAGCCCGCGCCCAGGACTGCCTCCTCCACCACGTATTCACCTACCCGTGGGTCCGGCACGCTGGCCTGTAGGAGCCGCCGTCCCCGGTCCCACACCTCGATGGTTTCCTGCCCCGGCACGTGGACGAACCGGTCCGGCACCGCAAATAGGCGGTTGAATCCGTCCAGGGCTCCCACCAGCGGGATCCCAATCCGGCGAGAGGCCCGGCGAACAAAGACTGTCGCCAACGCTCACCCCCGCAAGGCTTTCCGAACCGCGTCCAGAACCGGGCCCACCCCGACCTGGCGCACTGTCTCGTCCGGGTCCCACTTTTCCAGTTGTGCCACGCTCACCTCCAGGCCCGCCGCTTCCAGTAGCACCCTCCCCCGGTCTGACGCCCGCCGCCCGGCCAGGTCCGGATCCATCAATAGCACCACCCTCCGCACGAAACGCCGCAACAAGCTAGCCTGCCGGCGGGTGAACACTGTCCCCAAGCATTGCACCGTGTTAGCCACCCCCGCCAGCTCCAGGGTCCGCACATCGTTGGCGCCCTCCACCAGGATGAGGAAATTGCGCTTGCGCCCAGTCTCCGCGGCCTGGTGCAAATTGTAGACAAAGTTGCCCCTGGAAAACCCGGGGGAGTCCGCGGGGTAGACCCACTTTGGGACCTTCACAGGGTCCCCCACCAAGCGGCGCCCGACAAATCCCACCAGGCCGCCTAGCCAGTCATGGATGGGGAAGATGAGGCGGTTGGTCATGACCGGGTAGTCCCGGTCCACCAGCCCGCAGTGACGCAACGCCTCCGGGTCCAACCCATCCCGCGCGGTGCCGTCATCCAGCCCCAGGCCCCAGGCCTCAGTCTGCTCCCAGGTGTAGCGCCGCTTGGCCAGCTCCGCGGTCGCCGCCTCCCGCAGCTCACCCACGGAGACCGCGTCCGCCCAATCCAGGGTGGTCTGGCAGCGCTTCAGGTAGGCCGCCAGGACCCGGGAGACCGCGTCCTCCCCCACTGCCAACAACCGGGCGTCACTCATCCCCACACCTTACCGCCCAGCCGCTTGTCAGCTGCACCCGGACGTGGTCCCGCACACCGTGCACACCGTGCAGGACCCGGCCTTGACAGTATTGCCTCCACATACCGTGCAGGAGCCAAAATTAACGTGGGCAGCCGCCCGTGAGGGTGTCTCCACCAGGGCATGCTCGGAACCCACCTTGGGACGGGAGTAGTCCGCCCCCAGGTAGGTCACTGCTAGGTACTTCACCACGTAGTCCGCGATGGAAGTGCAACTCGGAATCTGTGGGTTGTCTGTGAAGCCCGCGGGTTCAAACTGACTCCACTCAAAGCCCGCCACCAGCTCATCCAATGGCATGCCCAGCTGGAGGGAGAAGCTGATGGCGCGTGCCCAAGTGTCCATCATGCCGCGTACCGTACCCCCCACTTTGGAGACGGTGAGGAACACCTCCCGAGGTTTCCCCGCGGCGCACTCCCCCACGTGAATGAACCCTGTGGTGGTTCCGCCGATGACAAACTTGTGTCTGGTGCTCCGGCCCGTGGTTGGAAGCCGCTCCCGCACCCCCCAACTCCGCCCATCCGCAGGCACTGTGGTTTCACGCCTCTTGGTGACCACTGGCTGCTGGGCTTTGGAGCCGTCCCGGTAGCAAGCCACCGCCTTGCACCCGGTTTTCCAGGCCAAGACGTGGATGCGGCGGAAGTCCTCCACCGTGGAATCGGCACTCATATTGCAAGTCTTTGAAATTGCGCCGGAGACAAACGGTTGGAGCGCCGCCACCATCAGCACGTGCGCTTCCGGGCTGAGCACCTGGCCACGCCCATCCGCGGCGGGCATGGCGCACGCGAATACCCTCCGCTTGGCCAGTGGCAGGTCCGTGTCTTCCAAGTGTCCCTTGGACCGAATCTCAGCAGCCATTCCTTGGGCGCGCTCCGGGCTAAGGCCGACGGCCTGGAGTGCTAGCTCCGTGGGCTGGAAGACCATCTTCTCCACCGCCCCACCCACCATGGATTTCCAACTGACTAGCCCGATGGCTGGCTCCCCAGACGTGGTGTCAAAGTCCATAAGCAGGGAGATTGTTCCAGTGGGCGCAACCACCGTGGTCTGCGCATTGCGGATGCCGTCTTTCGCAGCACAATGCACTGCCACCTCCCAATCCACCACCGCCGCCTCAGCCAGAGGGCACACAAATTCTGGACAAGTGAAGGGATGGCCGTTGCGTGCTTCCGGGAAATCCGGCCAGCAGGCGGCGGTCAGCAAAGTCCTAGCGCTGTCCCGATGAGTCCCGAGGACCCTGACCACGGACTCCTGGTTCCGAGAAAAAGCTGAAAAAGGCCCCACCCGCTGAGCGAACATCCCGCTGTCCCGATAGGCCCGGCCACAGATGAGCGCCATCAGGGCCCCGGCCACCCGACGTCCCTCATCAGAATCATAGGGCACACCGTTGGCCATCAGCAGCGCCCCGAGGTTCCCCAGCCCCAATCCCAGCGGGCGCAGGGCGCGACTCCGCTCCGCGATCCGCTCCGTGGGATAGCCGGACATCCCCACCAGGATTTCTTGGCTGGTGATCATGATGTCCGCCACGTGCCGCACCCGGCTCGGGTCCGGCCACTGGTAAGGCCGGGCGCCCATTCGACACATGTTGATGGACGCCAGGTTGCAGGCTGTGTCGTCAAGAAAATGTACTTCCGCGCAGGGGTTGGAAGCCCGTATCTCCCCCTCTGCCGGCACCGTGTTCATGCGGTTGATGGTATCGTGGAACTGAAGCCCCGGGTCCGCCACTTCCCAAGAGGCCTCGTTGATGGCCTGGAAGATGTTCACTGCGTTGTCCTGCCGATCCTTGCCGCCCTGGGCCGCCGCCCTGGTCTTCAAGGTCCACGCCGCCCCCTCCCGTGGACCGGTTGCCAACTGCATGAAGGAGTCCGAGACCCGCACGCTATTGTTGGCGTTCTGCCCGGTAACCGTGTTCTCCGCTTCCCCACCTAAGCCCCCGGAGTACCCAGCCTCCAGCAGGACCCGCATCTTCCGCTCCTCCTTTGCCTTCAAGCCAATGAAGTCCCGGATGTCCGGGTGGTCCCCATCCAGGATCCGCATGCAGGCCGCCCGCCGAGTCTTGCCCCCGCTCTTAATGGACCCAGCGGAGGAATCCAGTGGCTTCATGAAGCTGATCACGCCGGATGCCTGACCACCCCTGTCTAAGGGTGCGTTCTTCTCCCGCAGACGGCTCATATTCATCCCGGAGCCCGATCCATACTTGAAGATGCGCGCTTCCTTCAGGATGGACGCTGCAATGGAGTCCGGTCCCTCCACCAGGCTGTCCTCAATGGAAACAATAAAACAAGCGCTGGCCTGCGGCTGGTCCTCCACCCCAACGTTGTAGAAGACCGGGGAATTGAAGGCCGCCAGTTGGTGGATGAGAATGAAACACAGTTCATCATAGAGAACGCCCCGCTCCTCTGGGGTAAGCAACCCCTGCCCCACCCCGGCATCGGCGATGACCCGGGCAACCCTAGTCGCCACCTGCTTGAAGGACCACTCCCGCTTAGGGGAATCCACCACACCGCGGAAGTAGTGCTTGGTGGCAATGTTGGTCGCCAGATCGCTCCAGAATTCCGGCGTCTCCACCCCATTCTGGCGGAACACCTCCGCCCCATTCGCCCCTCGCATCACCGCGTCCCGGCGCACCCAATTAACCATGTCAAAGGGGTCCATCCTCCCGTCTGTGAAGAACCTGCGGAGCACTCCCATCTCCGTCAAGGTTTTCTTGTGCTGCTCGGGTGCCTTCGCAACTGACTCGGAGGTTGGGCCAGGGACTTCAGGTTGAATCTGCATCGGACGACTCCACATTTGCTGGGCGCACGGGGAAGCGGTGCCGTGACCCACCTTTGAAATGGGTTGGGGAGCGAAGACTCGGCTGATCGGCGTTAGACGCCGACGCTACCTCTCAGCCGTCGCTCAGTTGATTCTTTTGCAGAAGAACAGGCCGGCGGTTTCCCGACCTGCATGCCACCGCCGGACAGCCAATTTTTCCCAGGCACCTTCCGGTCACTCCTCCCCCAACACGGGGACAGCTACCCTGCCGCAGGTCCACAATACGTGTCCAGGCTCCCGGCAATAGGCGGGCTGGCACCATCGAGTGGCCCCAGCGTAACCACCACTCTGACCGCGCTTTGGTGGAAAAAGCCCCTCTGCTCCAGGGCATTGCCGGAGAAGCCTGTAGCTTCATTGCCAAGCCCTCAGCGCAATTTGACCACGGACTGTGACCACCAAGACCTGCCGGCCTGATCTGACCCGGGAGCGGATCAATCCCCACCTCACCAAAGCCAAGGCGCTTCCTCGGGCCGTGGCCGTCACCAGGTCCCCTTGGCGTACCTCTCCCAGCTCCGCGATGGTGCACAGCATCTTCCGGTGTGAAAGCGGGGAATCCACTGCCGCACCTGCCAGCATCCGCCAGACCGCTGCCCAAAAGCGCATCACAAGTCCTCCACTCGCAGCACTTCCCCGTCAAAATGTCGGCGCAGCAGCGTGGACGGGGATATTTCAAACTGCTCCGGCTTGTGGAGGGTGGCCATGGAGGGGGCAATCACCTGCGCAGACCGATCTGCGGACACCATGAAGGATGCCACCAGCAGTCGGACCACCACGCTGGTGTCCGGGATGACGCGCCGGCGCAGGTCCGCTAGGGCCGCCCTGGACCCAGCAGCCAGCTCCACCAGGCGCCCAAGCTCAAAGGCGGCAGCCACCTGCTTGGACATCATCCGCAGCTCTTCTGGTACTTTCAGAGCTTTGCCGGCCCCCGCCTTCAAAAGCACCAGCTGATTCAGGAAGGAAAGCACAGACAGTACGATGTTCACGTGGGCTTTGTCGGCTGCTACCGTGTCCAGCCACACCAGCGCGCGAGGTATGTCCTGGGCTGCCACGGCGTCAAACAGCGTCAGCACGTCACGAAAAGGCACGAAGCCTAGGATCTCCTCCACTGTATGAACCGTGATTCGCTCCGGGTTAAGCAGCCGCGCCTGGTCCAGGTAGGTAAGCGCATCCCGGAGCGCCCCGTTCACGGACCCCGCAATGAGGCCCAGCGCCTCTCCGTCGCAGGTCATCCCCTCCAACCTGGCCACCTCTTCCAAGCGGCCTTGGATGTCAGCCACTGTCAGCCGGCGGAAGTCAAAGCGCAAGCATCTACTCAGCACCGTGTCCAACACTCGATCCGGGTCTGTGGTGCAGAAAGCCCAGTGAACGTGCGCGGGAGGCTCTTCCAGGGATTTGAGCAGCGCGTTGCCAGCGGCTTGGGAGAGGGAGTGCACCTCATCCAGAATGATGACCCTCGCCTTCCCTAATGTGGGGGCGTACTGCAGGGACTCCGTAAGCTCCCGAATGTGGTCCACCCCATTCTGGCTGGCCGCGTCCACCTCCAACACATCCGGGTGAGCGTCCCGATCCACTGCCCTGCAGGACTCGCAGTCATTGCACGGATCACCGTTGCAGTGCTTTTCACACTGGATGGCTTTGGCAAAGATGCGCACCGTGGAGGTCTTGCCACTGCCTCGGGATCCACTGAAAAAGTAGGCCGGCTTCAGGTCACCCCGCACCACGCTGTTGCGCAACATTTCCACGAAAAGACGATTCCCAACCAATTCACCCCAGGTGCGGGGCCTATATTTTAGGGATAGGATTCGGGCGTCCACCATCACTTCACCTTGATGGCAGAGGTGACTCCCCGTCGGTCCTTGCGCAACTCTAAAATCACGTCCCCGTATTCCTCTAATTCAGGGGAATGAGTGATAACTAGGAATTGACAGCCCAACCGCGCCGCCAAGTCCCGCAACAGCTTGCCCGTGGCGTCCAGATGGTTGCGGCTCAGGTGCGCGAACTTCTCATCGAACACAAAGAATCGGGTCTGGGTTGGGTCCAGCATCAGGGACAGCACCACCGTCAGGAGGAAGGACACCAGATTCTGGATGCCCCCGCCCTTCTCATTGCGGATGTCCTCCGAGACGTAGCCCTGTGCAGACATCGCAAAACCATAGCTGAACTGCTTCTTGGTCTGACGCTCCTGGATGCGTAGCGACACAGAGTTGTCCCCCAGGACGGACTGCAATCCGGCGGACACCAACAGCTCCATGCGCTGGGTGGTCTCCTCCCGCTTGGCGCGAGCCACCGTGGTCAGTACCTCCCGCACCTTTGCCAGCAGCTGTGACCGCTCCCGCAGCTCTTCCATCCGCCGCAGGGAATTCTCTAACTCCTTGGCGTTCATCGCCGCTCGGGCTTCCTGCTGCAGGAGCTGGTCCCGCAGATACGAGTACCAGTCCGCGTTGGTGATTCCGTCATGGCCAACCCCAGGCAACACGTCCACCGTCACGTTTCCTCCGCTGGGGCCTCACCCCCGGACGCCTGCGCCGCAGACAACCGCGCCATCAGCACCACCAGCCCCGGTTCCTCAACCCGCACCGGGACCCGGATCTGCTGGGCCATGCGGAATTCCACCAGCTCCCCAGTCAAGGTGGCCAGGACGGATGCCAAGTATTGATGGTCAAAGAAGACCTGTGTCGGCGTGCATTCCATCAGCCGCCCGTCTGGGGCCATCATCCCGAAGTCACACTCCACGGACTCCGAGGATGAATTGCCAGACCAGTCCTGGGCCAGCAGGCTGCATCTCCCCCGCTGCAAGTCCAGGCGGACGGACCTACCCCGCTTGGAAGCCGTGGCGGCCACCCTCGCCACGGCTGCGCGTAGCCCCTCCCGGTGGATGCGCAGTACCAGAGGATTGTTCTCTGTAGGTTTGAGAACCCTCCCCCGCACATCCGGGAATGCTCCGGCACCCAACCGGGTGGAGAAGGTGACACCACCGAAGCGAAACAACAGGTGGCCTCCTTCGTGTGCCACCTCCACCGTGGGGGTCCTGGCATCCGCCAGTACGTCTGTCAGTCTTTTGATGGCCCGGGATGGCACCAATACCTCACCGGTCACCCCGGTTTTCACTGACACCACCACGGTCACCCGCCCGTCAGAAGACGTCAGGCTGTTCTTATCCACTCTGACGTTGTTCAGCTGCTTTCGGCTTTCGTCCTTGCACAGTGCTAAGGAAATTCTTCGCAGCCCGGCCAGTAACTCCGGTCGGTCCACCGCCTGACACTCCCCCGAGAAAAACGGGTCCTTGGGAAAATCCTCTGCCCCCATGGTGGCCAATCGGGCCTCAAAGCTCCCTGCCGTCAGCACCACCCCCGTACCATCCGTGGCCAAAGTCACCTGTGGAGCGGTCACCCCCTCCACCACCTTCAAGAAGGTCTCCCCGGACACCACCACTGCACCAGGCACCCCCACCTCTGCCGGAAGGGTGTAGACCGTTGTCAAATCCAAGGTGGTTGTAACCACTGTCAGTTGGCCATCCCCAGCGCGCAGGTAATAGTTGCGCAGGATTTCCCGTGGATCCTTGCCGGACAGAGTTCCCTGGGTGACCCCCAAGGCCACCTCCAACTCCTCCGCTGTCACAGTGACTCTCAAGGTGCACCACCCACGGGGCCAATCACCTCCGCGTACTGGCCCCGTTCGTGCATAGAAAGCGCCTTTTCCAGCTGATTGACTTGCCCTGCCAGCTCCGCGTCCATCACCCTCACCTTGGCGTCTAGCTCCTCCACCGTCTTGCATCCAAAACGGGCCAAGCCTTCCGCCTTTTTGGCGTACTGCTCCTTGAGGGTAGCCACCCTCCCTGTCAGGGTGCTGGCTTCCATCCGCACTTTATCCAAGCGGCTCTTCAAACCATTGAGAACATCCACCGGGTTTTTCTGGTCCACTGTCCACCTCCGCTGTGAACCATACCGCCCAAGATGCCCCTACAGGTCGGGCATATCTAGCAGGGTTGACGGAGTGCCTATTGGCGCCCTGGGGACCACCACTGGCGCCTCCGCGTCCTTGAGGACTGCATCCTTGCAGCTGGTCCGATACGGGCACAGCCGGCACGCGGAGTAAGACGGGGTGTAGGGGAACACGCCCTCAGCAATCCGCACGGCAGTCTCCGTGAAGCGCTGCTCCGTCTCCTTCAGGTCGTCAGCAGTGAAATTGTACCAGTGAAACCGACGCTGGGTGAACAGGCCATAACCCGCCATTCCCGCCTCCAGCCCCCACTTCAGACGGAGCGCCAGCTGGTAAAGCTTCAGCTGGTGTGGATCCAGGAAGTTGACGGACCTGCTGGCCTTGAAGTCCACCAGCCGCCCGGGGGTGCGCTGGTCTCGGCTTCCGAAGTAGTCAAACTTACCAGTCACCCGAAGCCATGGATTCACCACCAGTGGGTTCCGCCAGTCCCCAAATCCCGTGGTGCCAAGGAACTCGTGGTCTTCCGTCAGCAACACACTCTGGCCGCGTATCAGGCTCTCCGAATCAATCATCCCGCGCAGGTTGTCCGCTGCCTCCGCAATAACCTTGACCGCCTCTTCCGGAGTCTCTGCAAACTTCCCCGGCCCCAGGCGGACCTTCGGGTTGGCCAGCTGCTTGGTGATCTCCTCGCGGAGGAATCCACCTGGAGCAGCTTGCAGCAGGCTGGGGTCTGGCTGACCTGCCCGCGCGGATAGAAAGAACTGCCGAGCCGCGCGGTCCACCACCGTCCCCACCACCCGCACCGTGGCGTCCTCATCCCACGGTGCCTTCTCCTTCAACACGTACCTCCGGCCGTAGGAGGCCGGGCACTTCCAGTGCATGGCGCTGGCGGAATAGCTGAGCGCCAGGCTAAACGGATCCACCTGCGGTCCTACCACAGACCCCTGCGTCATACCGTCACCTCAGCCATTTCAGCGGCGCGCTGGAGAAATTCTCGGGCTAGGTTCGCCACTCGTGGATCTCCGGCAAGTTCCGGCACTGCCCGGCACAAGGATTCTACCGTTGACACATCGCGGGACCCCGCCACATCCGCGGTCAGCTTCTCCACAAATTCACTGTGCTGGCGGTCCTCCTCCTTGCGCCGCTCCAGCGCCTCCACGTCGAACACCGCCGGGCCTGGGCGGTGTGGCACCTCAACCACCTTGGTTCGCAGCGTGCCGTCATACAGGAAGGTCACGAAGCGAATGGGCCGAATCAAATTGTGGTCTTCTGCGGACCCACGGCTGATGGACCCCGGGTTGGTCCACGTCTTCCCATGTGCCTCTATCACCACCGGTTCATATCCGGGGTGGTAGTGGCCACAGCCCACGAAGTGCGCGCCAATGTACGGCGCGGCCTGGCCAAAGTTGACGTACCGCCCGAAGAAGCGGTCCCCATCGGGAAGCAACGTGGCGTGGTAGAGTGCCACCTTGAAGGACTTGTCGTCCACGTACATTAACTTGTAGGCCGTTGGGTCCCCCTCCGTCCCTCCGGAACCATCCTCCGGTGCACCGTCCCGGTACGGGGCACCATTCACCTCCACATTGAAGTCCCCACACTCAAACAGCTCTGGGTAGCCGGTGAGTCCCATTGGGTGCACCGCCCCGCTCTGCAGGACCGTGGTGATGGGCTGGCGCGGCAATCCTTTCAGGTTGGTGGTGAAGTCATGGTTCCCAACCAAGGTCCACGCCTGTACGTCCGGCTGGAACTCCTTGAACAGACCGATGACCGTCTGCACCAGCCAATGGGAGGTGTGGGTGGGTTGCTTGAAATGGAACATATCCCCAAGCAGGAAGACGTGCGGGATGCCTTTCTCCCGGCAGTAGGTCAGAATCCAGCGCATCTTGCCCAGGATGGCTTGGGTGTAATCATCCGTCCGGGACTGCGGGGACCGGTCACAGAAGTGTTGGTCTCCCACAATGGCTCCCTTGAATTTACCCATGGCGCAACACCTCCTGGCAGCCGGGCTTCCACGTGTCCTTGATGAGCGGGCAGACGGACATTCCGTTGACGGCTTCCTCCAACTCCCGTGTGGCCATCTCCACCTCCGCCATCTTCTCCTTGGTAGAGCGGACCAGCCGGTTGTGATCCACCCGTAGCGCGGTCAGTTCCGCCAACACCACGCCAGTCGCCACCAGCCCTTGGGCTTGTGTGGTCAAATGCTCTAGCTGATTCACCACCATCACTGCGGATTGGGCACGCTGGTCCAATACCAGGGCTTCCCCGTTCACCCGCCGCAGGTCCGCCAGCAAGGCGTGGGCCTCCACCCCACCTTGCGCACGGGTCCGCACCACCTCCGCCAGTGTGGACACCCGCAAGGCACTCTCCGTCCGGGCTTCCGCCACCTGAACCTCCGCTGTTGCCTGCACCAGCCCGCGCCCCAATTCCTGGGCCGCCACCAGCTGCTCCCGGTTCTTCCGCTCCTGGTCCACCCGTGCCCCCAGGGCCGTCAGGCTCTGCCGCTGCAAGCCCAGGGTGGCGAATTGTGTGCTGGTGTCGCGCCGGGTCTTCACATCCCGATCTGCGGCTGCAATCCCTGCCACCACTTCCCGCTCCTCCGAGTCCACCAGGCGCAAGGCCCCAAACACCACGTTCAGGTTGCTAATCCGTCCTAACATCTTGCTGACGAGGTGGGGTGGTTGGTCAATAGGGAACTGGCCACCGAACTGGGTGGCCAGGTTGGGCATGATCTCCGTGTCCTCATCCAGCCTGAAATGCCGAATACCTAAGATGGCCTCCACCTCCTCCGGCACCTCCTTGTTGCACTTGGTGTGGACCTTCAGTAGCCCACCAGTGGGCTGCACCTCGTAGGATACCTCCTTGCCATCTTTACCGTTGCGGATGAGCGCCACCCGCCCCGCGTCCGTGACCACTTCGATCCGCGCAGTGGATTCCCCGGACCGGATCTGCTCCTGTGACATGCGGTTGTTCAGTAACGCCAACAAGGCGCGCACCACCGCGGACTTGCCCACGTCCGTCAGCCCGCGAACCATCGTCACATCACCGAGTGGCATATCTACGTCAGCGAGGGACTGGAAATTCTGGATACGGATGGAGCGCACCCTGTTGGTTGACCTCATGTTGTAGGCTCTCTTTCTTTAGATTCAGATTTGGCGTTGGACACCGCCTCTTCCTCAGCCTTGCGTATCTCTCCTTCACTGGCTCCTGCCTCCTCCATGGTCTTGCGTACACCCTTGCGCAAGGCCTCCATGTCCTCCTCCGCAATGTCCACGCGGTGCATCTGCCCAGAATCAGAGTTGGCGGTGTGCTTGGGGTGGTTGACCCACGTCTCCACCTGATGTGCCCACAGCTCATTGGTGTTGGTACCTAGGACCCGTAGTGCGTCCGGGTTGTTTTCCAACTCCGCCAGGAAGTTCTCCTTGCCAATTACATTCAACCCCATGCCGCTTTCGTCGTCACCTGGCTTCTTTAGGACGTCAAACCGACTACCGTTCTGGTAAACAAGAATGAGCGGTTTTCTAGTCTTTTCGCCCTTGGCCAACGCTACGTCAAAGAGCCGAGGCACCGGGCTGATGCCGGTCCCAAAGTAGTTTTGGAATGTGGCGAATCGGTAGGGGGCTCCAAACTTGGACTTCTGTGCTTCAATTTCCGTGAGCACCGCCACCGTCATGTTCTGCTCCTCATAGGTAAACGGGTTTTCCAACTTCTGCTTCACCTTCCCCTTGAACTTCAGGAAATACCGAGCACAGGCCCAGAGCCGAAGGGAGTTGGAACCTGGGGACTCCAAATCGTTATGCACCGGACTCTGGAATCCACCTATATTCATCTGGGTCATCAGGTGATTGATCATCACCACCGCGGGCCCATCCTCCGTCAACTCTGGCATCAGGTTGCGGAAGAACTCACTCCAAAGCTTCCCGCGGATGCCGGGCATCTTTGTCTGGCCCAGCTTGTTGGTGTACTCAATAGCCGGACGCGCAGCGGCCAGGGTGTCCACCACAATGAGATCCGGGATGGGCTCCGCCTTCTTGCCCGCCCCTGGTCGGCATCGCTCAATGATGAACTGCCCACCGGCCTCCAGGGTGAGTGGCTGCACGTATTGGAAATTCTTGTCAAAAACGACACCCAACGCTTGAGCCAATGGACGTTGCTTCAGTAACGTGCGTTCCAAGTCCACCCACAGCACCCGGAAAACCCGACCCAACTCCCGATAAAGCTGCTGATTGAAAGCAATGGTCTCCAACAGCAGCGTGGTTTTCCCCGTCTGTTGCAGCCCCGCCACCTCTGTCACCCCACCGCGGGGAAAAAGACAGCTATCCACCACGTCCTGACCGCCCACCCAGTCAATCCATGGGTACCCGGTGCTGAACCCCTCCATTGGTGGGGTCCGGTGGAAGTTCCGTGAGCGCTCCGACAACGCCAGACGGTCCCGCTTCACCAGACCCGTCAGCTCCTTTTCGCCCTCCGACTGAAACATGGAAAACCTCCTTTTTCTCCTGGGGGATCCAGAACATCACGTTGCGGCGATGCAGGATCCCTGGCTTCTCTTTCTTCTTGTTTAGTGGTTTCTCCGCCGTGAATGCTCGCAGCACTTCTTTGGGCGGAAGACTCCGTGGCAGGAATTGCATCGCCTCCTCCACCCCGCCGTGAGCCGCATGTCCAAACCATACCGCCATGAGGGCCAGCGCCAGCGCGTCCGCGCGATTGCTGTCCAGACGCGGCTTCATCTTGCCAAACACCTTCTCCACCAATTCCTTGATGTCCTTCTTCTCCGCACTCCCATCCGCGGTCGCAAACAGTTTCATCTTGTTGGGTGGCGGGTAGACAAAAGGAATTCGGGCGTCCACCAACACTTGAGCCAACGTCCCGTGAACCGCGCCAATGGAAACCATGCCCTCCCGTTGGTTGAGCGCTGCCCCCTCCAGGGTAGCAAAATCCACCGGGTACTCCTTCAGCACGGCACGGAGCCGCTTGGCGCAGTGCAGCGCCGGCATGAAGATTCCATCCGAGTCCTCCGGCGGCCGAAAAGTCTCCGCCATCACCACCTGCACCTTGGACCTGTCCGCCGTGATGACGGCCAGGCCCAGGTTGCGGTGGGCGGTGTCAATGCCCAGAACTCGCATGGTTTAGCTCACAATTCGTCCAGCACTCCCGCCACCTGGTCCAGCGGAACCACGGGAATGGGCGCCGGTGGTGGAGCCACAGCACGCGCCCCCACTGGGACGTTGGTGGTGACCGGTGTAGGAACCGATCGGTTGACAGGAGCCACCACGGGTGCGGTGGCTGCCGGAGCGGCAGCTGTGGGCGCCGGGCGGGACACTGGTGTGGGTGCCGGACGGGACACCGGGGCGGACACCGCCTGGCGCTGTGCCGGAGGTGGCGTTTCCGCCGGTGGGCCGCGGTCACTGAGGTCCGGGGCTGGAGCCGCCGCCGGGGCGGCCTGGTCACACTGCTTCAGTAGGTGTGGCTCCAGTCCGTAGAAGAAGACCATGTCCCGCGGCGTTATGTCCTTGCAGATGAATGCGGCGATATTCTTGATTCCACTCGCCTTGAACATCTCCAGCAGCTTGGGTTGATAGTAGTTCGCCGCAGATGCCACGTGCAGCATGGCGGTCAGGGTGAACTCTTTGAACTGCTTGTCCGTCAGCGCAACCTTGACGTTCAGGTTGGGGAACGGCCCACCCATCATGGACTCATTAAGGATGGCTTTGACTTGCACCGCCACCTTGCTGTTGAACTGCCAGAATCGGACGATCCCGTCAGGTTCCCCACGCTCCTCCCCATCCAGGTAGCTACGCTGGTCCCACGTTCCGGTCCGGTCCAGCTTGATGTACCGGCCCTGGGCATCCACCGGACGCTTTGTGAACTTGTCCAGCAGGTTGCCCTTGTCATCCACAATCCACTCAATGATGTTGCAGCCGTAGGCTTCCTTGGAGACGTCCACCCGGCCCTTGTCCTCACGCTCCAGCTTGGTCTTCCCCGTCACACAGCCGGGGCAGAAACCTAGGTGGGACGTACAGCGCCGGTATCCCCACCTCTCCTTGGCGGCCTTCTCTTCCACCGGCCGAAAGACCGCGGACACGCCGGACTCCGGGTGAGGCAGCACCACCGCCCCCGCCGCAATGTCCCTGGCGTCCAACTGCTGTGGGTTCTCATTGGTAGGCGCGTAGCGGCGACCGTAGTGCCGCTTGCGCATTACCGCCCCAGGCTTCTCAAATGTGATCTGGTAGACCTTCCCCATGACCGGCTCAAACCGCAGGGTCTTGTTGGTAGGGTCATAGGTGTTTGCCTCAATGGCTGGGTCGGCAAAAGAAACTTCTCCCTCTGAAACTGCCATGTTGTCCTTGCCTTTCGCGGGTCACTGCCGCCAAAGCGGCTCCCCAAGTTAAGCGAAGGGCGTGTAGCCCTCCTCCTCATTGTCTTGCACCGTACCTTCCACAGGGGCTCCAGCCGCAGCAGAAACACATGAGGCCTGAGGTGGCGGAGTGATTACCGGAGGAGTTACCACCGGCTCCGTGGAAGAACTGCCCAGCAACTCTTCCACACCGGAGGGCTCTGGCTCATATCCCTGCTCTGTGCGCGCACCAGGCACCCGCGCGCCATTGCCCCGCACACCCGCCACGGACCCATCAAAACCCCGGCTCATGATGGCCTGTTTCATCAGGCTCAGCATGTTGAGACAATCCTCCCGCGCGTCCTGCATCTGCTCGTAGCGGCGTTTGGCGTAGGCGTGCCAGGTCTTGGACTCTTCCTGGAAGCGCTGAACCACCTCCAGGTCCGCCCGCTCAGGGGCCAGGGTCTGCGCGGCGTACTCCTTGCGTTCGTCCCCCGTCTTGAGATTCAGCTCCTTCATCTTGGGCTGCATCTCCACCAGCTTCTGTTTCTCCTTCTCTTTGTAGGCCCGCTCCCGCGCCTGGAATTCCGTGGACACCTCCTGGGACACCCGCAGCCACCGGCACTCAATGTTCCCCGCCGTGCAGCTCAGCTCCCGCACCTGCGCACAGGCATCCGCCACAATGGGCACATGGGCTGGGGTGATATCGTGCGGGATCCGCGGCAGGTGAACCGACAGGTCCTTGAGGGTCCGATAGTCCGCGTCAAACTTCAGCCGCAGGCTGTCCATCATCTCCTGCAACTCCTGC
>ERZ1292625.1765-Hain-H41-01um-R1-1765-length-23259-cov-8_pt1 | contig 23259 bp, 20 predicted proteins | sample MGYA00564400_ERZ1292625 | MGnify/ENA primary metagenome ERZ1292625 (study PRJEB36523, sample SAMEA6512639) | groundwater metagenome | collected 2019-01-08 | study: AquaDiva: Metagenomics assemblies of 32 groundwater samples | reverse complement strand
CGTTAGAACTGTAATACGGAAGAAGAATGAGTTTATGTATATTCCAGATTTGAGAATGTATTGTGCATGATTTATTCTACGGTGCGGTTCACTATATCGTTTGATAAAAAAGAAGGCCCCGCACCAGACGAAGCGCGGGGGCTTCCTGTTGTACGGGGGCGTGGCCATGAAGCAGACTACTTCTTGGGCGGGACAGCAGTCTCGACCGGGGCGTAGATGTGTTCGATGTTGTCTTTCCGAACGAAATCGACGCCGCCGCCGATCCGATGCACCTGGACATGATCACCCCCAGTGTCCACCACCTTCACCACGTTTTGATGGCCAGACTGAGATGAACCATCCTTCGTTGTGACAGAATTGGCCATAACACTCACCTCCCTTGGGCCGGAAAACTGGTTGACGAACTGTGACAGTAGTCTATCTAAATAACACAAACCTGTCAAGTGTATATGATATATGTGATCTTATGTGGTCGAGAGTCTGGGCTATTCTTTTGACGATTTCAACTTTCTTGCGACAATAACAATTCTGTGCCTAGAGAGTTTAATGCCATTTTCTGTTTTAAACTCTGCAACATATTCTGATAATAACTTATTGTCTTTCTTGGAATCGAAGTCTTCAAATATTGGTACTCCCTGTAAAAATAAATCTAGGTCTTCATAGGAAGCATGGAATTCGTTATAGAAATAATTTTGAGCGAATACAATCTCAAAACCCGAGTTCATAATTATTCCTCTATCTTTCTCAAGTTTTGAATCGCCCCATTCACCATATCCCTGACCACGGCCAAATATTTCTTTGATTGCTTGGCAGTCTTTCTCTCCGATATTTATTCCAACGAAGTGACCCCGCGGCTTTAGTAGTCTGTGAAACTCAGAGAAAGGTGTCGGACCACGACGACTATAAACCAGGTCAAAACTATCTTTTGCAAATGTTGTCTTGCTAGCATTTTGTTCTTCGAAACTAACATTTTCTATGCCCATTTTCTTTTGTAGATTTCTTGCCGATTCAAGCATGTCAGTAGATAAATCGATTGCAGTTATTTTTTGAAAATGAGTAGCAATAGAAAGAGTAAAACGACCATCGGCACAGCCAATATCCAAAGCCATCTCATCATTTCCGCTTAATTCCAACAGCTTGTTTTTAAAAACTTCTTCGGGATCACCATTTTGATATTCTTTTATGTACTGAGCGTCAGTATGATAATTCCCAAATTTCTTAGCGACTTTATTGTAAAAGTTTGTTGTCATAAAGATATTTTAAGCACAAGCTTCTCTGTATTATTTGTTTCTGGTTCTAACGTCCACTTCGGGATCTAACCAAAGCTAGTTTTATCTGACTTTTTAATATTATGCTCCACAGGCAGGTCTTGATTGGATTTTAGCAAGGATTTAGAGGGCTTTCAAAGGGTCAAGATCGGATGCCTACAGGTCGGTAATACTCCTTATTTTAGATGTAAAAATCAGTAATTGTTTTGTCTAATATGATTAAATCTTCTTATCAAGTTAAACCCACTTTTATTTGCCTCAAATTTTGACGGTTTTATATTTTATTTTTTGCTCAAAGAGTTAAACAGAAAACGTATAATTCGTTCCAAAAGTGGAACTATTAGAAAAACTTCTGTAATAAATCCGACAGCTAATAGAATAAGAAAAAGTTCCCAACTATAAAATAATAGTAAAAATATTGATAAGCTGAAAAAGGCCAACATTGAGACATTAAGAACAAACTTAACGATTACACTCGTGTATATCGAGGGGGTTTCTCCTATCCCTGCTTTTGTATATCTCCCACTTAAAATAGTCAGACCTAAAAGTATGAGGAATGCGACTGAAAGTATAATATCTATAGTCATAGCTTTGTTATAGATTAAAACCAGTTCTTATGTTTTGCTGGAAAATAATATCTAGTTATCAGATAAACAACGCCCCAGGTTAACCAAAATGGTAGCACAATTATGATAATCAGGATTAAATAATAAAACTGTTCCGCTAGATTATTGATAAGCGTCAATATCAAGATTGGTAACAATACAATACTTATCACAAGTCCTACAATTACTTTTATATTATTCATCTTTTAAAAACCGATTTTGTTTTAGCCAGTTCATGTTTTCTATACTAAATAAAATTTAGGTAATGTAATAAAGCAACAAATAATACTAAATTCCCAATATGATAGGTAGTCCTTATCCAGAGTGTCGAGCTTGGATATTTAGCCAAAGGACTAACTAGATCTTTCTCGGCATATCGCCAGATTGTTCCACCAACTGCGTATAACAAAAAGGTCCAAGCCTGATTGTTAGCAAACTGGGAGATGTGAGAAATTATAACCAAGATACCACCAATAAAAAGAAAAATTGAGTATGGTTGCTTGTCTAATATTCGTTCAAAACTGTTAATCAAATTTTTAAACCATTCCATTTTTTTAATTATTAAAACAAACAGGGGTATACAGGTCTCTGCACACCAAGTCAAACTTGCTCCGAACTGTGAACAACGTTAGAACCATTATACAGCATCAAAAAAGTTATATCTACATACCAGATTTGAGAGGATATGTTAATCTGTAAAACAAAAAACTCCCTTATTGGAAGTTCTTTGCGAGAATAGCGAGTTACTTGAAGCAAGACAAGATTTCGTCGCTTGTGTTGGTCTTCGTTCGCTCCTGGGCCCTCATAGATGCTCCATTAGTTGCTCGGCCCAGCTCTCGGTAGATCCAGTAGACCATTGATTGCTTTTTACGGCATAAGCCGACTATTGCACAACCCCCGTCTTTGATTAAAAATCAAAGAATACCGATTCTCACTATTCCAATAAATTTATAACAGATTTTATCACGTCCCTCAATAATATGTACCCTTTTAAACCCAACGTAAAACCACTTTTTTACCATCAGAAGCTTCTAACTTCAGTTGCCGACAAATTGTAGACAACTCGATTCCAGCTTCACTTTTTATTCGAGTTTTCATCGCATACCAATAATCTCTAGGCTTAGTGCTGTCTGTAAGAGCTCCTACTATATCCACCACCGAAAACCACCATTTTTCTTCCTTACTATCCCAAATCCGACGTATTTTTTGACCCTCAAAAATAGTGACTTGCTTATTATTTGTCATAAAGTTATTTATTTTTTATCTATATCAACATTTAACCACCAACTGGTTCGCCTGTCTACTTTTATTGAAAGCCCTGTCAATTTGAAATCCCTAATTTTTTCTGGTAATATGACCGAGTAGTTTCAGGTTCAACCGATGCGCTCCGCGGTAGCTCAATGGTAGAGCGGCGCCCTGTCGAGTAAGGCAGCTTCGCGCAGAAATGCGTGATTGAAAAACTGGGCTAATTCGGGGAACCCTTTTCCGCCAATTGGCGGATGGCAATCCCGAGCTAAATTCATCGTAAGATGATAAATGTGTAGAGACTATATACCCGGGTCCCGTTAGGGACATGAGATAGTCCACCCCATATCGAAAGTTATGGATTATGTGTAAGGCGATGGTTCCAGGTTCGAGTCCTGGCCGCGGAGGTTGCCGTTCTGGTGTGTCCAGACCTGCCTCCGTCCTCAACTCGATCAAAACCCCAGATAACCTCTGGGTTTTTGATTTCTGCGGTTCTGCGCTGAAATCTACTCTTTGTCCAATTTAGCCCCACCGGCCATGGGTCTTGAACCAACTTTCTCTTAGCAATTCATTCAGTTCCAGATGATTCCTGTTGCCGTCCTGTATTAAATACTCAAATTGCCATTAAGAACAATGGCATCATAAGCCTTTAATTCGTCATCAATGTATTTTTGGTTTGGCAAGGGATTGAGAACAAAAATTTTCTTCCCGCGATAGTGGGCAAACGCCATTTCAAGAAAGGTGCTTGCTCCTATGTAATTCTCAATCTCTCTTTTTGTGTAATTTGCCACTAATATCGCATCCGAGCCTTCTATTTTATCAAGGTGTGTTTTGGCAAGATTTAAGGTTTTCTTGGCCTCAACACGCTTTGACCCGTCTTCTTCCCAATAATTTACGCCTGGAACCTTGAAGGGCCTATATACTTCATGCCCATTAGCTTCCAATTGCTTTTGAATTTTAAGCATCTTGTCGAAGAATTTAATTGATCCGCACAACGTTATTTTCATAGGTTATGATTATTTTAGCCCCAACAATTTTTGACCTTCCTCAAATAAATCCAAGAATTCTTTAGAAAGAATCATTGGGATAAATTTATGTTTATCCTCTTCGTTAAGATTGTGTAAAGAATCAATTTTCCAAGCATCAAAACCTAATGCCTTGCCAGATTCTACATGCAGAACTTCTGCCTTGCCCGTAAAAAGATACACGAATTGGGACCTGATTGTGTTATTCGTACGTCCTGTCGCTTCGTCAAAACTCTTTTTGAACATTTTCTTTACCAACTTTAAATCTGAAGGATTAATCTTGATTCCTGTTTCTTCTTCCGCTTCCTTGAGAGCAGTTTCTTCATAGGACATCTCTGGCTCAATATGTCCGCCGACGGTTGCATCCAATTTGTCTGGGTATGTATCTTTATCTTTTGCACGATGCTGGAAAATAATCTCTTTGTTGGGAGTCATAAACCAAACATGAATTTCCCGATGCAATAACCCTTTTTCATGTATGGTCTTTCTTGTTTCAAGACCGATAACAATATCATCTTTATTTACAACCTCAAGTAGTTCTTCTTTCATGTTTTGATTATATCAATTCTTATTTAATATCAAAAACTCCTTTTCCGTTAATTAAGTATCTAAATAATTTCATTTCAGCGGTTGATTAGTTCAGAATAGTGTTCAACCATAAAATCGTGATAGAAATTATTTTTAGATAACCATTTGTATACATTATGGACTTTCCCCGGCTGTTCGTTGTTGAATTCGGCACAGAGTTTGTCAATTTCTATTTCATTATCTAGAGATAATTTATACTCTTTAATGCCTCTGTCCTTAAATTTGAATATAAATAATATTTCTTCACGACCCACTATTTCGTTCCAAAAACCTAAGGTGAGTTTATCTTTCACAAGTTGAATATATTGAGCCAGTGTTTCCGATTGTATTTCTAACTTCCGATCGCCGTCAGATTCTTTCTCAACAATTTTAATACCTAAAATCTCCAATTGACTATCTTGGATATCATTCCCGCCCATTAGATAACTTAGATAATGTGACATAAAATTAAAGCCTTATTTCTTTTTCGAGCCATTCTATGTGTTCATTTTTCCGCCGCCAAAAAATATCTTCCCAGATATAATGTGTCGCTAACATTGAATATTTGCCGTAATTCCTCTGAACGTCTTTCCTGATTTTATCTGCCGAAACCAGTTTTTTATTATAGAAGAGCATAGAATATATTTTCTGCTGCCATGGTGAGATATGGTCAAAAACATCATCTTGGTGGAAAATTTCAAATAGTAAAATCCTGGCTGTTTCTGGACTGATTCCGTAAAGTTTCATCAGTTCCTTCTTGGTTTCATCTCTGCTTAGGTTTCGTAATTTGTATTCATCGACTCTGCCTGCTGAGAAATCCTGGGATAATTTTTTAATAAACTTAGCTCTGTACCCGACTTTTAAATCCCTTAATTCTTGTTCTGAAACTTGATCAAGTGCTTTCGGAAGCCATATCGCCCAAAGCTCTATGTTATCAAATCTTATTTTCATTCCGTATTCAGCAATTAAAGCATCCAACATCTGCTGACTCCTTCTAACCGTGGCGTTCTGTAAAACGACGGCAATTATTAGGAGTTCGTAAAGTGTATATTGCGCCGTGTTTCTCATTCCAAGCCATTTTTTGAATATTGGGTAGAAAATTTTATCCTTCTTGGTCATCTCATTGAATTCTTTCAAATTCTTATCTAACTCAAATCGCCAGATAATTTCTTTTTTCAAATCATCTAGTTTGTCTTTACTCAAGGCCTTTTTTGAAAATATTGATACCGATAATTTTGGCTTAGCAGTTATGCCTTTGCTTTCTAATTTCAAACCATAAAGTTTACTACCATATCTAATTGTTTGCCAATATTTACCGGATTCCCATTCTTCTAATTTGAGATTGTTTGGGAAGTGAGACGGCTTATGAAACGTACCGTCAAAATGAAAGGGAGATGTGGGTGTCAGGTTAAATTGTGTTTTGATTTTAAGTTCCATTATTTACATTATTTTACTCGTTTTTGGTTTCAAAGTCCATTTGCCGTCCAAGAAAAAATCCTGATAAAATCAGGATTTTTTCGTTTGCTCCGCGGCCAGGACTCGAACCTGGAACCATCTCCTTACACATGATCCATAGCTTTCGTTATGGGGTGGACTATCTCATATCCCTAGAAGGGATTCGGGTATATAGTCTCTACACATTTATCACTTGCGTGAATTTAGCTCGGGATTACCATTTTAAAGGTTTCCCCGAATTAGCCCGATTTTTCATTTCGTATTACTACGAAAAGCTGCCTATTTGACAGGGAGCCGCTCTACCATTGAGCTACCGCGGAATATTGTTAACACTGACAGAGGAATTTTATCATAACAAAGCATGGTTTTCAAGCCACTTTTTCTTTGATATATATCTGCGAATCTTTAATAAATATAGTGGCATCAAGACACGACATAATTTCTCTCTTTTCGTCTCGAGTGCCTTCCTGTAGCAGATATTTAGCATAGTTCCGGATATTGACTTGCCTAGTTTGGGTTTCGGCCATTTCTTGGCCCAAGATGCTGTTTACAAACTTATGATGCCTTTCCACTTCCTGATTAAGCTTTTCGGATATCCTCATTTTGTTTATGGGTATGTTATCAAAGAGCTGTAAAAGCAATCCTGTCAAATTATCTTCTCTGATATATTTCTCATGGCAATACCTATCCCTAAACTTCATGCAGTGGTAGTAGATATATTTATTTACACTGCCATTCTTAAGCCGTTTGAATTTTTCACTGGCCGTTACTCCTGATCCGCACTTACCGCATTTGAATATCTTTACAAAATTGAACTCTTTGGTTCCGGCTCGCATTCTAGGGATCACAACTAATCTTGCCTGCACCTTATCAAATAATTCCTTGTCAATAATCGGTTTATGCATACCGTCATAAAAAACTCCGCTCCCCAGAGGATACTCAAAACGACCGTAATAGAATGAATCTCGAAGGATGAGATAAATTCTGCTAAGGGCCATTTTATGGCCAGTCCGTGTTTTAAATCCCATCTCATTGAGCCACTCCAAGATATCCCGGCCGCTGCGTCCTTGGTATGCGACCTTCTCAAACATCTGTTTCATAATGGGAGCGCGATCCGGATCGATGACGATTTTCTTTTCACCCTTTTTACAATTGGGATCATAATGGTATCCCAATGGAGGCATACCCGGACGCCACCCGGAAGCACACTTCGCTCGCAGGCCCCTTTTTACATTTATGGACAGATCGATAATGAACTGGTTGGCCATGCCGAACTCGACCTGCATCATCAATACATTATCTGTCGGATAGTAGACTCGGCCGAATGTTTGGATTTGTTTTATAATATTTTTTTGCAGCATCCAGCTGATAGCCCCGCCATCGATTGGATTTCTTGCGATGCGGTCAAGCTTCCAGCAAATAATTCCATCAGCTTCGTTATGCTTAATTTTCTCCAGCATTTGATTAAACACTGGTCTGCCTGGTGCTTTCGCTGATTGGGCTTCGGTAAACACCTCGACGATATTAAGATTATTCTCCCAAGCTACTTTTTGTAACTCGGCGATTTGGGCGTCAATCGACGCTACTTGTCTATCTTCCGCCTCGCTTGATTTCCTCGCATATAGGCAGTATTTGACGGGGACCGCCGGAATCCCTTGTGGTTGTATTGTATTCATATAACAACAAGAGGCCCGATCCAGTTCTTTAAGTCCAGACCGCCTAGTTGGCAACTTAAACTTCCGAAACTCTCTTAAACTGTTCTCGCATCTTCTTGTATATTCCCTCTTTTCTTCGGGCCTAAAAACAAGCATTTTTATCATATTTGAGTGGGATTTAGGGTAGCCTGTTGAAAAAGGGCTTTACATGTGTTAAGTAATATGCTAAGCTTGATGTATGTCAATTGATAAAACAAAGTTCATAACCCCGACACAACTAGCCAAAATGCTGGGGATTTCTCGTGTGGCTGTTCATCAAAAGATCAAAAAAGGCGAAATAGCGGCCGAAAATGTAGGTGATCCATCGAAGCCAACCTACCTAATACCCAAATCCTCCCTCTCTCCTGAGATAGAGGGTCGTATTCAGGCAGAGCAAAAAAAGGTAACCGAAAGTGTTGTAGGAAAAGAAACTCATCATGATCTGAATTTTGAGAAAGAACTCTGGGCAGCTGCAGACAAGCTTAGGGGGAACATCGATGTTTCTGAATATAAGAATATAGTTCTTGGTCTTCTCTTTTTGAAATATATATCAGATGCATTTTATAAACGTCGAGAAGAACTCGAAGCCCTTACTCGTGATTCAAAGAACGAAGACTTTTATGTGAAGGATGATAAGGCTCGTGCACAAATTCTTGAAACCAAGGACTTTTATAAAAGTGCCGGGGTATTCTATGTGCCAGAAAAATCTCGCTGGGAATATCTTCAAACAAAAACAATGCAGTCAGATCTAGGCCAAGTTCTTGATAAATCTATGGATCTTATCGAAGCGGATAATCGTGCTGAACTTGAGGGAGTACTTCCTAAAGTATATACTCGAACAACCCTTGATAGCTCTGTTCTGGGTGAATTGGTAAATATTTTCTCTCGTATTTCTTTCAATCACGATTTTGACCGAGAGAAAGATATTCTGGGTCGCATCTATGAGTATTTTCTTGGTCAATTTGCATCCTCAGAGGGTAAACGTGGTGGCGAATTTTTCACACCACGATCGATTGTCAAACTCTTAGTGGAAATTCTCGAACCGTACGAGAACGCACGCGTTCTTGACCCTGCCTGTGGTAGCGGTGGAATGTTCGTTTCTATGGGTGAATACCTTCGCAATCACGGACAAGACCCATCTAAGCTCGCTATCAACGGGCAAGAGAGTAATCAGACCACACTCCGCCTTGCGAAGATGAATCTCGCAATTCGTGGACTCTCCGGAAAAATTGAACTTGGGAATACCTACTATCAGGACAAATTTCCATATCTACAAGCGGATTTCGTAATTGCCAATCCTCCCTTCAATGCTGAATGGGAACCTTCAAAACTTGCAGATAATGATCCGCGCATAACTCTCGGAACACCTCCAAGCGGCAATGCCAATTTTATGTGGGTACAGCATTTCGCACACCACCTCGCGCCAAATGGATATGCTGGCTTCGTCATGCCCAACGGCGCTCTTGCGGCCGGGGGCAAGGAAGGTGAGTTGAGAAAAAAACTTATTGAAGAAGACCTTGTTGATGTCATTGTCGCTTGTCCCCCTAAACTCTTTTACAATGTCCCACTGTCAGTATCTTTATGGTTCTTAGCAAAGAATAAGTCTAACGATCGCTTTCGGAATAGAGCAAAAGAAATCCTATTTATAGATGCTCGAGAACTTTTTGAGGTTATAAGTAAAAAGCAAATTAGATTCAGTGATGAAAATATAGAAAAAATATCAAAGACCGTGCGTGCTTGGCGAAGCAAAAACCCGTCAAAATATAAGGATGTTCCCGGCTTCTGTAAGACTGTTGGTGTCAAAGAAGTGGCGCAGGGTGACTATGTACTAACGCCAGCTCGGTACGTGGATCTAAAGGAAATAACAAAGAAAAAGTTGCCCTTTAATACTGAAATGCAGGACATTCATGTCTTTTTCAAAAAACAGACTGAGGCAAGGAGAACGATTGATGTGAACATATCCAATGCTTTAAAAAAGTATTCGTCAGACAATGATTGGTCTGGAATAGATTTTTCTTCTCCAGAAATGATTAGTAACTTATCTCAAGTTTTATTTGATGAGTGGTTTGATCCTAAAAAAATAAAAGATCAATCCAAAATTGTTGACTTACCAGAGATTGCTAAGGTAGTCGATTGCCTACACATTAAAATCCCAAAAAGGCATAAGGAGGGTAGGCCCTTACTTCAGGTGTTTAATATTGGGTATGATGGGCTATTGGACTTAACTGATATCTATAATATTTCCAAGGAAGATTACGACATCTGGTCAAAAAATATTGAGGTACGCGAAGGAGATATTGTTATTACGAATGCTGGAAGAGTTGGGGCCATTGCGCAAATTCCTCGTGGTTTCAAAGCTGCGATCGGCCGCAATATGACAGCTTTACGCCCCCTAGGTATTTCGCCAACGTATTTATTGCACTACCTTTTTTCATCTTATGGCAAACAACAAATAAATGTAAATACTGATTCAAGTACTATTTTTGCCAGCCTTAATGTGAGGGGTATTAAGAAAATGAAGATACTAGTCCCACCCAAAGACTTACTGGATAAGTACGAAGAGGTTGCAGCCCTGTTGCAACAGAAAAAAGAAATGATTCAAATGGAAAAATTTGAGAATAGATTGAAGATATGAATCCTCTAAACGAAAACAATTTAACCGAGCAATCACTCATTGAATGGCTTCAAGGCCAAGGATATGAGTATGTCTACGGTCCTTCAATGGCTCCTGGACAGCCCAACGCTGAGCGTGAGGATTTTCGAGGTGTTGTTCTAAAAAATCGTTTACTCACAGCTGTCCGTCGATTTAACCCACAACTTCCCGCCGAACAAGCAGAACAAGTTGTTGACGATATCGCAAAGTATCACAATGCTGATTCCATTCTTGGAAACAAGGAAGTGTTTGCTTTCGTTACTGAGGGAGTAAAAAAGACGTGGCGTGAAGGCGGTGAGGAGAAGACAGAGGTCGTGAAATTAATCGACTTTGTAAATATTGATGCAAATGAATTTTTATTTACAAACCAATTCACTGTTCAAGGAGTCGACAATGTTTGCCGGCTCGATGGTGTTGTTTTTGTGAATGGCTTACCACTATCTGCGCTTGAACTTAAGAGTCCAGTCCGAGAAGAGGCAACCATTGGTCAGGCCTATCGTGATGTGGAGTATTACAAGAAAGAGATACCGAAGTTCTTTTTGTATGCCCAAATACTGTGCCTTTCCGATCTTACTGAGGCACGCCATGGTACTATCTCTTCTTCTTGGGAACGATATGGGGCATGGAAAGGTATCGAATCAGAGTCTGACTCTCCGAAAGGGGCTACCGAGCTCGAGGTATTGGCAAAAGGTTTATTCAATAAAGCACGTTTTCTTGATGTCATTCAGAACTTTATAGTTTTTGAAGCAGATGGAGATGGTGATGCGGTTACCTATACCAAGAAGATGTCTATGTATCATCAATACTATGGCGTAAACAAGACCATAAAAAGTACGGTCAACTCAGTACAAGGCAACCAAGAACGAAAGATCGGAGTATTTTGGCATACCCAGGGTTCAGGAAAATCACTCTCAATGGTCTTTTATGTAAATAAAACAAAACGTATTCCTGAGCTTAAAAGCCCAGCCTATGTATTTCTTACTGACCGTGAAGATCTTGATGACCAGCTTTTTAAAACATTTAGCCGGACCGGATATGGCACTTTAGCCAAACGTGCTTCTAGTATTAAGGATCTAAAAAGCCGTTTATCTCATCTTGGAAGTGAGCTGATCTTCACAACCATTCAGAAATTCCAGGAAGATCCTGATGCTAAGAATAAGCTCAGCGACCGAGAAAACATCATTGTGCTCACTGACGAAGCTCACCGAACGCAATACAGTATGCTTGCAGGCAATGTACGTCAGGCTTTGCCGAATGCAAGTTTTTTGGGTGTAACCGGAACTCCGATTTCACTTGTACAGCGTGATACGATGCGTGTTTTCGGAGACATTATTAGCGCATATAAGATTGGTCAGGCAGTAAAAGATAAATCAACAGTGCCAATTTATTACGAAGGTCGCCTTATACCTCTTCATCTTGCCGATAAGTTCGTTGATAGTAAGCTGGATGAAATTCTTGGAGAAATTATTGTTGATGAAAAAGCCAGAGCTCGTAAGGAGTGGGCTGTTCTTGAAGAAGTTGTTGGCGCTCCAAGTCGCATAGATCAGATTTCTGAAGATATCGTCTCCCATTTTAATAATCGACCAATTGAGGGTAAGGCAATGGTAGTAACAATGAGTCGTCCAATTGCCGTTGCAATGTATCAGGCAATCAAGAATATTCCCGACGCCCCAGAATGTGCTGTGGTTATTTCGAAGATGGAAGACTTTCCGGGTAAAATTCAGGCAGAGCATGACGTAAAGAAACTCGAAAAAAGATTTAAGAAAGCAAATGACTCTCTTCGAATCGTAATAGTATGCGATATGTGGCTTACCGGTTTTGATGTGCCTAATCTGCATACTATGTATCTGGATAAGCCTCTTAAGAATCACGGGCTTATGCAAGCAATTGCCCGTGTTAACCGTGTTTATAAAGATAAGCCAGGCGGTTTGATCGTTGACTATATTGGCGTTGCCGAGAATCTAAAAAAGGCTTTGGCGATTTATGACTCAAGTGTTCAGAAAGAAGCCATGATTCCTCTTGATGAAGTTATTTCTGAGATGAGGAAACTACATAGTGATATTTCCCGGTATTTTGCGAATATAAAATTCTCAGGCTGGAGACAGAAAAAAGGCCTTGAGTTGGTTGAATTGTTTCAATCTGCAATGAACGAAGTTATATCTGACAAGGGTCGGCTTTCTAATGACCGGAAAATGGCATTTATGGGTGGTGTATCAAAATTATCCAAGCTTCATGCCCTTGTTATGCCTGGCGAAGAAGCAATGAAGATTGCTACCGATCTTCAATTTTTCCAATCAATACGTGAGGCGATTAATAAGCAGACTGTTATACCGCATATCATATTCCCCGAAGCTACGGAGAGTGCTATTCGCAGTCTTGTCCAAGATGCCGTTCAGGCGGAAGGTGTAATTGACCTATTTGCCAAGGAAGGTGAAGCGAAAAAGAGTATCTCTATCTTTGACGAAAGGTTTGCCGAAGAGATTAAGAAAGTTAAATATCAAAACTTGGCCATTGATACTGTTCGTAAGATGCTCGATCAGGAGATTAAAGTTCGCTCACGAGTAAATAAAGCCCGCTACGAAACAATGCTGACATTGCTCACCGAGCTTATAGAGAAATATGAGAATAATGTTATTAGTTCGGCTGAAATCATAAAACACCTTCTTGAAATTGCGGCTGAAATAAAGAAGCTCGATGAGGCAAGTAAGGAGCTCGGACTCTCCGAAGAAGAGATCGTTTTTTACGACACTCTTGCCGCCAATCCTGATCTTAAAAAGGCCGGTATCGATATTAAAGAATTTGTTAAAGATCTGACGAAGCGTATTCGTCGCGACTTGGCAATTGACTGGACCAATAACGAGACAATCAAAGCGCGTATCCGCCAAAATGTCAGACTACTGTTGCTTCAGAAGGGTTTCACTGAACGAGAACAGACGGAAAGATTAATTGAATCAATATACCTTGAGACAGTGAGGGTGTATCAAGGATATTTACCAGCATGAGTGAATTAGATTTTAAATTTTTAGAAGAAAAACCTCTCGAAACAATCGAGCAACTTTCTAATTCCAAATTTGGTCACAAGGAGATAGCCTCTACTCTTGCAAAGGTTGTAAAAAATTGTCCCGCCCCTTTTACCATAGGCCTTTTTGCTAAATGGGGGTCTGGAAAGAGCACAATCGCCAACTCATTAAAGAAAGACCTTCCGAAGGAAAAAATTCCCGTGATTATTTTTGATGTTTGGAAGCATGAAGGCGATGCGCTTAGAAGAACATTCTTAAAAGAGATGGTCGCCCAACTCAAACAGCTCGGCAAGGATTTTATTGATATGGACTTCAACCTGAATGAAAGGATTGAGCAGAGCATAAGTCGAAATTCTGAATCAACACTGAAATTTAGAGAAGGGGTAATTCAACAGTTCAGGTGGTATATAATCGGCATTCTTGCGTTTCTTGGAATAGGAGGCTACCTCGCAGATTACTTTGGAAAATTTGATCTATTTATGCTTCTGCTAACCTCAGTTACTGGATTCACCGGCGGAGGGGCTCTATTGGTCTGGCTTGTAAAAAATTCGGTTAATCTTTTCAGCAAAGAGACAGTAACTTATGGTGTAGATAGATTTGAGGATCCGCACCAATTTGAAGAAGAATTCGGAAAGATTCTTAAAGCTCTGAAGAATGAAAGGGTTCTTGTCATTTTCGATAATCTAGACAGGGTGATTCACAATAAAGTAGTGGAGGTCTTATCTACTATTAAAACCTTTTTAGAGCCAAAAGATATTGAAGAAAAGAAGAAAGAAGTAATTTTTTTAATTCCTTGCGATGCCACAGCGATTAAAGAGCATCTGAAGAGTGTTTATATTCCACAAGGTGCAACAAGCTCTGTTTTTGATCCTGACGAATTTCTTAGAAAATTCTTTAATTCAATTATATGGATACCGGACTTTATACCAAGCGAATTGGAGTCATTTGCCAGTAAGACATTAAAAGATACCAAGGTGGCAACCCTAGATAATAGTTATGTAGCATGGATCATTACAAAGGCTTTTAGAAATAACCCTCGTCAAATTATTCAATTTGTAAACATACTTCTAGCTAATTATTTGTTAGTTAAAGAACGACAAGGCAAGAATGGTGATTTCCCAGAAGGATTTTTAGAAGAAAATATACCTCAGTTAACGAAATATCTTATAATGAGCCAACTATTTCCTGACGAGACAGAATACTTGAGAGATACAAGAGTAATTGACCTTAAGGATATAGATTTTGAAAAAAATGATACACCAGTTCACAAGATGGGACCGGGATTCAGTAAATTTATTAAAGAGACAGAGAGTATTCCCATTAAGAATTTGAGGATATTCTTTACTTTAAGAAAATCTGAACAGGAAAAGCAATTTTCGGGATTCGATTCTTTTGTTCAGTTTTTAGAAGATAGGAAGACGGAAGATGCTCAGAAATATTTCGATCAGCTTGGAGATTTCAAAGACTCGATGTTAGCAAATAATTTTAGTCAGGCAATAAAAACAAAGCTCGAGGCTAAGGCCAATCCAGTTTCGTCCATTAACCTCATACATACTTTGTTTGAGGTTATATTGACGCAGGGCATATCGCTCACAGATACAGCATATGATGAAATAAACAATGTATTGAAAGGTGGGTGTATAGATAATCTCCACTCAATTCCACCCGAATTATTAAATTCATCTCTATTTTCTAAGGGAGATGTATATAGAAAATCTATTATCGAACAGTGGATAAAAGTCCTACAAGATTTTGTAATTGGACCAAACAAGTTCAAAACGGACGAAAATTTCTTAAAAGGTACGTTCTCTATCTTCTCTAATAATCCCAACTATCTAAGCACCGAACAAGCAAATAAGGTAAATGACATATTGATATCTAACATCCCACACAATATTGATGTGGCGGAAGTCATTGCTGCCAATAAGGATTCTAGAGATAAGTTTATTTCTATCGAGTATCTCAAGGGCTTTATCGCCAATATCCCAAACGAGGGCACCATATCTGATGTTTCGAGGAGAATTAATGTTTTAAATCAACTAGAAGAATACCTATTTAAAAAAATAGATAAGGATTCTATTGTTGAAAAATTCACCCAAATCTTAACTTATCAAAATTTAAATTCGGCAGCAGATTTGTTAGAAAAAAGTGGTTTGATTCAAAAAATTAAGGATTTCATAAAAATAAAGTCGAGTTTATTTTCTGAGGCGAAGGATGTTGCTAAAGAAAATTTTGTATCCAGTTTAATCAGCGGGTTCAATGGTGTACCAGACAACGACAAGAAATCCATGTTTATCCCTATATTTCTTGAAACCAAAAAGTATGTTCTACAACCGAAAGCCCAAGAGATAGAAAACTATATTAATATATTCTTGTCTAATACTACTCCCGATGCATTAAATTCATTTATTGCCGAACTCGATAAACAAGATGCGGACAGTTTCTTTAACGATTCGACGAATGTGGCTATTTATAATTCTGCAGAAAAAAGGGCCGTCGATGACGATCCTTTTAGAAAGACGATGTGGGAAAAGCTGTCAGATGATAGAAAGAAGGCTTTGCTGTCTAATCTCTGTGGGTCAAATATTGATAAGGGTGTAATATTTATGGAGAGCCTAGGTTCTGATGAGAATAAAAATATTTTCGCAATATTTGATAAAGTATTTAACCAATTTGACAGCTATACTCCGACTCAGAAGCAGGCTATTTTAAAATTTGTTAATAGTCGTAAGGCAGGTAATGATACCAAGACTAGAGACCTTTTGGCTAAAAAAATTGAAACCTGCCTTACAAACTCAGATGTATCATTGCAACAAATTGGTCTGGATGCTTTTAATAATGCCGATCACATTGCTAAACCGCTGAAGAGGGTGATTATTAAGGAGGTGTTTGATTGGTTACGCAAACCAGAGATATTACCTAAATACCAAGAAGCAACTATTAAAACTATTTTGTCTGGAATAGAGCATCTTAACGATGAAGAAATAAAAGAATTTACACATTTCTTATTCGATGAAATTGTAAGAAAATCTACTAACGCGCACCACATAGAAGATACGTTGAAGATTATACAATCTATGGATCCAAAACCTAAATATGAAGAGAGGAAGGAGAATTTCGAAGACATAAAAACAAGAATCGATAGTGAATCAGACGCTCAAATTAAAAAGTCTCTTATTGTGGGGCTTCTCGGCCTTATGCCTAGTAGAACAAATGAAAAGAATAAGGATTTCTGGCAGTCGATTGAGGACCTGAAGCCAACTGATTAAATGCCTAAGAACGGATGATCATAAAAAAAGAAGATTTAATTTCTTTTATTCTTGTGATAGTAGTACCCGATACCTTATCTTTGCCTTCAAACCCCGTTCAGTTGGTAACCCCCCAGTTTACAATTCTGGGTAGTTAAGCTATGAATGGACGCCAAGGTCGATTTTTGTTAGTATATTCTTAACAATTCAGCCTAAACCCTTCAAAAGCCCCCAAAACTCTTGAAAGGCATGGCATAAAATTACCACGTGTATACTGAACCCGTCGTTCAGCTCCATACACGTGGTCTATGTCCGAAAGGATATAGGAGGCCGAAAGGCCTCGGCTAGCGGCGGGCTTTGTGTTTTGAGAAGTCCTCGCTGGATAAAATCCACGTGTATATATGATTAACCCAGCCGAAGAAATCGTAAATGTTTGGCTACAAGATAACGGCCATTTTATAATGAACAATCTTGTTGTGCCTAAAAAGAGTCGTCTAAATATAAGCGGTAGGAAAATTGGCGGTGGTCGTGGCAAAGAGATTGATTTTGTATCTACGGATGGTAAGGGGCAGTATTACTGGATAGAGGTCTCCGTCTCACCGAATCCGCGTATGCCCGGGGGAGCTGAAAAATCAAGAACTTTATTGGTTGAAGCCGTGTTGAATAAGTTTGTAAAAGAGAAAGGCGACTGGTTGCGCAATCGTCTCAAAATTAAGAAGGCCCACAAGTGGTTCGTATACTCACCCAATCTTTTTCCGAAAAAATCCAACGCCGAAAAATTATTTTCCGACGAATTACAAAAACGCAAAATTAAGGCAGTTAGTTTTGCCGCTATATTAGACGAAGTTTACGACAATCTAAATTACTTGGGTTTGGATTCTCCGCGACAGTACATATTTCTTATCAAGAGGATGGGATATAAGAAGATCTAGCCCTGCCAATGATCTAGGTCATCAGCATCTCGTTCATAGTTAAGCAATTCATATCCGTATTGCTCGTTAATCCATTTCATTCTTTTTTGCACGGCCGTTAACGGTCTAGGCGTTTTTTGTTCTCGAAGAGTTTGTAGAAAGTATCTCAAATCATCAGCGGCATGATCTTCTCCTCTAGTATCCAAATCCTCAGAGTTGTTGTCATCGTGGATTAGGGTTGGTATGGTGCGGATCATGTGTTTGCAGGTATCAAACACCCTTAGCTTTGGCGGGTTATTATTATCCCACCTGAGATATTGATGAACAATATCCCAGCCCATAACACGTTCCTTGGAAGAAGAAACTAGACCCCAAACACCATGACGCTGGTAAATTTCTGCAGTTGTTTCTGGTAATCCCAGCTTAGAAAAAGCACTACCATCAATAACTGTATACTGATACTCTTCTCCTTCGCTCAGGCGACTGATCTCATCGGCATGCTGGTCCGAATCTCTTCCGTTTGAGTAGTATTCTCTATACACATAAACATTGCCTTCATGATCAAGGGCATACCAATGACATGATGTTATTCCGGCTCGTCCTGAGACATCAATAGACCTGAATCTTATCCAGCTGTAAGGGATCTCAAACGGATCCACAACGTGTTGGTCATTGTCCCACTCGGTAAAATATTGGCCCTCAAAAATATCCCAACTACCTTCAAGAAATGCTTTTTGCTGTTTCTCTGGTAAGCTTGCCAAGCTATTTAGATATTCCGGATTAATATATGGATTATCTGACGCTAGGGCTTGAATATAAACAAACTCATCCTTTTCTTTCTCGTTATTCGGATATACTTTGTCAATCCACCTTTTCTTAACCCACTCATGACCGTTACCACCTGGATTAGTGGCACCTATAAACCTTGTATCAGATATTCCCGGCCAACGGAGACGCGTACGGAGGAAGTTAAAATCCTCCTCCGTATTTTTAGTAAGTTCGTCTACGGCAATTACAGCAAACTCTGATGATTGGTATTTTGATGCATCATCTAGGTTACGGAAAGCGATTACACCTCCTCCAAAATAATCTTTAAGTACGAAGTTGTGATCTGTTGAACTATAGTCTCCGAGCCATCCGGGAAATTCATATTTGACCTTGGATAGATGCCGATCTTTTAGTGATGGATAATCTTCGGAGAAAAGTCCGACAGTTACATTTCTCAATCCTCGACTTGCGAAGGATAGAAGTATTCTGACAAGTTTCCACCTCAGAAAGTATGACTTGCCTCCAGCCATGGCACCGCCGTATAAGATAAACTTATGCTTCTTCACCAGCCTGCTTGCCTCATGTTGTTTGGGCGTGAAGTGGGATAGATCATCGATATCAACTTTTTCTTTAATCTTCATTTTTAATCTTCGCTATCATGGAGCATTATTACTCTTATTTTCTTATCCTCTCCTCGACCTTTTCGGGCAAGATATGTGGGATGATGATTTTCAAGCCAATATTTAATGGCAGACCAATGCTTATCTTTCATAAGGGTCATCATTTGGGATTCTCCCATGTCATTTATGAATTGTTCTCCTTCGGTCATAGCTTCTTCAGCTAATTTTTCAAATTCTTCATCATCAGCACACCAACGATAGTATGTTGCCCGTCCTATATTGGCTCGTTCGCAAGCTACCCGTATGAGGGGTACCTTTCTTAAGTGCTCTAAAATCAAAATTTTATTGTCTTCTTTCATGATATCTTTTTAGCCTTTCGGCCGGTTAATTTCTCCCAGCGGTTAATAATAACTTGGGCGTAAGTCGGCACTTTTTCCATCAGGTAGCATCTCCTGCTCATTTTTTCCGAGGCAATAAGAGTTGACCCTGAACCGCCGAACGGTTCCACGATTAAATCATCACGCTTTGTCAGGACTTTTATATAAGGAATCAGCAATTCCAATGGCTTAGTTCCGAAGATAATTCCTTGGCCGGAAGATTTCTGGTCGGCTGCAATGTGGTCAATAAAATCAGTAGGGCATATTTTTTTGCCCTTTTCGTAGCCCTCCCAATGGGGCTTACCGGCCGTGGCATAGAGTGCATTTTCATACTCGGTTTGGAACAGTTCATCTGATTCCGGCTCAAGATTTAACGTGACATTACCCTTTGTGCCAACGAGAGCGATATCTTGTTTGTTGAAGAATTTATATTTCGCCGAGAATCCTTGAACTCGATTCGGGACATGCCAAGTGATGGTGTTGCGATACCTCCAGTGTTTTTCCAACGCATTCCAGATAGTCCGCATATTCTTAGGGTGTTCAAAGATAATGATTGAGAAGTCCTGTTTCTGAATCTTGGAGATGGTGGCCATCCATTGGTCAGTGAAGTCGGGTGGCAAAACATCAGTCTCTAAGTACTTGCGGTTTTTCTTCAAGCCGAACCCTTCGGTCGGTTTGCCGTTTCGGGCTTTGCCATGAAGGTAGTCGAGAATATATGGCGGATCAGTGAAACACATGTCTGCTCGCTCGTCACCCATGAGCTTAAACATCTCAGCTTCGATACATGAATCACCGCACATAATACGATGCGGTCCAAGCTGCCAGACATCTCCTTTTTGTATTTCTATTTTCTCAATCTGTAGTTTCCTTAACTCTTTCTCCAGATTAAATTCCTCTGGGGTGTCGTCGATCCCGAAGATATTATCGAGTTCTTCGCTGTCAAACCCCATGTCTTTTAGAAATACCTCGTCAAAATCTGAAAGTAGATTCCAATCAAATTCCCCGGTATTTTTATTTAACCGGATATTTAACTCCTTTTCTTGTTCAAGATCGGGAATATCTACATACACAACAGGGACTTCTTTTAGCCCCAACTCCTTAGTTGCTCTTAATCGCATGTGACCACCGATTACCACATTCTCTCTGCCTTTTGCCGAGTTTACTATAAACGGATCGACTATCTTAAATTTACTTAAGCTGGCTTTAAGTTGCTCCATACTTTCCTTGGATATTTTCCGAGGATTATACTCAGATGGTCGGAGTAAACCAACTGGAACGTAATCTATTTTAATATTCGACATAATTAAATAATTTTGTTCAATAACAAAAACTTTGGATTATGTCACCGAGATTTTCCCAACCAAAAAACTGTCCGGAAAACTGAAACAAGACCGAGAAAATCCCAGTGGTCTTTATTTCTGTTCTTTGAACAGCTTTCTAACTATACGTTTTTACATCTTATATTTTACGTGGCGATGAGACCGCGAGGTAAGTTGTAAACTAAACAAAAACACAGTCTTTGAAAACTAACTTTCATGGCTTTTACGTCTCATATTTTACACGGGGACGAGGCCGTGAGTACGAAGATATTAGAAATCGCAGAAAAATATCCCTAGTAATTATTAATGATCAGAATCTATTTACCCTTACATAATAGCATAATGTGGCGAAAGCACAATGAGATTTTATACACAGCCACCCAGTCAATAATTAATTCCCCAAATGAGACATCATCTGAGACACGCTAAAAGTGTCTCATTTGTCTCATTTACCCTTGGAATTGGCACACTCCAAACACCGCCTTTCCGTGTGCCATTTGTCCCATTTACCCAAGTATCACCGACCTGCGGGCATCCAAATTTAGACCCATTGAAACCCCTTTAAACGCTTGTTAAAATTGGTTCACGACCACCACGCGGAGGTCGCCGTTCTGGTGTGTTCAGACCTGCCTCCGTCCTCAACTCGAATCAAAATCCCAGATACTATCTGGGATTTTGATTTCTGCAGTTCTGCGCCGAAATCGACTTTTTGTCCAATTTCGGTCTACCGGCCATAGGTCTTGAACCAAGTTTGTCTTAGTAATTTATTCGGTTCTAGATAATTCTTGTTTTCGTTTTATAGTTTCGGTCATCCTATTCCTGTTCTGGTTCTGCGGGGCTGGCCTCTTTTGTATTTGCTCGGACGGCTCGCCGGAATTCCTCCCCCAACCCTCTCCTTCCGGCTCGCTCATTTTTTACTATTTTTTATAATCATCCTCATTTTAGTTCGGCAATTATCCCAAACTTCTGAATCCCACTCTTCGGTTTTAAGTGCTCTAATATATTTCTTCAAAACTTTTTCTATTTCTTTGGAAAATTCATTTGCGTCAATTGTAAGAGATTTTGAATCAAACAATTTTTTGTTTTTTCTAATAATTTTCCATCCTCCAGTTGTTTCGCCTTGATGCAAAATGCTGCAACGAACATTTTTATAAAAATTTTTCTTGGCCAATGTAGAGAATGTCTTATTTCCACTTAAAAAGTCTTCAAAGACCTCTTTTCCTTTCCGGTCGGGTGTTTCATCCCAACCATTCTTAAATGATTGGAGAGCTTCGATAAGGAGACAACAGTTTGCTAATATTGAAAAACCGTTTTTGAATTCCCTTTTATAGATGGTGTCCGAAAATTGAAATGGTTTTAGATATCTTCCGTATAATCTGTAGAAAATTAGATTGGCTATCTGTACTTTTTTGATTTTTAAATTTTTCAAATGAAGATAGCCGAGATAGTCATTGTCGGTTAAATCAACTTGTCTCCCACCAACAAAATAATACGCTAATATAATCATGCTTTATGGCTTATTATTTATAAAACCAGAACTTGGCCAAACGAAGCTATGTTTTCTACCAGCTTACCAACGGTCCCTGGATAGGTATCCCGGTCAACGATATATTTGTACTACTTTCTTTCTCTGTGATTTGGAGATTATCAATGAATATTTTCCAATGAGAACCTGGGGATATACCGCCAACACTAAATCCGGCCTTGATATAAAGTCCGGTTGTTCCATACCAATTTCGTCCTGTGGTGCTTTCTGTAACAGGATTGGAGTCTAGTGAAGCAATACTAAGATTCGGGGTTCCAGATTCTTTTAGTGCTTCCACCTCGACAGATTCCAGAAAATTTCTGCTCGACCAGCCCTCCGTACGGATAGTTTCGCCGTCGGCGTGAAGTGTTATAGATTTAATTTCCGGAATGAAATAGTTGGTGTCAAAATCAAGTTGCAACAAGACAAGTACTGGAGCATTTCCAATTGGCTGAAGTCCGCTGGGCGAGTATTGACTAACCGTAACATTAAATACTTTTTCAATTGGCAAAATTATCCGAGGAATATTCGGAATCGTTGCCGTGGCGGCCCCATTGGTAGCTATCGTGGCATTTATGGAGTCAATCCTAATACGCCAACCAGAATCATTTGAGGTCGAATAAACATAGCCATACTTTTCTTGGTTTGTTGATACAGTTATGGCTCCAGATTGCACAATAGTTTGCCCCGGAGCAACAACGCTCATATTCATTGTGGAATTAAGCATCACCAGCTGAACATTCTCTAGGCGTGCAAGTGGGTTATCGTTTAGAAATGTTACAGTAACCTGGGTAATCATCACGTCATTCTCAAGTGCCTTATAGCCGAAACCAAACCCTCTCTTGATAGGCAAGTTTAATGGGTCATTTTTTGATGTTATTCCCCTAACTTCAAGCGTTGCGGATGTTGGCAGTGGTGTTGGGGTGGGCGTAGGTGTGGGCGTAGGTGTGGCTGAAGGA
>ERZ1292625.1764-Hain-H41-01um-R1-1764-length-23261-cov-25_pt1 | contig 23261 bp, 21 predicted proteins | sample MGYA00564400_ERZ1292625 | MGnify/ENA primary metagenome ERZ1292625 (study PRJEB36523, sample SAMEA6512639) | groundwater metagenome | collected 2019-01-08 | study: AquaDiva: Metagenomics assemblies of 32 groundwater samples | reverse complement strand
CTCGCACCTTTCCCGCCAAAGGCCAAGTTCGCGTCCTGAGCATCGACCTCGGGACGACGAACTCGACAAAGATTCATTTGATGGCGATGACCCGATCAGCAGGCCGCTGGAGGGGCTCTACCTGCGCGGATCCGCTGTACTGCTGAGCCTTATTGTCCATGCCATCTCATCCATTCCCTGCCTTCTTTCTGCTCCTTCTGTTGCAGGACATGCCGCTCCTTCCCCATGTGCATCCTCATTAAGCGTCCGGGTATTGACAGCGGTGTTATTATGGATGTAGGAGGATGCACCATGAAAAATGTCCTGGAGCCTGTAGCACATACCGGCGTGAACGGTGAGGACCGGGGCGTTAGCGTGATCCTGTCTTCCGGTAACGGAAAGCCCGCTTCTTCGGAGCGCGCACACCCTCGAGGGTGGTGACAGCCATGTTTGTTGACAGACGAGATGCAGGAAGGCAGCTCGCCGGGCTGCTGAAAAAGTACCAAGGCCGGGAGGGCGTACTTGTGCTGGCCCTGCCGCGGGGCGGGGTCGTTGTCGGCTTCGAGATAGCCGCACAGCTCAAAGCGGACCTCGACGTTCTCATCGTCCGGAAGATCGGTTTTCCCCGGCAGCCGGAGCTGGCGGCAGGCGCGGTTGCGGAAACAGGGACCGTCGTTCTCAACAAGGAAATCCTGTCCTCCTCCGGCGGCGCCACGGACGCCTATGTCGAGCAGGAAACGGCCCGGCAGAAAGAAGAGATCGTCCGCAGGGTGGCGCTCTACCGGAAAGGCGCGGCCATCAAGGCGCTCAAGGACAGGACCGTCATCCTCGTTGACGACGGCGTCGCCACCGGCGCCACCATGAAGGCGGCCATTGAGGCCTTGAAGAAGGAAGGGCTCAGGAAGCTCGTGATTGCCGTTCCCGTTGCTCCGCCCGTGACCGCCGAAGAACTCCGGGGCATGGCCGACGAGTTCATCTGCATCGGGACGCCGCCGGATTTCATGTCCGTGGGCAACCACTACCTCGACTTCACCCAGGTCACCGACGAAGAAGTGGTGCAGCTGCTCGAGAAGGCAGGGGCCGTCGAGGGGGGCAAAGCCGCATGAATGGCCATGTTGCGGCCCCTACGCTGCTCATCGGGGAGAAGCGCTGCCTTAAGATAAGGGTTGGGGAGTCCGGTAGTTAACGAGTTGAGGAGGTGACTCTTCAACCCTGGCCTGCTAAATTTCGGCTTGACAGAGAAGCATGAGTAGGTGTATTTTATTCAAGCTTTGCTATGAAGGCACCGTGCCGAAAGCCCCTATAAAAGGGGCTTTTTTTCACATTGATTAAAATTTATGCAGAGGTCGTTTGTAGGCTTGTGAAGGGTTTTTCCCGCCTGGCAGCAAAGACCGAACACAACGCAAAGAGCAAAGAGCAGAGCGCATAGAGTAAAGATTTAGGCACGGCGCCATGCTCCATGCCCTCTGCGCTATGCTGCTTTTTCGTAGAGGAGTAAGCCATATGTGTCGTTTAAGTGCGATCACGTCGAGCGAGTATATCTCCCCCATGGAGAACATCCTGTCGCTCGAAACCATGAAGGAAGGCCATGACGGCTCGGGCCTGGGCCTGATGCTCAAGGACCTGGGCGGGCCCTTCAAGGACCTCAAGGACTTTCCCATCCTCTCCACCATCTGTTCGAACAAGGGCGTGGAGGATCTCACCGCGTTCATGAGGTCCCGGGGGTTCGCGGAGAAGTTTTCCTGGGAACCGGCGATCAAGAACGTCCCCGGCGTCGAGCGCAGGGACCACTACCTCGTCAAGGTCTACGACTATCCCGCCGAATACCGGGACAAGCCGAAATCGGAGAAGGAAGACCTGCTCATGAACACGCGGCTCGCCATCAGGAAGATGGGAGAGCCCGACGGCTCCATCTTTGCCTTCTCCTTCTATCCCGACGTGCTGACGCTCAAGGAAGTGGGCGACCCGCTCCAACTCGGCGAGTTCTTCAATCTGGACAAGTCCGACATCAAGTCGAAGATCGTCCTGGCCCAGGGCAGGCAGAACACGAACTACGCCATCTACCTCTACGCCTGCCACCCTTTCTTCATCCAGGGCTACGGCACCATGACGAACGGCGAGAACACGGCATTCGTGCCGATCAGGGAATTTCTCATGGGCCGGGGCAACCCCGGGTACATGGGCTACAACTCGGACTCCGAGGTCTTCACCCACATCGCGCACTACGTGAACCGCTCACTCGGATATCCGCTCCACTATTATAAGGATGTCATCACGCCGCTCAAGGAGAAGGAGATCGATACGCGCTCCGATGCCCAGGCCATCCGGCTTTTGAAGCGCTCGCTCCGGCCGCTCTGCATCGACGGCCCGAACTGCGTCATCGGGTTCACGCCCGACGGCTCGGTCTTCATGGTGCAGGACGCGAAGAAGCTCCGGCCCGGCGTGGTCGGCGGCGTTCCCGGCAAGTACGGCCTCATGTCCGAGGTCTGCGGCCTGGATTCCGCGGTCCCGCAGCGGGACAAGTCGACGGACATCTTCCCCATGAAGTACGACATGGTGATCATCGCGCCCGGCGCGCGGGAGGTTACGGTATGGAACCAGCTTCACGCTTAGACCAGAACCACAAGCTCTCTCTCAAGGAGTTTCCCTATATCATCCGGTGGCGCGAGGACCGCTGCACCCGCTGCGGCCGCTGCACGGCCGTCTGCCCGGTGAAGGCCATCGAGCCCGCGGTCAACATCCAGCGGACCGTGACGTCCGAAGGATCGAGCCCTGAGCCGAAGGTGACGCGCAGGCTGACCCACGTGGTGAAGCAGTCAACGGACATCGAGCGCTACTGCATCGGCTGCGGGACCTGCGCGCTCGTCTGCCCCACGGAGGCCATCTTCCCTGAGTACAACTTCCAGCACAAGTTCTACCACTTCAAGAACAAGGGCGGCATCCCCTATATGCGCGGCGGACGCAGGAACGATCCCTCGGTCTCGACGCTGGACAAGCTCAAGTTCACGCGCATCTCCATGCTCACGGACCCGGCCCTCGACGCCGGCAGGCACGAGTTTCGCATCCGGACGCTTTTAGGGAGAAATCTCAGCGCCGACCATCTTCCGATCAAAGTAGAGGGGGACAGGCTCACGGTCGATCCGAACGTATTTGTTCCGCCGGTGCGCGAGATATACCCCATCCGCATCGGCAGCATGTCCATCGGCGCCCTCTCTCCCCATATGTGGGAAGGCCTTGCCATGGGCATCACGTATCTCAACGAGGTCGAGGGGCTTCCCGTGGTCATGTGCTCGGGCGAGGGCGGCATGCCGCCGAGCATCCTGAAGTCGAGCGCCATAAAGTATTTCATCCTCCAGATCGCGTCAGGTTACTTCGGTTGGGACGAGATCATTCATGCATTGCCTGATATGATCGAGGACCCCTGCGCCATCGAGATCAAGTACGGCCAGGGCGCAAAGCCCGGAGACGGCGGACTGCTCCAGGCATACAAGGTGCTCGGTCTTATTTCGAAGATCAGAGGCGTGCCCCAGTTCGTCGATCTTGCCTCTCCTCCGACGCACCAGACGAAATACTCCATCGAAGAGGCCGTGGCAAAGATGATCACCTCCATGTCCATGGCATGGGGCTTCCGCGTCCCGGTCTATCCCAAGATCTCGGGCACCAAGACGGCCCGGGCGGTGCTCAACAACCTCGCCCGGAACCCCTACGCAGCGGCGCTCTGCATTGACGGCGAAGACGGCGGCACGGGCGCGGCCTATAACGTGTCCATGGACAAGATGGGCCATCCCATCGCGTCGAACATCCGCGACTGCTACCTGGACCTCGTGAAGCAGGGCAAGCAGAACGAGCTCCCGCTCATCGCCGCCGGCGGCGTGGGCAAGGCCGGCAATCTGGCCGCCAACGCGGCGGCGCTCATCATGCTCGGCGCCTCTGCCGTGGATATCGGCAAGTACATCATGCAGACCGCGGCAGGCTGCTTCGGCGACGAGTACAACCGCTGCAATGTCTGCAACCTCGGCAAGTGCCCGCGGGGCATCACGACCCAGGACCCGAAGCTTTACCGCAGGCTCGACCCGGACAAGGTGGCCGAGAGGGTGGTCGAAGTTTTCAAGGCCGCCGACGTGGAGCTCAAGAAGATCTTCGCGCCGCTCGGGAGAAGCACCGAGCTCCCCATCGGCATGTCCGACGCGCTGGGCGTGGGGGACAAGGACATCGCGGACCGGCTGCAGATCAGCTACGTGTGTTAGAAAAGCGGTAGACAGCATACAGTAGGTAGCATACAGGGAACGGGAAGAGAAAAAGCAGTAGGCAGTATGGAGTAGACAGCATACGGGGAAATGCGAAACCGTAATTCGTTTTCCCTGTCTACTGTCTACCGTCTACTACCTACTATCTTTTGAGGGAACAATGATCATCAAAGGCAATGTTAACGGAAAACGGGTCTCTTCCAAGGACCTCGATGAGCAACTGCAGAAGGCCGTCAAGGAAGGCACCCGCGAACTTACCATCCAGGCTAACGGCCAGCACGGCATCGGCGGACGCATCTGGCCCCGGGGCGAGAAGGTGAAGGTCACCATCGAGGGCACGGCAGGCCAGCGCGTGGGCAGCATGGGCATGGAAGGCACGGAGATCACGGTCAAGGGCTCGTCCTCCGACGACACGGGCTGGATCAACTGCGGGGCCGCCATCACGGTGCTGGGCGACGTGGCGAACGGCGCGCACAATGCCGGGGCCCAGGGCATCCTCTATGTCCAGGGCGGCGGCGGCGCGCGGTGCGACACCATGACCAAAAAGAACCCGCGCTTTCCCGACCTCCAGAGCTGGTATTTCCGCGACATGGGCGACTCCTTTGCCGAGTTCAAGGCAGGCGGCATCGCCGTGGTCTGCGGCGTCAATCCCCGGGACCCCGAAAATATCCTCGGCTACCGGCCCTGCGTGGGCATGGTGGGCGGCACCATCTACTTCCGCGGCCCCATCAAGGACGAGTACAGCAAGGCCGACGTCCGGGTCGTGGACCTCACGCCCCAGGACTGGGAATGGCTCACCGCGAACATGAGGCCCTATCTCCAGGCCATCGACCGGATGTCCCATTATCAGGAACTCACGAAGGACATCAACGCCTGGAAGAAGATCATCGCCTATACCCCTGCTGAGAAGGCCAAGGCCAAGGGCAAGCTCAAGATGGGCCTGACCGAGTTCAGGTTGAACGTGTGGGAGAAGGAAGTGGGCAAAGGCGGCATGTTCGGCGCCTACCTCACCCACGACCGTTCCGTGCTTCCCTATATCACCACGGGCGAAGAGCGGCGTTGGAAGCCGGTCTGGAAGAACGACAAGTATCTTCCGCCCTGCGCCTATGCCTGTCCCTCGCGCATTCCGTCGCACAAGCGCGCGACCCTGATCCGGCAGGGGAGGACCGCCGAGGCCCTGGCGCTCGTGCTCCAGTACAGCCCGCTCCCGGCAACGGTCTGCGGCACGGTCTGTCCCAATCTTTGCATGACGGACTGTACGCGCGGAAGGATCGACCAGCCCCTCAACATCAAGGAGTACGGCGCTGCGGCGCTCAATCTCAAGGCCCCGAAAAAAGCAAAGGCAACAGGACAGAGCGTCGCCGTGATCGGCGGCGGGCCGGGAGGCCTCTCGGCTGCGTGGCAGCTCGGTCTCAAGGGCCATACGGTCGATCTCTACGAAACATCGAGCAAAATCGGCGGAAAGCTCGAGATGTGCATTCCGAGGGAGCGCCTGCCCAAGAGAATACTGGACAAAGAGCTCTCGCGCTTCGCCGAGATCGGCGTGAAGGTCCATGTGAACTCGGTCGTGGACAAGAAGAAGTTCGAGAAGATTTACAAAGACCATGACGTGGTCGTGATTGCCGTGGGCGCCCATGAAGCGCGGGTCATTCCCTTCCCCGGCTCCGAAAACGTCGTTGCCGGTATTGACTATCTCAAGGAAGTGAACTTCGGCAAGCCGAGGAATTTAAAAGGCAAGAAAGTCGTCGTCATCGGCGCGGGCAACGCGGGCATGGACATCGCCTGCCAGGCCTATGACCACGGCGCAGAGTCCGTCATCGCCGTTGACGTGCAGAAGCCGGCCAGTTTCGGCAAAGAGCAGGAGATGGCAAAAGAGCGAGGCACCCAGATCCTGTTTCCTAAAGTCACGGAGAAATACGACGCCAAGGCAAAGAAGATCTATTTCATGGACGGCACATCCCTCGACGCCGATATGGTCATCATCTCCATCGGCGAGAAGCCGGTGCTCGATTTCCTGCCTGCAGATATCCACGCCGACAGGGGCTACATCGTCGTGAACGACCTGGGACAGACCTCGGACGTGAAGGTCTTTGCCATCGGCGACGCCACCAAGCCCGGCCTCGTGACCCACGCCATCGGCCAGGGCAAGATCGCCGCGGACAAGATCAACTCCCTGCTCATGAACTACGACTACGTTCCCGAAGAGCGGACCGTGATCCCCTACGAGCGGGTCAAGACCCAGTACTACGAGGTCTGCAGGACGGACGTCAAGTTCACGCCCCGAAAAGAGGCTGACCGCTGCATGTCCTGCGGCTCCTGCAGGGACTGCGGCATGTGCGTGGAGTCCTGCTACTACGGCGCCATCACGCGAAAGAAGCTTGCGAACAAGTCCTACGAGTACGTGGTGGATGAAAGCAAGTGCATCGGCTGCGGGTTCTGCGCCGGGGTCTGCCCCTGTGGTGTCTGGGAGATGGCGGAAAACGTCTAAACCCAAGGCTAGCCACGAAGGCACCAAGGCACGAAAAAAGCTTAGGAAATTGAAAAGCCTGTCAGAAAAGAACCTGGCGGGTTTTTTTGTTGTCCGCGGACCCCCGCTTTCCCGGGTTCCTTTAATTTGACACTTGACAAGACGGCGACTCTGGTGTATAGTTTGTTTAGAAAATTCTAAACGAACAGAACAAACAGTCGGGAGGTGTTATGGGCGGCCAACTGGATGAAGTACGGCACGGCATCATGGATACGCTCGGGCGGATCACGTCATTCTGGGGATTCAGCAAGATCATGGGCCAGCTCTACGGCATGTTGTATCTCTCGGCCGCGCCGATGACGCTCGATGATATGGCCGCAAGCCTTGAGATCAGCAAGGGAAACGTGAGCATCAATATCCGGGCGCTGGAACGGTGGAACATGGTCAGGCAGGTCTGGGTGAAGGGGGACCGGAAGGATTTTTATGAAGCAGAGACGGACTTCTGGAAGATAATCCGGGGTGTGTTGAAGGAACGGGAGAAGAAGGAGTTTGATCAGGCCCTTGCCGGAATAGGCCGTATCCGGACAAAGTCCGAGGAAATCCTTAAAAAAGAAAAGAGCGTTGATACGGCATTTGCCCTCGATCGGCTGAAAAAACTGGAGGACTTCATCAAGACGATGGACCAGCTTGTCGGCGTTCTGCTGACCCTCGAGGACCTGAAGCGGAACTTTTTGGGCATCGTGAAGAAGAAATGATGAAGAGTCACTGTGGCCGGGAGGTGCTTATGACGTCAAGAGAGATTCATATGGTTACCGGGGCGTTCGGATTTTCCGGTAAATACATTGCCGGAAGGCTGCTTGATGCAGGCCATGAGGTCAGGACGCTCACCAACTCGCCCGATCGCGAGAATCCTTTTGAAGGGCAGGTCAAGGCCTACCCGTACAATTTTGACGATCCCGAAAAGCTCGTCCAATCCCTCACGGACGTTTCCGTTCTCTATAATAATTACTGGGTGCGGTTCAACTATAAGGATTTTTCCTACAACCATGCTGTAGAGAACAGCCTGAAGCTGTTTGATGCGGCAAAAAATGCCGGGATCAAGAGGATCGTCCACATCAGCATCACCAACCCGTCTGAAGACTCTCCTTTCGAATATTTCAGCGGGAAGGCAAAACTGGAGAAGGCATTGATCGGGTCGGGATTGTCCTATGCTATCTTGAGGCCTGCCGTACTGTTCGGCAAGGAAGACATGCTGATCAATAATATCGCCTGGTTCCTGCGAAGGTTCCCGGTCTTCGGGGTGTTCGGCGACGGCAAGTACCGGCTGCAGCCCATCCATGTTGATGATTTGGCGGAGTTAGCGGTGGAACAGGGCCGAACAGTGAAAAATGTCATTCTTGACGCAATCGGCCCCGAGACATTTACTTACCGCGAGTTGGCGCAAGCAATAGGTAAAACCATAGGAAAGCGAAGACCGATCATCTCAATCGCACCGGATATGGGATATTTCCTGGGAATTTTTGTGAGCTTTCTCCATCACGACGTGACGATTACCCGTGATGAAATCGAAGGACTCATGGCCGATCTTCTCTATACCGGCTCACCGCCAGCGGGAAGGATAAAACTGACGGAGTGGCTCAAGGAACATGCTTCCTCGGTCGGGAGACATTACCGTAGTGAGTTGGCGAGAAGAAGGGATAAAGTGAAGTCGTATGATAGGCTGTGATCACGGACGGTGAAGGGCTCTTTTTTTGGAATCCCTCAGTTACGGGGGGAGCAGCCCTTTCGCTCTGCCGCGCAAGCGTGCACAGTGGGCAATGGTTGCACAAGGATATACGTCCTGTCCCCGCAGCACGTACGCTTCGCACGTGCCTGCTTTGGGATAAGTGGTTTTACCATGATTTGCGGGGCACTTACAAGCGCGTCTATCGCTCAAGAGCTGCTCCCCCCTGCTCATGTATCCCCGTCACTGAGGGATTACCTTTTTTTTGAATTAATAATTGACAATAAGTAAATTTAGCATTACTATTGCTGACGGTAATACCAAATTATATTGCAAGGATGGTGACTGATATGCCGGAAACAATGAACAGCGCCTCAAAAGGCCAGGTGGCGATCACGATGGCCAATCTCCCGCCCGTCGCCGGGCTCCCGTCGAGTGAGTTCGGCCTCGCCATCGGATACGTCCTCGGGCATCACCTCCTCAACATCCGGGACCTCCACTACGGCTACTGGCCGGAGGGCCTGCCGGTCGAGATGCAGAACCTGGCCCAGGCCCAGGCGAACTATACCGAGCTGCTGATGTCCAAGATCCCGCAGGGGGTAAAGACGATCCTCGACGTCGGATGCGGGGTGGGAAACACGGCGCGCAAGCTGCTGGACCGCGGCTATAAGGTGGACTGCGTGTCGCCGAACGGGTTCCTGACGAGCGTGGCGAAGCAGATGCTGACCGGGCGCGCCACGGTCTTCGAGACCAAGTTCCAGGACCTCGCGACCGACCGTCGCTACGACCTCATCGTCTTCAGCGAGAGCCTGCTGTTCATCAGGCCGCTTGATGTGGCGTTCACCAAGGCGCTGAGCCTGTTGAACCCCGGCGGGCACGTGCTGATCACCGACATCTTCGCGGTTCCGGCCGAGGATAAGAGCCCGATCGGCGGCGGGCACAACCTGGTGGAGTTCCGGAAGACGATCGCCCAGCACTCATTCAAGCAGGTTGATGATATCGACATGACCGACGGGATCGCACGCACCTTCGACCTGCTCGACCAGACCTACCGCGAGGCGTTGCAGCCCGCGTATCACATGCTCCTCACCCGGATCGCCGACAAGTATCCGTTCTTGATGCGGCTCGTGCGCTGGAAGTTCCGCAAGAAAATGGAGTACTACGAGAAGAAGCACTTCAGCGGCCGGCGAGACGGGAAGAACTTCAAGAAGTACAAATCTTATCGTCTGCTGCTGTTCAAGCGGACGGGCTGAGCATGACGGCGCCCGCGGAACCCTAAGCCACGAAGTGAAGCTTGGCGCCTGGTGGCAATAATCAGCGGCGAATGTGCTCGAATCAGCGCGAATACAAAAAGCCCTTTGTCTGAAACATGGTGAAGGGCTTTTTGCTTTGTGCCCGGACGGGACCCGTAAATCTCTTGCCTTTTTTCCCGTTCTGTACTATTTTTGAGTCATGAAACGGATTTCCGAACTGGGAATAGTGCTGTAGGTTTTTGGGCATGGGAATGACACCGGACTTGAAAATTAGCCTGAGTGCGAGGAGATTACTCTGACGGAGGTCCTGCAAACATGAAAATCAAAACGGTCCTGCTTCTGCTCTTTTTTGGTTCCCTGGCGGCATTGTACAGCTATTTCATTCCCGACACGGTCCAGACGAGGATAACCGACGCCCAGATGACGAAGGTGGATGGGCGGTTCATGATCGCCACGGAATACCGGCCTCTTGTCAACGAGGACGCCAAGTACCGGCTCAAGTTCGATTCCGGCACGGTCCAGAACGAGGCGATACGGTTAAAGGGGAAGAAAGTCATAATCAAGAAATATGGATGGCGTATGGCGCTTTTCTCCATGTACGAGAATGTCGTGAAGATCGAAGCGGTGAAGTAGGGACCCGGTAGTGCACTTGGGGCCACCCTTGCCCCGGCTTTCAAATGCACTCGGAAAAACAGGGAGGAAGCTGATGAAGATGACAGGTCAGTATCTCCGGGGCACGCTTTCTCGCCTGCGGGACCGGATCGGGTCGTTCGCCATATTGAAAAACAAAAAGGAGGGCGAGAAGGAGCTCATCATCCGGACGGCAATTGTGGCGGTCCTCGTACCGCTCGTGCTGTTCATTACCGCGGGCGTTCTCCTGTATTCGAAGGGGGGCATACTGTATTTCTCCGGCGTTCTGCTTATTTCCTGCGCCCTCGTCGCGGTCTTTACGGACGTCACCGCCGGCCTGGGAGTGCTCCTGTCCCTCCTCATCGGCTTGTTCGGAGGAATATTCTTCGTCGTGCTGTACCAGTATGCGATCAGGCACAGGGAACTCACCTCGCAGGGTCTGGCGGTTATCCCGGCTTATATCCTTGTTGCGGCCGTCCTCGGCTGGCTGACGGTCCGCGCGGCGAAAAAAAGCGCCGGCCGCCGCAACGATGTTGCGAAGAGGCAGGCGGTGCGGATCATCCTGATCGGCAACGCCGTGATCGCCGGTATGGCGATGACGCTCATGATCTATTTGTCGATACAGGCCGGGGTCCTGTAAGCCGGGGCAGGGCGCAGAGAGCGGCGCCGCGGCCGGTTGATGCATGAGGCGGGAAACACGACGACGGCGCGCTTTTTTGCGCCTGTGCTCAGCGGCAGACCCGAGTAGTTACGAGTTTTTTACGGCCACGTTTCAGAGCGAGACGAATAAAGCCCCAAGCCGACCACCGGCTCAGGGCTTTTTGTTGTTTTCAACTGATTCACCGGGGCTGCTCAGGTTTTTTTCCTGCCCATCCTCGTTTTCTTTATTCCATAGTTGAAATAGATCACGAGGCCCAGCGCCAGCCAGATGAAGAGCCTGATCCACGTGTCCCGGGGAAGGCCCGACATGATGTAGAGGCAGGTGAGGATGCCGAGGATGGGGGTCGCCGCGCCCCCCGGCGCCCTGAACACCCGCGGCGCCTTGGGATCGGTGTACCGCAGGACCAGAACGCCTGCGCAGACGATGGCAAAGGCGAGGAGCGTGCCGATGCTCACCAACTCTCCCACGATGCCGATAGGAAGCAGGGCGGCCGCGATTGCCGTAATGATTCCGGTGATGATGGTGTTGATGTAGGGCGTTCTGAACCGGGGATGGATCTTTGCCGCGAAGGGGGGCAGGAGGCCGTCCCTGCCCATGGAGAAGAATATCCGGGTCTGTCCGAGAAGGAGGACGAGGACGACCGAGGTCAGGCCGGCGATGGCGCCGATCTTCAGCAGGGGAGAGAACACCTGGAGATTCATGGCATCGAGAGCGACCGCAAGGGGCGCCGGCGTGTTGAGCTTTGTGTAGGAGACCACGCCGGTCAGGACCAGGGAAACCGCTACGTAGAGGATCGTGCAGATCAGGAGGCTGCCCAGGATGCCGATGGGCATGTCCCTTTTCGGGTTCTTCGCTTCCTGGGCGAGGGTCGAGACCGCGTCGAACCCGATATAGGCGAAGAAGATGACGCCTGCTCCCCGGAGAACGCCGCTCCAGCCGAAGACGCCGAAGACACCCTTGTTTTCCGGAACAAAAGGATGCCAGAGCTCGGGCTTGATGAAGAAGACGCCGACCAGGATGAAGGCGAGGATGATAGCTACTTTGAGAAAGACGATAAAGGCGTTGAAGGAAGCCGACTCCCGTATCCCGATGACGAGGATGACGGTGACGAAGACAACGACGAAGACCGCCGGCAGATTGAAGAGCGCACCGGTGAAGGCCCAGCTCTGCGTCTCTACGTTGTACAGGAAGGGCGGCGACGTGAGCGCTTCGGGGAGAACGATGCCGAAGCCCTTCAGGAAGCTCACGAGGTAGCCTGACCATCCGATGGCAACGGTCGTTGCGCCGAGGCTGTATTCCAGAATAAGGTCCCAGCCGATGATCCAGGCAACGAACTCTCCCAGGGTTGCGTAGGCGTAGGTATAGGCGCTGCCGGCAACGGGGATCATGGAGGCGAACTCCGCATAGCAGAGCCCGGCAAAGACGCAGGCCACCGCCGCGATGATGAAGGAGAAGGTAATGCCGGGACCCGCGACCGCTGCGGCGGCATGGCCGGTGAGCACAAAGATGCCGGCGCCGATGACGACGCCGATCCCCAGGAGTATGAGGTCGACCGGGCCGAGGGACCTTTTCAGCCCATGCCGACCCTCATCAAAGGCCTCGACCGTCAACTCGGCAAGGGTTTTCTTTAAGAACAGTCTCTTCATCGTTCGGGCTTAATAATGTCATATTTTGGCGGAAAATGCAACCATGTTTTTTATTGTTTTTTATTGTGTCGCGAAGGCGGTTGACAGCCCCGTCGTCTTCTGCTACTCTCGTTGCATCCGGTAAGCCGGAACGGAACCTCCGGCGTCGTCCGGATTTGTTCTTCGCCGAAGCGCAATTCCGGCGACGATCGGATCGGGATCAGAAGGGCCGGCACGGCCCTTACGTTCAGGGGCGGGGCGTGATGAGCGCATGAAGATACCTCCCGTATTTGACAGTACGGAAAGAATAGGCGCGGCCCTCCTGTTCCTGACCGCCGTCATTGTTGCTGCGTTCCTTGCGATTCCGCCCGGCCTCTCGTTCACCGGGCCCCTGCTTCCCGGCCCGGGTGATATCCATCGTCTCTCGCGAAACCCCGATCCGCCCCCGCTGCCGGAACCGGACCAATTCGACGCGGAGTTGTCAAAGGGAAAATTTCTCGTAGCGAGCCGCAATCTTGGCGACCCCCGGTTCCAGGAAACCGTCGTCCTCCTGATCAGCTATCACCGGCTCGGCGCGGTGGGATTGATCATCAACCGCCCTACCAGGTTATCGCTTGCCGAAGCCTTTCCGGACGTCCCTGCGCTCACGAAAAAGACCGACGACCTTTACTTCGGCGGTCCCGTAGAGGGACGTCAGGCCCTGTTGCTCATCCGGTCCCCGGGCAATCCCGGAGAGTCCGAGCGAGTTTTCGACGGCGTGTACGTCAGCTCGAGCATGGCAGTGCTCAGCCGCATGATCGACAGGCAGAGGACGGGGAGGCACTTCAGGGTCTATGCGGGGTATGCCGGTTGGTCGCCGGGGCAGCTTGAACGGGAAGTACGGCGGGGCGACTGGCACGTGGTTCACGCCGATGCAAAGACCATTTTTGAGAAGAAGGCCGGAAAAATATGGCCGGAGATGATCCGCCGGGGAACCGAGCTCCTTGTGCGGGACCCAGGGCGCCTCACGCGGATGGTGCTCTCAGGGGAAGCCGGACAGTCACGAACGCGTGAGAAGAGAAAAATGGTGTCGCTCTTTTATAGCCCTGGACCATGATCTGCAAATGGGCGAGGCCTTCCCCTGTCCCTCATTCCCGTTGGTCCGGGGCCTGACATTTTCTCTTTGTCTTCGCCAAAATTTGCTTGATTATCGCTGTAAATTATATTATCTTCTCAGGGTAAGCGGCTTTCTGAGACAGATCAGCCCACGAGGAGTTTCGAACGGAATGATGTCCTTTGCGAACAAACGGGTATTGGTGGCCGACGATTCCCAGACAATGCGCATGTTCCTCCTGTTTCACCTCATCAAGATGCTGCCGGGCGTCAAGATTACCGAGGCCGTGAGCGGCGCCGATGCATTGGAGAAGCTCAGGAAACAGGACGTTGACCTTATCCTGACGGACATGAATATGCCGGAACTGGACGGGGCCGGGCTGATCAACGCCGTCCGCAATGAGCTGAAAAGGGACACGCCCATCATCGTCATCACGACAAAGGGCGAGCAGGTGGACCGGGAGAAGTGCCTTGTCCTCGGCGCCAACGGGTACATCACGAAACCGCTCAACCCCCGCGAGCTCAGGGAGACGATGCTGAAGTTTCTCTGGAAAGCGGAATGAAATGAGAAGCACGGCAAGGGACACGGTCGCGGACAGGGGAAGGGAAAAGGCAACAACAGGGATTAGGGTCCGGGCAGAGCGGGGACGTCGTATCAAACCTTATAAGGACGGTGGGACCCGGGATGGGTGATCATGAAAAGGTCGTGGCGAGATTTAACGACAAGAGGCTGCTGAAGGGATGTGTCAACGGGTTTACCGGTGATTCAGCGGTTGTCATCATTGAAGAGGCGGCTACCGGCAAAGAACACGCAGTGCCTGTTGAGGATCTGAAGGCCCTCTTTTACGTAAGAACCTTCGAGGGCTCTAAAGATTACCAGGAAAAGAAGGTTTACCGTCCGGGCAAGAAGCCGGGGCGCAAGGTCTTTATCAAGTTCCGGGACGGGGAGAAACTCGTGGGTTTCCTGGAGGCTGACGTGGCCCCCGACAAAGTCATCTCCTTTTTAAAGTCCGGCGGCAACAAGGCGGGCTTCTTTCTGCGTCCCGTTGACGCTGACTGTAATAACACACGGATCTTCGCCGCATGGAATGCAATCGATGATATAACCACGCTCCCGTGATCCTTCCACAGCTTCTCCCGTTCTCTATCCCGTGATGACGACTTTCTCCAGGGCCGAGGAAAGACAAAAAGGTCGGCTCACCAGGAAGGCAGGGAAGGGACAGGACATGCCGCACATAATATCTGCAAGCAGGCGGACGGATATCCCCGCGTTTTATTCAGGCTGGTTTGCGGGCAGGCTGAAAGCAGGCTTCACCTTCGTGAAACACCCCTATTCGGGAAAGATGACGCGGGTCTCTCTCAAGCCGCAGGACGTAAGCGCCATCGTCTTCTGGTCGAAGCATTACGGACCTCTCCTCAGCAAACTGGAATTCATCGAGAAGACCAGCAAACAGCTCCTCTTTCACTTCACTATAACGGCAAATCAAGAACTGGAGCTTCATGCGCCCGGGTACAGGGAGGCGATAGAGGACTATCATTATTTGGTCAGGAGATATTCGGCCGAGCAGATTATCTGGAGGTATGATCCTCTCTGTATTACCGACAAGCTGTCCTTCGAAGTTCATGAAGAGCGGTTTATACAATGTGCCGAGATGCTGAAGGGACATGCCCGCGCGTGCTCCATCAGCTTCGTTTATCCTTATAAGAAGGTGATAAACAACCTGCGGAAATATACCGACCATTCACTGATCGAGATGTCCGTGGAAAAGAAAAGAGAATACGCCGGCCGCCTGGCCCGCAGGGCCGAAGCCTGCGGAATACGATTATACGCCTGCTGCAACGATCATCTTCTGTCCGAGATGGTGCACAAGGCAAGCTGCATAGACGGGCGATACCTCGCGGAAATTTTTAACGCCCCCATTGATACCCGGGTGGCATCCACACGAAAGGAATGTGCCTGCACGAAAAGTGTTGATATCGGAGCTTACGATACCTGCGCCCATGGATGCGTCTACTGTTATGCCACTACCGATAAAGACCGGGCGATGACGGCCTTTCTGCGGCATGATCCGGAGTGGAATGCTTTGGGCAGGCAGGTGGATGATGGAGAGAATGAAACGACCTCAGAACAGCAGCCGTTATTCAGATGATAGAGCCATGAATTGCGTTGACAGGTAATGCGGGAGAAATACAAAAAGGGCAAACAGGCAGGCCCCGAAGGGGCGGGGCCTGCCTCATTCGGAATTCAGGCGGCTGAGCGTTCCCTCTTTACCACGTGGGCCGCTTTGGGGCCCTTGGGGCTGTCAACGACCTCGAACGTAACTTCCTCGCCCTCGGCAAGGGTCTTGTAGCCTTCACCCTCGATCTCGCTGAAGTGTACGAAGACATCTCCCCCGTCTTCCCGGGCAATGAACCCAAAGCCTTTGGATTCATTGAACCATTTCACGGTTCCTTTTACTGCCATTGTACGGTCCCTCCTTTTCATGAAATAGAAGAGTGCGGAAATTCGCAACAAAAAAGCCGCGAAGTTGAGAGTCTTCGCGGCCATTCATAGGGCAAATAAAGCTTCCGAACTTCTACAATATATAATCGCGCCCTCCGGCCCGGAAGTCAAGGGCCAATATTATCGCGCCCCGCGTCATTTTCCCTGTCTTCCAGTCTCAGCTCTATTGACACAGAGGGCTCCGCATTCTGCGCTCTGCTGAGATATTTTCCTTTACTCCCTCCCTATGCTTTTGATAGAATGATGGTGCTTATGTATTTTGGTCCGCCTTCAGGCAGGCTTCATGGTTGAGCGTATGAAAAAAGGGATTTTAGCACTGTTCGTTCTGTTGTCCCTCTTCGCCTGCGCCCGTCTGCCGGTGACGAAGCCGGAGGATGCGCTTGAACAGGTCTCCTGGTGGCGGGGAGTAAAACCCCGGGACGATCTTGAATTTAAGGATATCGCTTCCGCGGTGCGGCAGAGCCTGGAGTATTACAAGAAACTTCCTCCGGAGACCCGGTTCTCCCTCGGGCCGGACCGTGTTGCCGTTCTTGACATGGTCGTGACGCTCCAGAATTTTCTCCTGATAATAGAGAACAGTTCACTCACCTATGATCAAAAGGTAAAACAGATCAAAAAGGACTTCGTCCTCTACCGTTCCGTCGGATCGAACAACAGCGGCAGGGTGCTGTTCACCGGATACTACGAGCCGGTGCTTACGTGCAGACTGAACGCCGATGACGTGTACAAATATCCTCTCTACAAAAGACCGGAGGACATCATAGAGATAGACCTCACGCTGTTCGGCAATGGCTTTCCAAAGAACAAGATCTTCGGACGGCTCGATAATAAAAAGGTCATTCCCTACTACACGCGCGAGGAGATCAACCACAGGCAGGCCATCGCAAACAAGGGCATGGAGATACTCTGGTGCAAGGAGCCGGTGGACATCTATTTCCTCCAGATACAGGGCTCGGGCAAGGCGGACCTCGGCGACGGGAACATCATAAGCGTGCTCTATGACGGCCAGAACGGAAGGCCTTACCGGAGCATCGGCAAATACCTTATCGACACCGGCGCCCTCCCGAAGGACAAGATGTCCATGCAGGCCATCCGCGATTACCTCCGCGAGCACCCCGACCAGCTGTTCGAAATTTTGAACCAGAACCCCAGCTATGTCTTCTTCCGCGTCGACACCGGCCCCTCCCTCGGGAGCATCGGCGTGCCGCTTACCCCGGGGCGGTCCGTCGCTACGGACGGCAAGCTTTTCCCGAAAGGCGCGCTGGGGATCATCCGCACGGAAAGGCCGGTCATCGAAAACGGGGCCATCAAAGAGTGGATGCCATTTACCCGGTTCGTGGTGAACCAGGACACCGGCGGCGCCATCAAAGGCCCGGGCAGGGTGGACCTCTTCTGGGGCCAGGGGCCGGAGGCGGAGATCGCGGCGGGGTACATGCAGCAGGAAGGGGAGCTGTATTTTCTGATGAGGAAAAAGTAAAAAAAGATAATTTTGATGAAGTCGTAAAAACTAAAAATCCACCGCTGAGGCGCTGAGGCGCTGAGACGCTGAGAAGAACGTATTGAAATTTAGGAGCTTTTCTCCGTGCCTCCGCGTCTCTGCGGTTTAAAAATGACTTATCACGAAACCATCAATTTTAATTTACTCCACGGCGATCCGGCTATCGCTGCTCTTACTCGTAAACACACCTTGAATTTTACGGAATTTTGGTGTACCTTTACAATAATGATTTCCGAGAGTCGTTGCAGGGGTCAGGGTCAGTACCGACGCGTTTGACGCCCCATGCTGCATAGCTTCACTCTTGGCCTTTGGACTTAGTGCCAAGGGTATGTCCCCCTCTGTGAAAGGAGAGACGCATGACCATCTCTGGAAGGGAAAAAAGGCGCCAAACAAGGATAAAAAGGGAGCTTAGAGTCGAGGTCAAGACCGGTACGCAGACAATGCAGATTTATTCAGTCGACCTTTCAGAGGGAGGTATAAAAGTTGGAGGTGCAATGCTCAAGCTCACCCCGGGCGAGCAGGTCGAACTCGCAATAGAGAAAGACTCAGAAAAATTTACATTCAACGGCCAGGTCGCGAGAGATGACGGTATTCACCACATCACTCGCATAGGCCGCGATGGGAATGCATATTTCGTCAGAATACTCGACGAGCGCTTTTCCGAGTTCGTAAAAGCAATTTTAATGTAAGGTAACGGCGCTTGCGGCTATTTACCGGCGGGTCCTGACCCTTTTCGGGACCCTCTCCTGCATGACCCAGGCGGCGATGATTAGGCCGAGCGTAATGACGGTGAACACCAGTTTATTCATGAGCAGCCGCTCAAACTCGAGCGGGCTGCCCGCAAACCGGAAGGACGGGCTTGTCCACCAGATCGTTTCGACGATGCCGGACACGATGAAGGCCATGCCCGGCCATTCGCGCCCCTTGACGAGCAGTATCGCGCCGGCGAGGAAAAAGGCGAAGCCGAACAGCCAGAACACGCGAAGCTCATAGATCTCCCTGCTCCGTTGTTCCCATTCCTGGATCGCTGCCTTCAAGTCGGACTCCCGCTCATAGTCTTCCTTATGCTCTTCTCCGAATTTGTCGCGTAAGACGTCCCGGTCATCCTTCGACTTGTTCGCTTCGGCCTTTTTTCTCTGTTTGTCAAGCTCATCAATGCGCTTTTTGGCGGCATCATAGCGGGACACCAGCTCGTCGAGCGATGCGGCGCCCTTGATGGCCTTCTTGGTTTCCGTCTGCTCGTAGGTGTCCAGGACCGAGCTCCGCGGCTCGAGATACCGTACGTAGATATGCCGGACAAACTGCGTGGTCAACACAAGTACCGCCAGGAGAAAAACCGTTATCTTGAGAGCTTTCATCGTGTTATCCTTTCTCTTAGGGGTTTCGGCCTGACCGGGGTATCGGCGGGCCGAGAAGTCCATGTGTTTCCGTATAGTTTAACAAAAGTGATGGCGGAAAGTGAAAGAATTTGAAGATTCGTTTTGCTCGGAATGGAGTTGGTAGTGCCGGCAGGGCCCCTGGTCCTCCCGAGCGGAGAGAGGGGATAACGCCGCCGTGAGGGGCGCGTTCCTCAGCGACCCACTCGACGGCGTTGTTGGAATTACCATGTTCTCTGCTACATTCTCGACAGTGTGAATCAGTATTTTACCTCACTGGTATTCAGAATACCCTCTATCTGCTCGACATTTTTAAGCGCTACTTTCGATAGCGTCGTTTTTTGACCAACCGGGACTTTTTCTGCGGTATAGATCTCATTGAGCGCTTTTTTTAGGACATCTTTGCTCAGGGAGACGTCATATTCGGAGAGCACCCGCGTGCTGGCGTCAGGGAAGATGGTTTGGTTCTTCATCCTGTTTTGCTCCGTTTTCAAAATGAATGCTATGTTCGCCTTCTCAATAGCATTCATCTGGTCCGGCAGAGCATCAAAATCTGCAGGACTGTATTTCGTATTGATCTTCAGATACCATGCTTTGGAATAGAACCATTTGTTCAGCATCGGATCTTTAAACTGTCTCCCATGGCGCGCGAAGATCTCGTTGCGTGCGATCCTCATCTCTGCGAGTGAAAGCGGTCGGAGCTCCGTTTCTGTCACTTTTACATTCGAGCTGTTGGGAAAGATGAAATCACTGTTCCAGTAGGTGCCGGCGAATGACGTGTTTACATCAGCGTTCGGAATATACTTTCGCTCAGAACCTATGGAAAGCGCCAATAGGTTCTTTCCTGTGATCGCAATCGATCGCTGGGCGCTTCTTTCAGCACCGTCGGAAACGGTGTACTGTATCGCATACCGGTTCTTCTGACGTTGAAATATGTCGTGGTACACCTCGGTCAGCATCTGTTGCAGATTGACCACATCGACAAAATAGTATCTTCCGAGCATCTTGGACGCCAGGTCGGAAAGGTCGTTCTGCGCCACATCTCTCCCGATTCCGATGATGTACACCGGGGTGTTCATGATACTCTGAAGCCGCAGCAGATCCTGCCGTGTGTAGCTGCTTTTATTCTCCATTCCATCGGTAAAGACGACAACACATTTGGGACCAGTCTGTCTGTCTATGCGAAGCAGGGCTGAATAGATCGCATCATAAAGAGCCGTCATCTTGTTGACCCCGATATTCCGAACAGCTCGCTTTACCTGCTCATAGTCGGTCGTAAATTCCTGGTCAAGATAGACATAGTCGTTAAATGAGGCCACCTCAATGGTGTCTTTCTTCTGTTTTGCGATCTCATCGATCAAGTTCAAAATAGCTGCTTTAGCGTCGAAAATTTTTGAGCCATCCCCCATGCTGCCGCTTTTGTCTAGGACCAGGCTGAAACTAATCTTTTCTTTCTGAAAGACCTGATACAGATCATCGATTGTGACCTGGACCTCTTTTCCGGTGCTGTCCTTTTCCTTGACTTGCAGGGCACCCGGGTCCACATTGGTCACGAGCTTTCCATTGACGTCGTAAATGTCAATGTAGATCCTGATCTTGGGGTATTGCGAGGTGTCGATCTGTCCGATATTGAGCTCGATCGTCGGGTTAGTGCCGGTTCCAGTGGTGCCGGAGCCTGTGCTCTGTCCATAGACTTGACCAGCTGCCAGCAAAAAAGCCAGACATAATGCTATCCATGATTTTCTCATTTCCACTCTCCTTATGGTTAATTTCTTCCTGATCCTGCTCTTGAGAATAGATGCTTTTTACCTACTTAACCGCGCGTGCATGTTCAACGACTTTCATGTACGCAATAAGTTCCGGACGATATTCAAAGTGCATCGTGTCGTAGTGGTACCACCATCCTCCCCAGATGAAACCGTGACGCTCGAATACTTCAACGATCTTTGCCGGTATCCTGTTCTTGTAGTCAAGCCGTGCCTCCTCGTCCTGATTGACGTTACGCCAATAGTTCGATTTCTCGACGTTGATGTCCACGGCTGCTCCAAAGGAATGCACGCTCAGACGATTTGTCCCGGCGATGGGTCTCCAGGTGAAGCTTCCTCCGGGTCGAAGAAGGTAAGGCCACAGCTCGGGCAGTTTATCGAGTTCATCGGACACGGCCTGGAGTGCCTTGTTTACGCCGTTGATCGTGGTGACCATCATTGTTGGCCCCTTTCCAGAAGGAATCCATTTTACCGGGGCAAGTCTTTGTTTCACGGCTTCTTCGGTCGAGCCGTACATTTGTTGAAAGAAGTTTTCATTGCGGATCCGTCCGGGATCTGCAAGATAGGGCAGGCTCATTGGCAGGGTCAAAGCTCCGTCGTTCGGATCATGTACCGCTGTACCGGTGGTTGCCTGAGGACCCTTTCTTTGGGCAAGACTTGGATAGCGATAGAAGAACATGTCGAAAATGTCGGGAGCATCGAGAAGTGCCTGTGGTGATCTATCAAGTCCGTCATCAAAGGGGAGTGAGGTCCCGTCCGGAAAAACCAACTTGCCGTTTACCAGTTTGAAGTTGAAATCCGGATATGCGGATCTCAGTGCTTCGAAGGCAAAGGAACGCAACTGATCGACCGTGAAGCTTTCGCTGTATGCAGGTCGCTGGATCGTCGATTGAGCGACCGGCTTCTTTGCTGGCGAAGCAACCTCGGCAGGCAGAGTGGTGGGCGCGAGCAGACCAAGACAAAGCAATAACAGTAATGTTTTCATAAATGAACGGAGACCCATTGTACCGAACTCCTTTTACAGATTTTAATGAAATTCAACACCCCGGGTGAGCGGCTGACCCCGCAGGGGTCAAGTCCGTCTCGAACCGGCTTGATATGCCGCGCTTCGCGGCATATCAGGTTCGGCCGCTCACCCAGGGTAATATACCGCCGCGAAGCGGCGGTATATTACGCGCGTCACTCGCCGCAAGGCAAGTCGATGTGGATGCGCTCGTTAGCATCATCGTCGGGCTTTACTTCGTTCTGTCCGACCTGTCCGCTCATGCATCTGAATTACATCTGAATTTCTCGAACCGGTCTTCGTCGAGCAAGTAGGTCGTGTCGCAGTAAAAGTCTCCGCCGCCCGAAGTGCCGAAGAATATGTGCAGCCATTGGGCCCGGGGAACCTGAGACCTGTGCATCAGGATTAGGGATATCTTTTTTTCGCCTGCCGGTGACCGGTCCGGAGTGTACCACCGTCGATACGACGACAGCTCGTTGCCTATATGAGGGTCCAGCTCAGCACGATTGCTCTCGATAAAGGAATGCAGACGGCTTTCCAGCTTTCTCACATCGTGATCCCGGATGTCCCACCAGCGCGCATTCCCTCGGGGGGACATGTCTTCAGCGAAGACTTTGCTCACGATAATGCCTTCAAAGCTTTCACCGCGGACCAGGGTCCCCAGCAAAGGATAATAGAAATGCAGCCATCCCGAGACGGCAACGATCACAATGAGCAGCGAGGCAATTATCGCCCGCTCTTTCAGCCCGAGCTGCCGTTCATCGGCGAGCCGCTTCCGATAGAGCTTCGCAGCCAGCGCGCTGAAAACAACGAAAGATAAGGCAAGAAAACCATAGGCGTAATATTCCAGCCAAGCGAACCAGGGGTTGGGAATGCGCGAGTGCATCAAGAAATGCAGGCCCAAACCAACTGATATCAGCATGGCCAAGAAAGCAGTCATTCTGCGGAAGATGCATCCGAAAAGGGCCCCGCAGAACAAGGACGGAAATAGCAGAGCAAGAGTGCACGTAGCACCGCTGACCACCTCCTGCCAGGGAGTGTATCGATCTCTCGGCACTATTTTCAGGGGCCATACGATGAATCGGTTAATTATCGGTTCTGCCGTATCACGGGCGAACATGTAAGCAGCGATAAGCGACGCCGCAGATAGAATTGCCGCTGCTATCCGGATAGGTGATTTAGGATTATACATGGTCAAAGCACCCGATACAAATGCAGCAAGATAAGATAACGAGTCTGTAGAATAAGCCATTATTCGTATTAAAATGTGCCTTAAATCAGATAGTTACGGGCAGCAAATTTGCCCAAAATGGCCTTTTCCTACAGGTTCAACACGCGCGTCACGCGCCGTCCTTTGGCGCGTCGCTGTGGACGCGCATGTTGGACTAGTGCATTGTAAAAATAGTTGTTGATAGTTTAGGCTCTTTATGGCATAATT
>ERZ1292625.1762-Hain-H41-01um-R1-1762-length-23285-cov-34_pt1 | contig 23285 bp, 35 predicted proteins | sample MGYA00564400_ERZ1292625 | MGnify/ENA primary metagenome ERZ1292625 (study PRJEB36523, sample SAMEA6512639) | groundwater metagenome | collected 2019-01-08 | study: AquaDiva: Metagenomics assemblies of 32 groundwater samples | reverse complement strand
TTTCAAGATCGAAGAGAAAATTACGGTAAGGCCCCTCCATCAGGTCCGAGGGTCGGACGTGATAGCGTTGCGCTAACCCGTCGAGGAATCGGGCGACTCGGCAGGGGAGGCCGTGCCGGCCAAAGGGACGGCATCGTCTACCACCTCGCGCCCGGGCATGAGGTTGATCACCGCGTCGACGATGGCGTTTACATCAGTGAGAGAGAAATCGTCCGGCTCGATCAATCCGCGACCGATCGGATCTTTTTCCTCCGCAAGTCGCACGAGGCAGGTATCGACATACCGCCTTGCGATCGCCACCCCGCGAGCATCGGTGGTCTCCTCGATCTTCGGCAGCGGTCCGAGCATTGCGAGTTTGAATCCAGAGGGCAGGCGAAGTTCCGCCTCGATCCCGGACGGCAATGCGATCGTCGTCCTGCGTTCCTTCTTCCAGTCCGAAAAGTTCTTGCTCATCGTCTCCTCCTGTTTGATTTGGTGGGTGGGCTCCCGATTCGAACGGGCGCCCGGATTATTGCGCCTGATCCCGAATAGGCGATCCGAGCCAGGAAGGCGGAGAAGGAAACCTCCCCAGGTGTCCCGGCCACCATCGACCCACCCATCCGGTTTATGTGTTGTAACTCGCGAATGTATTGCAGAGGGTGAACGTGCAGACCGTGGCACTTCCCGAGTGATATTCCGCCATCCCTTCGATCGTCACGGTGACGATCCCGGGTCCCGCCACACCAGTAGGATGCTTCGTCAATTTCAGCCGGGGAACCTGTAGGCGGAGGTATTCGTTAATACCGGAGACGATGGAAGTCGCCCCCTTGAGATAAACATCGACCGCCAGCGCCGTCTCGTTCTTCACGTTGAGCCAGTCGGTCTGGGCAATGTCCGCCGTTCCGGCGAACCTTGCGAACGACCGGAAGCCGTCCCGGAAGTAGTAGGCCGGTGCGGTTGTATTGTTGATGCGATCCTGCCCTGCGATCCGGTTATCAAAGATGAACCTGAAATCCCGGTACCTCGTTACTGCCGCCCCTCCGATCTGCAGGGAGGCTTGCGACCACTTAAACGGCGTGATCCCCGCATCCCAGGCAGGAGGGACAGCCTTCGTCATCAGCGTGCATTCCTTCCCGATGATTCCCCACGTTCCTCGCACGTAGGCCCCCGCCGCCACGGACAGTTCGAACGTGTTGATGTGGGAGTCCATGTAGAGAAATGCCGAGCTGACCGAAGCGTCCCCTTGGTGGACCTGGAACGCATAGGGAGGAAGGGTCTCCACCACGGAGAAGTCTCCCGAGACCGGGTTGAACGTGTGGACGTAGGCCAATGTCCCGGAGGAAGTGGCCGCCGGAGACGATTGCCCGCACAGGCCGCGCAGAAAATGCCCCAACATGATCGGGTGTACGTTCGCCACGATCGGACCGGCGGCCCGGGTGTAGCCGAGGACCCGGTTCGGCGTGTCCGGATTCCCGGAGATGGAGTCGTCGAGCAACTCCTCCGGGTTCCAGTCCAGCCCGTGATTGGCAAAGGGCATGTTGTACCACGAGGACGGAGCAGTCGCCCCCGCACTGTTCTGCCGGCAGACCGCTACATACGCATTGCTTCCGAATCCTGGCATCTCTGCACCTCCTTCAGGCCATCAGGGTTACGAGCAGTTCGATATTCGCGGCAGCCCAGAAATCCGCCGTCTCTCCCTGCGCGGTTTCGTATTCGATCCGTCCGAGTTGCGTCCAGTCCGCCTTCCCGGACAGGTTTCGATTGGAGTCTGTCTTCACGGCTTGCCGTACCAGATTCACCAGCACGTTTCGCTTCTTGATCGCCTCAAGCACTCCGTCGACGGAATACTCGGAGCACAGCAGGGAGAACCGAAGCGTGGTCTGGTATGGGTCCGCGCTGCCGATATTGCCTTCTACGTTTTCCTCCCCGGTGAGCGTCACCCCGATTTCCGGCCCCGTAGACGCCCCCACCTCGGAGGGCTCCATCAGCACCGTCGCTGTTGGAATGGCGGTTTGGAGCAGATCGACGATGGCCTGCGTCACCTCTTCGTAATTGATCGACATCTATGGATTCCCTTTCAGCATCTCGGAGATGACGCTCTGCGCCAGTTTCAGCGCGATCGTCTCCGGGGGAAGCATGGGCCGGGGGGGATACCCTGGATGCATGACCTTGCGGACCACGGCCATCGGCGTGCCGGAGAGGAACTTCGCACTGCGCTTCTTGTGGCCGTAGGACTTGAACTTGCCCGGAGAGCCGAGCACTGTACCTCCCGCCCACGGGAACGCGAGGGCCTTGGCGCGTCGAGGCAGGATCGCCCACTTCGGCTGTCCCACGTAGATCCCACGGCCTTCCTGGTGGTATTTTGCTATTTTCAAGGGGGAGCCGACCCGCACCTGTCCTTTGCCCGCCTCGGATCGGAACGAGGCGCGGAGTTGCCCGGAGGCTTGCAGGGGCCTGGAGGACCCTCCCGAACGTCGTGAAAGGAGCGTACCGGGCCGCAACGGCGCCCACTTGCCCCATGCACCGCCCATCTCGAAGTTCCGGTAGATCTCCTTCAGGAGTTCCATGCCGAGCGCGGCGAACATCGGGCGGGTATCGCCCAATTGCTTGGCGACCCTTTCCAGGTCCAGGTCTCCGATTAGGACTTCGACACGGGAACTGCCGGTGGTCGCCATTACCGGGCATCCTCCTCATCGTCGATCCGGTCGGGATCGACCTCGGCGTCGGCGATATCGCTTGCCCCGAAGGTCGGCGTGTAGATATCCAGATTCGTCCACAGCGTCACCAACGACCCCGCCCCGAGCGCACCGCCACCGGAGGCCACCAGCGTCGTCTTCTTGTCGATGAGGGCTTGGAACCAGTCCAAGACGCCGGAGCGCATCTTGTCCACTCCGGCGTCTTTTCCGGCCTCCCGCACATTGCGTTCGAAGAAATACACCGTGGCGAGCGCCTGAACCTTGCCCACGAGGACGGGAGGCGCAGGTGTTACGGGGACGGTGATCCCCGCCGTGGCAAGATACCCGTCCGCCTCGTCGGATGCCTCTTCCAGGTACCCGTAGAGGGTTGCGGAGGTGGCGTTCGTCGCGGAGAGTTTCGGGTATCGCGTCTTCCATGCGTCGACGGTGGTATAAAGCATTTCATGACTCTCCCAAGTATTGGCCTGTTAGATTTATTGTGGCCATCAAATGTACTTTCCTTCGTACTTGCCAACCGTGCTCTTCATCGTGGTCGCCATGAACTCCGCCGCCGCATCGCTGGTGCGGAACTGCGCCATGAACTCCCGTTCCCCTTCGTTGCCGACCCGAAGTTTCACCTGCATCGGCACGCCTTCGCCGAGAAGGCGATTCGCCTCCGAGTAATAGGACAGGGCATCCGGGGCCATCGGGTCATTCGGCGCCTTCAGGTACCGCTCCTCGTACAGTTTCTGCGCTTCCCTCGCCCATCCGAGGACCTGCGCATCCGGTCCGGTTCCGTTGTTCTGCTCCAACCGGTAACGGCACAGGTGGATGAGATCCCGAAGCCACAGGAAATACCCGAGGATCCGGTCCGGGTACTTCGCCCGGTCCCGGACCACGAGATCGATGTTGCGCAAGAACCGGTTGCGCCGCACGTCCTCGGTGAGATACCCGTCGTGCGCGATCCAGGTATCGGAAATCACCAGCGCGTACCCGACGCCCTTGTTCATCTCGGTTTCGGGATGCTCGTGGACCACGCCGTAGAACCGCATCCCCTTCCGGTTGCGGAACAGACGCATCGGAAGATCCGGTTTCATGTTCATCGGCGGATCGACGGACAGGTGGTGCTGCTGCAACCCGTAGGCGTTCAGGATGTTCGGGCGCAGATACTTGATGAGCTTCGAGGGACTCAGCATCTCCTCGTCGGAGTCGATCCACAGGATCCAGTCGCCCTTGGCCTGCGCGATGGAGTGATTCCTCGCCTCATCGAATCCGACGACCATCGGATTCAGGCCGTCGATTACCGTTGCGCCGTAGCACTCCGCGATGGACCGCGTTGAATCGGTGGTCTTCGGATCCACCGCAATGATCACTTCGTCGGCGAACTTCCGCACGCTTTTCAGGGTACGGTGAAGCATCGACTCGGCGTTATAGGCGATCATGCAGACAGATACGGTCTCCCGCGGGGCCTGCCAGCGGAGCTTACGCTGCAGGTTGACCGTGCCGGTGGGCCTGTCCGGTGCGTTCTCGTAGATCACGTAATGATGCCCGCAGGGAGTTCCGATATCGTCCTTCGTCACCTGCCGGTAGAAGACCTGGACATCCTTTTTTTGCCCGAAGATGTCCATCAGGTCGTTCATCTCGTAGTGCCGCAGGTGGCAGCGGTGCGGGAACGTCTCGTAGGACATCGCCTCCCACGGACCATAGGGAACAGTGATGAAGACCGTCCCGCCGGGCTTACAGAAAGATTCCATGCGGCGGATAAGATCACCGGGATCAAGAACATGCTCAAGCACTTCGTTTAATACGACGAGATCAACCTGCTCGAATATCGGATCGGCGAAAGTTCCCGGAAGAGGAATCCCACCGGTACATCCTCCTGCCATTTCATCGTAGACGTGGAATTGGACGTTGTCCTGTTTCGCATACTTCTTCTTGCACTCCTCCGCCAGCTCGATGTTCCGGGGCGTGACATCCAAGCCGACGAACTTCGCTTCCGGCAACTCGTTCGCCGCCCGGATCGTCTGGTGCCCGATCCAGCAACCGTAGTCCAGTACATTCTTGATCTTCCCTTTGTTGCGCCGCAGGAAGTCGCGAAGGGTAAGCCAGCGCGTCTCGTTTTCGCTCTGTTCCCAGTGCTCCACCGTCGCTCCAGCGTCCACGAGCTTGTAGTGCTCCCGGTACGCCTCGGCGGATTCGGTAAACGCCCACCCCTCGCGGACGAACTTCTTCTCCTTCTCGCAGAGGGGAAGCGGGTGATCCTTCGTGATCTCCCGGCACATCTCTATGTCGGAGACGCGCAGGAACTGCTTGTAGACCCGGTCCGGGTCGGAAGTACGCTCGGCCATGATCTCATCGGCGAGTAGCGTCAAGCGTTCCGCCACCGGTTCCCATCCAAGCGATACGCCCTGCTTGTACGCCTCCCGGTAGAGCCGCTGCCATCCGATCTCATCGTGGTAGAGCCGCTTGATCTCCTTCACGAACCTTCGCTGAACGTCTTCGTCGAACCCATCCCCGGGGAGCAGGATGCCGGTCCCGGGAGCGACCGTCTCATTCAAAGCACCGCGAGCCGTGGACAGGAAAGGCAGTCCGCACGCCCGCGCCTCCATCGCGCTGATACAACTGATTTCATCGAATGTCTGCGCTACCGGCGACGGTGTCGGATAGACGTAGAGCCACGACCGGGAGTAGAGGTCGTAGAGTTGCTTCTTCGTCAGGTTTCCAAGCAGCCGCACGTTCGGAAGTTCCTTACAACGCGACCAGAGCATCTCGTAATAGGACTTCATCTGCTCGATCGTGTTGTCGTAATGCGCGACCAGCAGGGTTGCTTCCGGTACCTCCTTCGCCAGTTGTTCCATGATGCCGCCCGGGCGCACGAGATTCTCCAATCCACGTTCCGGTCGGGCCGCATAGACCATCTGCCCCTTTGCTTTGTCAATGGACTTGCGGGGTGCCGGGAACAGGGAGAGGTCGATCCCGTTGCGTATCACCTCGATCCCCTCGTCGGGGATTCCGTAGACCTCTTTGTACTGATCCTTCTGGAACTGACTCATCAGGAGCACACGGTCGATCTGGTACATCGTGCCGCGCACCTGTCCTTCGGTCCTGCGAAGCGCGAGATCATGGCACCACAGGAAGCAGACCTTCGCGTTGTGCGGATGCATCAGGAAATCCGCAGCCCGGGAGATGATCAGCACGTCGATGTCTGCGCCGCGAGCGTATTCCGCAGACGCCTGGATCGGCAGATATTGGACCTCGTTGACCGCGATGGGCCGCTCGCAGGGAGAGAAGACGATGACGCGGTTCTTCCCGCCGAACGGATCTTTCCCCTTGGCGAATGCTTCGGCCAACTGGATCGCGGCGGTCTCGGAGCCGCCAAGGGAGCGCTCCTTGATCGTGTTGCCGTCATGGTTCATTCCTGGGCTGACGATGACGAAATTCATCGGGCACCACCTTTTCCGATGAGCCGTCCGATTTTCTTCATCGGCACCACCTCGCCGCTTGCGAAGATCTCAAGAATCGCCCCTCTGTGCCGCACGATCAGTTCCTTGAATTCCCCATCCGTTACGCCGACTCCCTTTACCGGATCGCCGTGAACCGTACACTTCACGTACCCCAACCTCCCGCAGACACAGATCCCTCGCGTCATACAGCCTCCTTCTCCGTTTTGGGTAGTTTCGGAACCTTGATTTCTTCGATCGCTGCGGACGAATAGACCGTGACCTTCAGCCAGAACGCCCGTCGTTTCGGGTCGCGCAGATGGGGATTCGATTTCGACAGTGGGATAAAGACCTTCTTCACTCCATGATCCCCTCCGGAACGATTTCATGGCAGGTCTTGCATTGGACATAGGTGCCGTACGGGATCCGGTCGACCTCCTCCCAGACCGTGCCGATGACCCCGCGGCGGAACGCGTCCTGGCAGCATCGCGTCACATCCCCGTTGCTCATCACCATGACCTGTCCCTTGGAGAGCCACGGGCAGATGTACCGGGGATGCTGGACCTCGGGGACCCAGTCGATCAGGCCGCCCCAGTTGTTCGGATGGAGCACGCCGTCCCGCGAATATCCCCACGGGGAGCGCGGATCCTGCTGTACCGGGTAGTAATGCCCGGTGATCCGACGCAGCGCGACGATGGTCCGCATGGTGGATTCCGCCTCGTGATCGGTCACGTCGATGTTGTCGATGCCCGCAGCGAACAGTTCCCGGCCCAATTCCTCCGTGAACAGAAGGCCATTCGTGTTGATCCGCAAGCACAGGTACCGGGGCATTACGTCCCGCGTCCGGCGTACCCAGTCGATCAGATGCGGATGCAGGAGCGCCTCGCCGACGCCGAAGAAATTCAATTCCTCCTGCGTGCCGGCGGATACGAATTTCCGAAGCCAGCACAGGGACCGTTCGAACACTTCCTCCGTCATCAGGCCCACGTCCCGATGCTCGCCCTGCAAGCGGCAGGGGCAATAGGGACAGGCGAGATTACAGATGGAGGCGATTTCCAGATTCTTGATCGCCTTCACGGTTTGGTTCATGTCTCCTCCGTTTCGAATTAGAAAGGGCCGCCCCGTTGCCGAAGCGGCCCTTCCGTGAAGCCTTACGGTTGTAGGCTATGCGTTTACTGCGCGGAGTTCACCCCGATGATCGTCGCGGCGAGGGTGGTATCCAGCACCTTCTCGTCGTCGTACACGCCGACCTCGACGAACTCGGCCTTCTTGCTGCGGTCGAACGGAAGCGCCTCGACCGCCATGTTCGGGATCGCGGGGAGCGTCCACCGCAGCGTTGCGCCGAACTGCGGACGGGGGCCGATCCGGGACTGACCCGGCGCCTTGTAGAAGATCAGCACCCGGTCGGAGAAGAACGAGGCGAGGGCAGCCGTGATGTTCTCGCCCGCCGTGTTGTAGTACCCCTCGGCGATCTGGCATTCCGCGTTGAAGATCGCGGATGCCTGCGCGAGCGTGGGAATCCCCCCGCCGTGCGGGAACAGGAGCCCCTTGACCGGCGAGTTGACCACGAAGGTCTGCCACGCCTTGGTGCCGAACACGATCCGGTTCGGACGGAACCCGGTGGTGTTCTGGATCTGGTTCTGCGCGTTGACGATCGCCAAGTACGGATCGCCGGGATTCGCCGCCGCATTCCAGGCGGAGGCCACCGTGAATGCCGTGGAGACGTTGCTGGTCGAATTCACGATGTTGAACGCCCGGACTTCCTTGGCGATGCGGATCGCATCGACGATGAGCTGCGCTCCGTTCTCCCGGACGTTCCAGAGCGCGTCGGCGTTCTCCCGGTCCTCCAGCGTGATCGGGTATTTCGCCGCGTAGTTCTTGCAGAAGTACCCCATGCTGGACACGGAGAACTTGAGCTGGTTCGCCTCCGTGCCGGGAGCACGTTCCAGCGATTCGCTCCGCAGGAACTCGCCGAGCGGGAAATACTTGATCATGTTGGACTGCTTGTCGACAGGAATCACCGGGAAGATGAATTCCCCGACGAGGCCCTGCGTGGTGTAGTTCATGATCGCGTTGGACAGCGGAACATCCACGTGCAGATCCCGCCCCGTGGCGTCGTAGTTCTTCCAGACAGCGGTATTCTTGTCGCTCATGTCGTTATCCTCTTTGGGGTTAAACTGCGATGTAACTGGGTCCGCCGAAGAGTTCCGCGGTCCCTACGCTGCCCGAAGCCGCCGCCGTGATCAACCAGCCGAGCGCAACCCCTCCCGAGGTGACGATGGCCACCTGCCCGGAGTTCGCGCCGCTCTGCCCGATGAACGCCCGAACGCCGATGGAGGTCGCCATGTAGATCTTCGACCGTCCCTTGGAGATGACCTGCGCGTGCTGGCCATTCTCGGGCTTGTTCTGGAGGATACCGTAGGCGTTCGACGCCGACGTGGCCAGCACCCCCGAGAGGTTGACGAACTTGTACTGCTGACCGGAGAGATCCGCTCCGGCAACGACCGTGTACGCGATGCCCCAATTTCCTGTTCCCATGTATTTTTACCTCCCTTAAAGTGCGATGTAAGATGGACCGTCGAACAGATCGACGACGGCGTTCGTTGTGCCTGATGCTCCGTACGTCACGACATGCCCACGGGCATGTCCACCCGAGGTGACGATGGCTCCGCCTCCGCTGGTTACGGCGGATTGGCCGACATACGCGCCGATGCCTGCGGAAACCGCCATGTAGAGATTCGTCCGGCCCCGCTGAATCACGCCGCCGGTACTGCCCGAAGCGACCGCCGCCCGGAGTACGCCAGCGATCGGCGAGGTAGGCGATCCCGCCAGCGTTCCGTCGTAGGTTACAAACCGATACGCCCCGGCGTTCGTGGAGCTGTGCGTCGAGGTAATCGATGCGCCGCCCATCAGGTCCGTCTGGGCGTCCTGGATGTAGACCGGTGCTCCGAACAAATCGACCCGGGCAAGTCCGCCGGATGCGCACTCGGAAGCCGTGATCCCCCAGGCATATCCTGGAGCGGTAATGAGTGCGCCTGCGCCGGAGGTGACATTGCTCTGCCCGACCCATGCGCCCTTACTCGTGGCCTGGCACATGTAGAGCTTCGTGCGTCCCTGCTTGGCGTAGGCCACATGCTCCGTGCTCTGCGGCTTATTCTGGATCACGCCAACGGGATTGGTCTGTGAAGTTGCGAGAACGCCGGTCGGACCGACGAACTTGTATTGCTGCGAGGAAAGGTCCGCTCCGGCCACCAGCGCCAGATCGTTGCGCCAACTCATTTCTTTCCACCGACGTAGGCTGTCCACGCCTCCGGATGCTCGATCCGGACGATGTCCCGGGCCTCCGAGTAGGAGATGCTGCGCTCCCGCTGGATCTTGATGGTCAGGTCGTGGACGGACACCGTCTTCTCGCCCCTGTCTCCGTCATCGTCGCCGCCCTCGGCTTTCTCTTTGAACTCGACGATCTTCGGGCGCGTTTTCAGTTCCGTCACCTTGTTCATCCCCCAGGTCGTCTCCTTGTCGCCGTACTTGCGCGGCTTGATGCCGATGGCCTGGAAATCGGCCTTCAATCCATCGACTTCGGCCGGCAACACTTTCCCCTCCCGTACCAGCGCATCGACTTCGAGCGTGAACACCTTCAGCGCCGAATCCATCTCGGCCTTTTCCGCCCGCTCGTTCGCGGTTTTCGCGGACAGGACCGCATCGTCGCGTTCCTTCGTGAGGGCCATGATCTGGTCCTCGTACTTCTTGATCTGTTCTTTATCCATCGGCTTTCCTCCATCTTCGTCGGAGTACGTTCGTACGTCACCATCCGATCCATACGCCCGGATGTCCCTGGTTCCGTCCGCCATGAGCGCCATCTGCAGATCCTGCAGGTTGGACACGGCGGGGAGATCCGCCCCGAGGAGCGCGACCGCCCGGAGGACGCGAGGCCAGATCCTGCCCTCGCCGTCCTTGTAGTTCCAGTACACCTCCGCGCTTTTGGTCCGGTACCGCTTGCTCGTGATCATCTCGTGCAGCGCGTCGGGAACGTCCACCAGATCCCCGACGAGCTTTGAACCAAACCTCCGCAGATTCGCAACCCATCCCAGGGCCGGAGCCCCGTCTTTCTGTCTGAACCACTTTTGTGCCTCATCGTGCCCGAGTTTCACCGGAGGACGTACGCCGAGGGAATGAAACGCGGATACCATCGAATCGAGATCCGATTCGGAATAGGTATCCTTGTTCCAAGTGCCAGTCGAGAAGATTTCCACGCCCCGCAGGTCCTTCGCATACTGATGCGACATGGTTCTCATCATCTCCTTTGCCCGGTCCATCATGGCCTGTCCCCGGGCCTCCATCTCCTTGTCGCCCTTCTCCTTGCCTTCCGCCATGAGCGCCTTGCCCTTTCCCATCATTTCGGCGGGCGTCATCTTGTCCATTTCCTCTTTCGTATAGGGCATCGTATTGGCTCCTTTAATTCAATCTCCCTGTAGCCGCGATCTGCTCCGTCACCGTTGGCGTCGCGAATCCCTCCTGCGGCTTCACGTCGATCCTCCCCTGTTTCAGCATCTGCTCCTGCCACCCGTGATCGAGGCGAGTCACGGGGAGGAGCATACTGCGACATTGGTAGTGGTTCGGCGGCGGGTATCCATTCAGCGTCCGATCCGTGAATATCTTCCCGTGCAGCGCCCTACAGATCGGTGTCGTTACGGAATCGATGATCGCCGTGTACCGGTACGCCTGTACCCATCCGCGAAGTTCCGGCTGCTGCATCATGGTGAGCCGTGCATGGTTGTACATGTCCATGATGTTCGTGCGGGCGATCACCTCGGACCGTGACGCCGTGTTGATCATGTGGCCCGCGGCGTCCTTGATCGGCAACCATTCCCGCAACGTCTCGTATAATCCTTCCTCGAATCCCAAACCAGGCAGGACTTCCTCCGGATGCTCCTTCGCCCAGTTCATGATGTAGTTCCGGGCGGCTTTGAGCACCGACTCTTTGACGATGCCGGTGATCCAGAACGCCCGCTCCGCCGCGTAGCGTTCGATGATCCGGTCCGCCGTGGGGAACAGGGATTTCTTCGCCGCGAAGGTGCGCGGTTGCAGTTGCAATTCCTGTTCGAGATGGCCTATCGCAAGCGATGCGGATGCGTCCAGCATCCGCCGGACCGCCCGCTTGATCTTCGTCGCCTCATCGCCCGGAAAGGTCAGGCGGTCCAGATTCAGGAGTTTTTTTTTGCGTCGACCGCCAGCGACAGGATGGAGTCCGAGAACGCCTCGGACAGTTCCCGCTTCGTGCTCTCCTCAAGCCCGTCCAATTCCTCCACGTGTTCCTTCCACGACTTGCGGGCTTCCTGCGCGTTCAACGTGGACAGGATGTACACCTTCTGGTCCAATCCGTCCCCCTTTTCTTTGCCCTTTCCATTACCCTTCGGCAGAGGTTGCGTACCCGGAAGCGGCTCTTTCGGCTCCAGCATCTTCTTCTTCTCGGCGTCGGTAGGCTCGGGGAACCCGAGCAGCCCGCGAGTATGCTCCTCCGTTTCCGGCGTCGAGGTGGCGGCCCCCTTGGAGACCGCATCGGCCCACGCGGTCACGAAGGCGTTCTTGTCCTCCTCGCGCATCGGCTTGAACTTGAACTGCGGATACGCTTCCATCTTCCCGAAGTTCATATCGACCAGTGGGCGGATAAGCTGCTCGTTCAGCGTTTCCTCTACCTCCCGTGAATCCCCGCCCAAAACCATGTCGAACGTATCGGACTCAGTCTGACTACGAGCGAGCGATCCCTTATCCTGCCCGGCGGATAGACCAAGAAGCGTCGGCAGGAGGATCGACCGAGCGATGGAAACGTTCAGCGTGTCGATCGCCGCAGCGAATGTTTCTTTACCCGACCGCGAAGGCTCAAGGAAATTAAGTTCCAGGTTGTCGGGAGCGACCGCCGCCATCCCGGCCTGCAGGTTCGAAACGATGGTGCGGAACTTCGCCTGGTCGGCCGCGTCTACCGTAGGCGTCGTCACCTTGCCCCAGACCAGCGGGATGCCGAACTTCTCCAGGTACATACCCCAGTACCGGAAGAAATTGACCTTGAGGAACCAGAACCGGTAGGCGGCTTTCAGATCCGACTCGCCGTAATAGTTGTCGAACTCCTGCTGGTAGACGTGCAGGATGAACTTCGCGGGATCCAGCGGCTTGCGCGTGCCCGTCTGCTGGACTTGGATGATCCCCATCGGCTTGAGCTTGCCGAATGGATCCACGTCGAAATCGATCCGCGTGGGGGATTTCTGCCGCAGAGCCGCGATGCCGATCTTCCCGGCGAACGGTCCGGACTCGATGTACCGATAGACCTTCTCGTGCAGGGAGAAGCCGTAATCGTAGGCAGACAGGATCGACCGGATCGCCCCCTCGACCGAGCCTTCCATCCCGTCAAAGACCGCCTGGACGAACTCGTTTTGCTGCTCGTCTTCTCCTTCGATCGTCCAGCCCGGATGCAGGATCGCGGCTTTTTTTAGATGCAGCGCCGCCTTGACCTGGTCGTCCTCCCGCATCTTCTTGTAGATGCCAAGGCCGCCCTTCTTCGCGGCGAGTTGATCGGGATTGTACTTCTGCACACCCCAGTAGAGGCCATAGATGTCGTCGACGGAGGTGGCGGTCTCGCCGGTGAATCGGGGCTTGGCGCCAGCCAGGTACTCCCGCATCTCCGGTTCGTACCGCCTCATCAGCCAGGATACGAATGCCCCCATCAGTACGGTTCCTCCATTTGGGTTCCGATGCTGCGGAAACCCGTATCGACGGTCATACTATCGGGCCCGGCAAAGGGGTTGCTGTATCGGTAGAGATAGCGCAGCGCTTGCGTCATCGCATCCACTTGATCGTCCGCCCGCCCGGGCTTTCCGCTGAATCCGCATACCTCGGAGAGGAACAGTAGCACCCAGGGATTGAACGCCGGATCCGGAAGAAACACATTCCCGGCCCGCACATATGGCGTAACCGCATGCGCTCTCGCTTCTTTCGATCCGTCCGGCTCGATCGGGATCAACCCGGGTATTTTGTTTTTCAAATAGTCGATCACGGCGGGGCCGTTGGCCTTGTCCTCGACGAGTTTCGCTCCGATCGCGGGGAACGCGATCATCTGGTGGAGGAACGCACGGACGGTATCCGTGAACGCCATCTTCCCGAGCGTCTGTCCGAGCAGGTAGGAGTTTGGCCCTCTACGCGCCCACGCCTGCCCGCATACGTTGTCGTTCTTCTCTCCGTCCTTGAACGTCATATCCCATGACAGGCAATCCACATCCCAAACTTCCGGCAAGTCTTCCGGGCGATAGAACCGAAACCACTCGCGCTTGAAAATATCCCCGGCGACGTTCTTCGTCTTCCCTTCCCACACGTTCTGGTAGGAATCGGGATCACGTAACAACAGATTCCGACGCTCTCCATCCAGCTCCGGCGGGAACCACGGGTTGTCGCGGTAGTTCATCTCGACGACAATCGCGCCTTCCGAAGGACTCACCACGAAGCGCTGGTACGCGTCGTCGCTTTCCAAATCCGGGTTGAACGTCACCCATATCTCGGAGCCGGGTTTGCGGATCGTGGGGATCAGGATCTCCCACGATTCCTTCGTGACGGTGTGCGCCTCCTCGACCCAGCAGATATCCACGCCCTCATAGGACTTGATCTTCGAGATGTCCTGCTGCCGGATCCCGGCGAAGATGAATTCCGTACTGTTCGATCCGCGGATCTCTGTATGGGTGACGGAATATTTCTCCTGCATCCCCATCGCAGGGATCTGGTCGGAGAGGAGCTTATGGACGGAATCCCTGATGGAGGTCTGAATCTCGCGGGTGCACAGAATACGCAGCGGCCGCATCCCGCCGAGCAGCAGCAGCGCCCGGGCTACCGACCAACTCTTTGCGGAGCCGCGGCCCCCGTAGAGTACCTTGTACCGCGAAGGGTCGAACAGGAACCGTGTCTTTTCCGGAAATCGAATATCCACACGCTACGATTCCTTTTTCGGGGATTCGAAGATGATCTGGAACATGGGTGGTCCGGCAAGCGCCGCACCGTTCAGGCCGGTGACTTCGCTGCGTTCCACGTATCCGCGGTCCTTCGCCCGGCACTTGAGGAAGAAGCAGATGGCCCACGCTTGGCCCCTGCCGATCGCGATGTGCAATTTGCTCTCGGCGAAGTCTTTCAGGCTCTCGAAGATGCCGTCCCACTCCGCGGCGAAGGCCGGATCCTCGCGGCGCCAGTCGTACGGGGTGCTCCGGTGAAGCCCCACAGCCTTGGCGGCCTCCGTGGCGTTGCCGAACTTAAGCCTCAGCGCATCGAGGAACTGCGCCTTCTCCTTCGCCCGCCGCTCTTCCGTCGCCGTCGCCAGCGGTTCCTTCGTGGACAAGTTCAGCGCGCCTCCCGGTGAAGGTTTCCCACCGCTCGACGATCACGTCGACGTAGCGGGGGTCAAGCTCGGCCATACGGCATACCCTGCCCTCGGCCTCGCAGGCGATCAGCGTCGATCCGCTGCTGCCGAACGGGTCCAGGACCAGGTCGCCCGGCTTGCTGCTGTTGACGATCGCGCGGGACACAAGCTCGACCGGCTTCATCGTCGGATGCTCGACGCTGCGCTTCGGCCGGGGGATCTCCCACACGGTGTCCTGGGTGCGGTCGCTGGCCCAGGAGTGGGCCGCCCCGGGCTTCCAGCCGTACAGGATCGGCTCGTGCCGCCAGTGGTAGTCCTGCCGGCCCATGACGCCTCCCGGCCCGGCAAACGTGATCCGCTGTAGCTCACGCTCGTCGAATCCGGTGAACTCAAGCGGGAACTGCACAGCCTCGAGGCCCCGTAGCTCCTCAGCCAGCCGCTCGAAGTCCCACTCGGCTTCCTCGTTCGACCGATTGTCCATGAGGCGGTACGCCCGGCACTGGTCGGGCGAGAGGTTCTCCGCGACGTGGACCGGGACCTCGGCCAGCCCCAAAGTGCGGGCCGCCTTGAGGCGCGTGTCGCCCACCACCACGACCATGTCCCGGTCGACCACGATCGGCTGCCGGAATCCAAACTCCTTGATCGAGGCGGCGACCTTCTCGATCGCCTAGTCGTTCTTCCGCGGGTTCTGTGGGTACGGGTGGACCGAGTCGATCGGTACGAGTCGAACGTTCACGCAGCCGCCATGCAGACGCGGACTGAAACGAGATCCCGGTAATTGCGGCGCTCCTGCTGCAGGATCAGCCGGCGCTCGGCGTCGTTCTCCGCGGTGGCGACCTCGACCCGCTTGCCGGTCTTGAGGCAGATGCCGATGATCTTCCACATGGCCGGACCTCCCTGAAATGCGAAGGGCCCCGGGGGAAACCCCGAGGCCCTTCGACACCCTTGCCCATTCTGGTAAGAAAAATACAGTTTCAGGCTTTCCGTGTCAAGAGAAACCTTTCGTCCGTCCTACAGCCGTGCCGACATTCGGGAAAGTTTCCGTGAAGATTTCGATTGCACGTTTTAGGGGGGCTATCGAGCAACCCGCGCAAACACAATTCCCTGGCAAACCGGGCCATCGTACGCCACGCCCTGCCGCGCTCACGGCCAGGGAATTCCTCGAGGGGCCGGTGCTCGATAAAGATGCGCGTGAGGTATCGATATCGGTCCAGGCGCTCGAACAGGATCATCACCGTCTCGGGATCCCGGTCGTCGTCCGACACGGGGCGGGCGACGGAGCGCGTTGCGCGGACGTGAATGTACGCCCACTTATTGGCCTTCGACGCCTCCTTCGGGATGTGGTCGGGGAACGGCGGCGCCTTCGCTGCGCGTCGCCGCTCCTGCCAGCGGATCATCACCCACACCGCGTGGCCGGGAGAGCGGTACATTACCCCGCGGCCGGCGGATCCTGCGCCAGCGCCTTCTCGACCTGCGACTGGATGGCGGTGTTCACGCCCTGCCGGTGGAGGTTGCGGAATACGCACGCGCAGAGTACCGAGGCACCGGTCCCGGGCCTGTACCCAAGGACCCCGCGGCCGTGACACTTCGCGTGGCTGCGCTTCGCCAGCGCCTCGACCTTAGTGGCGGAGATGGTGCTCACCTCACGGCTCCGCAGCCCGGGCAGAAGCCGCCCGGCTTCACGGTGTACTTCCCACATCCAGCGCAGGGCTGATTGGCCTCGGCCGCGCACGCCAGGTCCCCTAGGTACGCGTCCTTCGCCACGGCCTCGGCGTCGGGCGCAGGCTTCTCGGTCCCGTCAGGCTTCGACGGGATCCCGCCCTGCAGCAGTGGATCGAAGATCGACGGCGGGTAGATGTTCGACTTCTCGTCCCGAGTCGGCATCACGCTCTCCTTTCGACACCTTCCCGGTGCCATTGCAACCCATACATTTCGCGTCCTTCATCGGCCACTCCTCCCCGAGCAGGCAATACGGGTCGGAGAAGTCGATCACCTGGATCACACCCACCCCGTTACAACGTACGCACGGCTTTAGGTCCCGGTACACGGCACTCCCCCCCTTTTGCTGGCGTCGGATTCGTCGTTGCGCTCCATTGCCCTCCGCCTCCTTTCCCGAATGCGATCCAGGGCCCGCATGAATTCGTAGACGCTCGTGGCCACGATCAGCTCGAAGCCGCATGCCCAGTAGATCTTCCCCCACTCCACCTGGTCGGGGGATAATCCTTCGCCGGGCATCTTGCATTCCACCATCGCCACGCAACCAGCGTCGTGAATGTAGACCGTCAGGTCCCAATACCCCGCCGTATGTAGCTTCATGACACCCTGGTTCTTAAGTCCTCGGGCTAAGCCCGCGTTGTTCCGTTCACAGCGGAGGTGGAGCCGCCGACAGACTTCCCGGATCGGCTCCATCACCTCCGACGTCTCCCGGTTCTTGAAGCCGCCGCCCTTGCGCGGTTGCCTCGCCCACGGGAGATGGGAGAGGCGTGTCACCCCTTCATCCCCGTCTTGAGGGGCAGTTGTGGCTGCTCCACGTCCATGCCCGCGATGAACGCGCCCTTCTGGTCGTCGGTCAGGGTGTCGATCGCGGCCTTGGTTCCCTTGTCTGGCACCTCGGCGTGGCAGACGATGCGGGCGTACTGCTGTGACCCGTCCTTGCCTTCCCGGATCCGGTACGACACGTCCCGAACAAACATCTTGATCTTCGCCATGCGCTTTCTCCTTTTGGCTGAGGGGTTCACTGCTTGCGGAAGAACACCTGGGCGGCCCGGAACACCTCGTTCGCATCGAGGCCGGCGCCGAGTAGCTGCGACGCAATCTCGTCGTTGGGGATGGGGCGCTCCTGGTGCCGAAGGTAGAGCAGCGCGATCGATTCGCTTTTTGTGGGAGTCAGGTGGAGGCCAAGGATGCAGTCGGATACGGTTGTTCTATTTTCCTCCTTCCCCGCGCCGTTTCCTGGAGGTGGCGATGTGGGCGGTGGTGGTTCAGGGTGGTCGTGTTGATCGCAGTACCATTTCCCGTCGTTCCCTGGGACGTCTCCCCGCCTTGTACAGCCTTGCGCGTGGCACCGATCTTTGACGTCGCGCGCCTTCTTCGGTGGGCGCTCGGTGGGGGCTGGTTCTGGCGCCGCGAGAGGGGGGCCATCAAAGCCCCCCGCCTCGCGCGCGCGAAGATCTTGTACTTCTGGTAAGGCCGGTAAGGCCGGGGTTCCCGAGTCGCGCGGGAGTTTCTCCCGAGCGTGTCCCGAGGGTATCCCGACTCTTTTTGTGTATTCGTCCGCATATTTCAGTATGTTAGGCATATCGACCTTAGCAATCCCAGCTTGCTCGGTCAGGATAATCAAACCGACCGCATGAGCAGACCTCAGCAGAAACTGCGCCTTTTGTGTCGAGGTTCGGAGGTGGCGCGCCCAATTTCGCCAGGAAAGGGCCAGGGAAGTTGCGACCTGTTCGGGCCGGATTTGAGCGGCGATTTTCTCCGCCACGATCCAATATGCCCCGTACCCCGCCAGCCCCGCCTTGTCGATTAAAGCCTCGTGCTTTTCGTCCTCCACGGAGGAGGACATGTGGTTCACGTATTTCATCGGGGAGCCTCCAGCGGTGGGTAAGGCGGGGGGAGTTTCGATGTTGGCCGGCGTACGAGCACGTTGTCGGTGTGCATCCCGACGTACCCGATCCGGCGGACGAACCCGACCAGGGTCCAGCCTTGCTTCTCGAATTCCTCGAGGCGCGCTGCCTCGATCAGGTGGTACTCGCCCTCGTGGGTCATCCGCGAACCTCCATGTACGCCCTCACGAACGCTTCCGCGACCGGGGCAACGATCGCATTGCCGTACAGGCGCAGTCGTCCCACTCGGGCGGCAGCCCCATGAGCCAGCGGGAATGTGCCGGGTTCAATTGGCCGGGCTTTTCCGTCCCGGCAGGGGATCCAGATGGCGTCGGACCAGAAGCCGTTGCAAGGGCCGCTTGGCGAGGGAGTTGATCCAACCGTATCCTCTCGCTCCCGTCCGGATTCGTCCCGGTTTCGCTCATTCCCGGCGTGTCCTTCCAGTCGCGGGAGGTGGGGGTCGACCACGCCACCACCGCCGTCAGCGTGTCCGCCACCCCCCGCGAGTGCCGCATCCCCGAACTTTCCCCATCCTCCCCGCGCGGGGTGGGCCAGGAGGCCACTTCGCAACCGCCTGCAGATCTCCGCCCCCGCTCTCCGTCCTCCCGAGTTCCTGCTTCCGATCCGCGCTCTCCGGACCTCCTGTCGGCGTCTTCGGCGTCGGCCACGAAGTACAACCGTTGACGGATGTGCGGCGCCCCGACGCCCGCAGCGCAGGTATCAAGAACCCCGATGGCGTAGCCCGCTCCTTCCAGGTCAAGTCGTACATGGTCGATCCAAGCGAGGCCGTCCTTGCTCGATACCTGCTCGCCAAAGCAAACGTCAGGTCGGCACTCTTCGATGAGCCGGAACCAAGCGGGCCACAGATGCCGCTCGTCGCTATCTGACGCTCTCTTGCCCGCTGCGCTAAACGGCTGGCAGGGGCGGGCGTCGGGCCAGCCGGCGCACCGGAGAGCGTAGGACCAGACCCCTCCGCCAGCGAAGAAATGGCACTGCGTGAACCCGGCGAGGTCGGAAGGCTGAACATCGACAATTGATCGCTCATCCACTTCTCCCGGGGCGATGTGGCCCCGCTTTATCAGTTCCCGCAGCGTGGCGGCCGCCAACGGGTCGATCTCGTTGTAGTAAGCGGTCATTTCCCCCTTCGGCCTTCGAATACGATCTCCATCGCCCGTTGGATCGCGGGCAGCGCCTCGGCGTACGCCTCGAGGGTCTGCTCCGCCTGGGTAAGCCGCTCCGCGGGCGATAGGAGAAACTCGTTGACTTGCCACCGCACGATGATCTTCCCGGCGTCCCCCAGGGCGCGGATCAGGTCCGGCAGCCAGTTCAAGGGGAAATGCCGCTTCCCCTCGTACCCGGAAAGCATCATCGACAGCCGGTTCTCGCTGATCCCGTCCGGGCCGAGGGCACCGGCGATCTCCTTGCGGGACTTGCCCGAGGACGCGATCGCGTATTCAACGACTTCCTTAAAGTTTTTGAAGGGTTTGAGGTCGAAACTGAGGGAGGTCTGGACGTGAACCGTCCCGGGGGGGTTCGCGCTATTCCGCAATGTTTTCACCGATTTATGCGGTTCTGTGACAAGACTTCAATTCAGCCATTCGCGGAAGCCCGACCGTTTTTCTCCTCGGGATTTCTCCCGTACAATACATCAACGAGGTCGCGCCCCGTGTATTCGACCACAATAAGGGCGTTGTCCTTATTGGGATTACAGGTGCCCGCCTCCCATGCGGCGATAAGTTGCCTGGAGACGCCCGCCTTCGTGGTGAGTATATGCTTTTCGGGATCGGTGAATTTTAGCGCCATGCGATAATCCTCCTGCGGATATTTATACCGCGCCCGTTTCGGGCGTGTCAATAGTTATTTTTCGGGGCAGGAAAAATCACTTGACACGGAAAACGAGATCTGCCATTATCATCTCAACATTCCCTCCCGAGTGCGCTGCGGGACCCGCGAAAGCAATCCGGGTGGCGGAGGAACGGCGGGGAAAGAGTGGCAGCACCGGCCGGGCGGCACATGGAAGCCCATCAGCCTCAACTCCTTGGAGGCGGCCAGCAAGAAAGGATTGCAGTTCATTGAAAGGGGCAGCGCGACGGAGAGTCCCGAAGAGGACCACACGCTTTCCGGAGCACACCGGACCGCCGCCCCGCAAGAGGTCCCGGCGTCCGAGATCGTGAGCAAACGCCGATCGGGAGCCGCAAGGCACCCCGCCGGGGCCACAACCACCGAAAGGAGACAGTCATGGAGATGAGCATTTGCACAGACTGTGGCCGCACCGTCGCTGATCGTGCGCCGTGCATGTCGTGTCCCACCGAGCACCGAGGATCAAGGCCGCACATGGTGTACCGCGATGACGGCACGGGCTGCCGACGTTGCGGGGAGTTCCATCCGGACTGTTCTCCATGCCGCCAGAGTCCAGAAGATGCGGCGCTGGACCGGAAGCAGGTGCTTGACGCCGAGCGCGATCCATACCTGGACCTCTCCATCGTGTTCCAGGAGGCGGACGGAGCCCTTGTGGACGCCTTCTATTTCTTGGGGACCCTCTCACAGGCGATCGCTCACGGAAAGGAAACAGCCGAAGCCTACGGCTGCCCGCGGTTCAAGATCCATCCTTACTTCGATCCGGAAAACATCCTACATGAGCACGGGAACCCCACCGAGCATCGCGGCTCTCGCGCGCTGGACGCGCTGCGGAAGGCGGTGGCGTGATGAAGACGGCCGACCTTCTGCCGATCCTCAAGGTGGGCGAGGCTTACTACGTCGCCATTCGGAGGCCCCTGCAGCCGAAGGCGGTGGGGTCTGTTGTGTGGTTCGTGAAGTACCTCGGCAAGTCCCCCGCCCAACGGGGGCAGGGTTTCTGGTTCGAGTTCTCCGACCATAAGTGCACCTCGATCCTCAAGCCGGAGTGCATCGTTCGCATCGGGAAAACTCCGATGCTGGACGAGAAGGGAGCGACGTCATGAAGGCCGATCTCGGAACGAAGATGGTCCGCCTGCGGGTCGCCCGGTCCGAGGCCGAGGACGATGCCCGGATCCTCGCGGAGCGGAAGGCCCGGCGAGAGCGGCTGCTCGAGCAGGCCCACAAGAACCCGAGGCCGCCTGGCTTCGTCCTCACGTGGTTCAGGGGCCGCTGCATCGAAGGGAGGTTGTGATGGGACTGACCTGGAAGACGGCAAGGGTCGCTGCAGGGTTTGCCGCCTGCATTATCGAGGTGGTCGTGTTTTGGGGGTTCATGGCGCTGATATTCGACGGGAGGGTTTGATGATCCGCTCCTGCCGGATCTGCGGCCAGTGGCTGTCGGACGCCAACAAGCATAAGGACCTGTGCTTTCACCATCAGACGCCACCGGGAGCCACGGGGGAAAAGTTATTGAAGGCGCGGGAGCACCACGAATTACAGGTCCGGGGTGCCGCGCCGAAGTGTTCGTCTCGGACCAATCCAGGACGGGTACGCGCCGCTATCGAATACGACGGGGACCCGCGCAATGCCTGACGAGCTACGCGACTGCGACCTGCCGATGGAGTTCCCGTGGTGCGAGACCTGCGGGTGGTCGATTCCGTTTTGTGCCTGCCCTGATGAAACAAAATTCGAGGAGGTAGAAGATGCCCTGGACTGATTTCGAATGCCCCGATGGGGTGAAGATCCCGATCGAGACGTGCATGGAGAAGGGCGGCTGCCGGATGACCGAGCGGTGCGTTTCCCGGCCGACGTGCATCCTGTTCTCCCGCGGCCGGCGGACATGGAAGGGTAAGATCTCCACGACGCAGGCGCTCAACGGGACCCGCCTCGAGTTCCTGAAAATCACCACGCCGTTTTCCGAGAAGCCCTGTGACCGGGCCTTCGCCCTGCTCGGTACGTTCCACCACCTCAAGCACCAGAAGCTCGACCTTCCGGACGCCCTGATGGAGGAGGGCCTGGAGGATCCCGATTCCACCGGCATCTTCGATTTTTACGAGGAGGAGGACGGCGTCCACGAGATGCTCGATTACAAGACGGCCGGCGGGTACAAGATCGTCCGCCTGCAGGGGAAGTACAAATACGACGTTCCGACCGGGGAGTTCTACAAGTCGGGCGAGAAGAAGGGCCAGGAGAAGACCCGCAAGGAGTGGGGCCTAAAGGAGCCTGACGATTTTGACCTTCGGATGCAGTGCTCCCGGTACGCCTGGATGATGCGGGACAACGGGTTCCAGGTCGATCGGTACAAGACTCAATTCACCGTCCGCGACTACACCAAGCAGACCGCCCGACAATACGGCCTTGACCGCCAGATCTATATGTTCCCGGTTGCGCTGTTCGACCGGGACACCGTCGTGAAGTTCTACCAGGAGAAGAACAAGGCGCTGGTGGAGGCCGTGGAGAAGAACGAGCTACCCCCCATCTGCTCCGCCCGGGAGCGGTGGACGAACGAGGCAACCCCGCCGGTGGACGTACGTTGTCTCGGATACTGCCCAGTTTGGTTTGCATGCCCACATGGAAAGCAAGTCCGGGCGGAACCATTACCTCCCTCTACGGAAGAATTATGAGAAACCACCCCGCGCAGGCGCGAGACGGCAAGGGTAAATTTCTCGCGGGAGTAAAAGTACAGACGCCTCTCGAACGCTTTTACGAGAAGGTTCCGCACACCCCCGAGCACAAGGATGAATGTTGGAATTGGCGTGGAGCGATCGGGCCGCACGGATACGGGAATTTTTGGGATGGCACGAGGCACGTCCGGGCGCACGTATTTTCGTGGGAGCAAGTACATGGGCCGGTTCCTCCGGGGAAAATATTGCACCATCGGTGCCGCAATGAAAGATGCGTGAGGCCCACGCACCTCCGGCCCGTTACCTATCGGGAACATGTGCATCTTTCGCCGACCTGCTTCGCAGCCATCCACGCAAAAAAGACCGCCTGCCCGTCAGGGCATCCCTACGATATCCCGAACACTTATGTCGACGTGAAGAGCCGCCGGTACTGCCGCATTTGCCGTGCGACGAGAGAAAGAGACCGGAGAAGGAGGAACCATTAGATGGCCCGAACGAAGCGCGTTTTCAATTTCACCACGCCGCGTGTCCACACGACGTCGATCTTGAACCTGACGGGGACGGTGCAGCTGACCCGCCTGGGGAAGATCCGGCTCGGCATCAAGAAGCCGGTCACCAAGGATGGGAAGAACGAAAAGTGCCGGAAGGCGAACCACCCGGGCGAGGAACTTTGCCAGT
>ERZ1292625.1563-Hain-H41-01um-R1-1563-length-26245-cov-7_pt2 | contig 23331 bp, 35 predicted proteins | sample MGYA00564400_ERZ1292625 | MGnify/ENA primary metagenome ERZ1292625 (study PRJEB36523, sample SAMEA6512639) | groundwater metagenome | collected 2019-01-08 | study: AquaDiva: Metagenomics assemblies of 32 groundwater samples | reverse complement strand
AAAACTTCGGTCATGAGACAAACAATGTTACCCACATCTGAACCCGAACCACCTCTAGAATATAACCAAGAGCTTTACGACTGGGTTAAGAAATATTTTAGACCGAAAACCAAAGACCTTAGACATGTCGCCCAAATGGTTCACGATCAATTAATTGTAGGCGTCGAATCATTCCCTATTCGTAACCATGAAAAGCTTTCCGAAATAATGGGTGGATTTAGACCTGGGGAATTTACTATCTTATGCGGATCTACAGGGGCGGGAAAAACAACCCTATGCTCTAATTGGTCTGCCAGCTTTTTAGTGCAAAAAATACCACAGCTTATCATGAGTGTCGAAACTGGACCCGTGGACTATGTTACACGAATGCTTTCAGCCCTTGATCAGAATGATTACAATGGCGGCGAAGCGATCACGATCGAAGCCCGTGACTTGCTCTTTAAGAAGTGGGGGACTTATCTACATGAATTTTTTACCTACGTCGGTTTATATATAAACCGCGTACCGATGAAAGATCTTTTATATGAAATAATTGAGGCCGCGAACAATGGCGTTAAGGTTGTTATTTTAGATAACCTAAATTACTTCCTTGAAGTTACATCGGCGCAAAATCAATTGATCGAAACCGACAAAGTTTTGCATGAACTAATTATTCTCACGAAGTCATTGAACATTCATTGCATCATGATCATGCATCCAAAGAAAACAGAAACCGGACGCGTTGAGGATGAGTTTGATATCAAGGGATCGTCTACCGCAGTGCAAGAGGCTTTCAATGTTTTACTTTTTAATAGGCCGAGTCAAAGGCAAATCGACGCCGGTGTGTGCGATTATTCAGATAGGGAATTAAAACTAGTTAAAAGTAGACATCGCGGAAAACATGTCGGATCGTCTGTGATCTACGGTCAAAAGAATAGCGTTTTTTACTATGAAAAGGCCAAATATACGTTTTTAGAGATGAGAGAGAAAACGAAAAGTGAATCAAAAACAAAAAGAGGTTTTACAGAATAAAGCAATAGAAGAGTTCGTAAAGATCGGCTTATCATACCCAACCGGACTACTCGCAAAAGAAGGCGCTAAAAAAGATCATCGTAAAATCATAAAAGACTTTGACGATGCTTTTGATCTTATACAAGAATCAAACTTCACATCCGAAGAGTGTACGTCAATGTTTACAATTGCGATTGACCGTATGAAACAAGGTTTTTTAAGTCTTTTCGTGAAATATGCAGACTAAACGAGCGAAAGAAGTTCTGCATCTATTTGGTGAAATTTATTTGGCTGTGTCGACTATTCCAGTTTTTGAAATCGGACATACATCTTTATTGTCATTGTGTGAGCATCTAAAAATTGAAGACCTATTAGGCGTCATATTCAAAAACACAATGAATGCATACACTAATTATGTAGATAGAAAGATTGACCGTAGTACATTGAACACTAAACAAAAACAATTGATCGATTTCTTAAAGAAGGTTGAAGCTTTGTCAAATATCGAATTTGACTTTCGTTTAGACTGGATTAAACCAGACGGCGAAATCGGTGTTCTAAAATTGCATGGCAAAAAGAAACCCGAATTAAAATTTACACCGAACGTAGATGATGAATTTAAAGCTGAAATAAAAACTATTCTTAACGATCACCCTGAACTTTTAAAATTTCTTGACAAGGAAAAACAAACCATACATAACCTCGTTTCGTGAGGTCATTCGTGTGAGAAAATTAAGTAAAAAAAATAGATATTTCGGCGATTGCATTGTGTGTAATTCTTTATTATTAACACCGCATGCAACCGGCAAGTGTGGTGATTGCCGGACGTTTTTCTGTCGACTATGTAAAACAAAGGTTAGCCGCTACAATAGCGCGCAATTAAATAATAAATTATGTGCACATTGTAATGTAAAACGTATTGCTGCCGCAGTGAGTACTCGACGCGTTTTAGGCAGTGTATCTGTATGAGTTTCGATGATGTTTGCACCATGTGCGGCGGTTATGGTCAAGTCGAAGTTCAACCAAGTGATACCGAATCTAAATTTGAAGACTGTTCCTGTCGATGGCAAGCAAAAGGTTCTAGTGTTTATACTCCGAAACTTAAGCCCGTATTTATTTGTCGACACTGTAATCAACCACATGACCGCATTGGCCAGATAACGTGCGCGATTGAACGTGTTGAAATAGATTTAAGTAAAAAATATAATATTAGTATTGAAGAACTTCGAGCTAAAAAGTTTCTTAAAAAGATTTAAAATAATTGTTTTACTTTACTAATCTAAAACTGTACTGACAATTAATCGTGAGGTTTTAAAATGAATGAAATAGTCCCGTCGAAAGACGAATTTTTTGTGATCAAAGAGATATGTAATAATGCGATGGCAAGTCAGTTGCTACCTAAAAACCTAACCTTACCAGGCGCGGTTTTAGTTGCTCTTAAAGGGCGAGAACTAGGCATTCCACCTATCATGGCACTATCTGAAATTGCGGTGATCAACGGAAAGACTGCGATGTCCGCCGTTTTGATGATGTCGCTAGTTCAAAAAGCTTATCCACATTTAAAAGTGAAATATGATCAAACTGAAACAAAATGTACTGTATCTGTTTTAGAAAATACCGAAACAGGATGGCAAGCATTTAGTTTTTCAATGGACGACGCAGAACGTGCCGGTTTACTGTTTGTTTACCCTGGAAAGCAACCCGGCCCTTGGCATAAATTCCCTCGCGCCATGATGAGATCACGCGCCGTTAGTGAAATGTGTCGCGCGCTATTCCCTGCGGCCCTAATGGGTTCAGTTTACACGCCCGAAGAATTAGGCGGCCAAGTCCGTGATGTAGAATTAGAACCCATTAATAGACCTATTGAAGAAATTAAACAAGTTTCGAAACCGGTGAACCAAGCGCCGCAATCGAATAAGACTGTGGTTCCGCCTGTTGACCTCACGATATCATCGATGGAACCACAGTCTACTTTTGACGATCTAGATATCCCTATGTCTGCCGCTGCGCCGATTTTACCTAAAAAAGGTTCACTCGACGCGCAGACCAAAGCAAATCAACCGCAATTAAAACGATTATTCACAATGTCTAATGAACGCGGTGTCACTGAAGAGTTATTGAAGAAAATTTTACTTGAACGATATGGGTACACTTCAACTAAAGATTTGAAAGTGGATCAATATAATGAATTAATTTCGTTTATTGAAAAGACTTTTGCAGTAATAAAATGAAAAAAACAATTTTCGCACCGACCGCGAGTGTTAGTTTTTTCATTAAAACGACGCCAGACCAACTAAGACAATTTGCAGACAGGCTTGAATTCGCATCGAAAGAAGTTCGAGTTTTCGGGCAAGCTGTAACGGTTGAATTTTCTTCCGGGATACAATTATTCTTTGAACCTTTACCCTTCGAAATGGAATACGCACATGATAAACACCGTCAAAAGCTATCTATCCCGCCGAGCGATTGTTTCTAATCCGCCGACTGTAGCGGAAAAGCCAACTTTATTTCAAGGGTTCGCAATCGTAAAGGGCGATGAAACAAAACTTGAATTCACTTTCGGTCCCACGCAATCAAGACAACTTGTTGATTCTTACTACGCGATGTGCTCGAACGCGTTAACGGATCGTAAGGTTTATATATCCGCTTTATTTCTGTATTGATCTTTCGGCGTTTAATTTTTCACTATGCTTATTTACGCGGTCGACCACGAATAAAACTAGATTCGGCACCGATGACTTGAACTTTTTTACAAGCAAATTAGCAAGTTTTTTACCGGTGTAATTATGCGCAATGAGCCATTCTAAAATTTCGTCGCAATGTTTATAGTGGTGCAAAATTGACATCGTCCCTAAAAGATCTTGTTGACCGTCAATTGATCTAAAAAATAGATCCCGGCGTTTAGGTGTGATTCGAATTTCAAGCGGTTGATTAAGAATTGGCGCGGACATGATTTTCCTCTCTCAAAATTACAACGATGAATGACATGATAAATAAAATAGGTAAGTAGTGGCGGGCGATCGGTTGAGTAATTAAGCCCACGCTAAGCGCCGCAATAGTGGCAAGCTTCCATTCAGTTTTACGGGATAAGTAAGTGATGCGGGCGAGTAGGGCAACGCCCCAAATCAAGCCTATGGCCCCGGTTTCAAAGTAAAGCTGTAAATATTCGTTATGTGCCCACATCATGAATCCGTTCGCTTGCCCCGTTGCGTGCTGAATTTCAGGCCCTAAAACTTCGAATGTACCTAACCCGGAACCGATCCAAGGATTGACGTTTGCCTGATACCAATCCCACCACATGCGCCAAGCCGCATATCGGCCCGAATCAGTCGTGACGCTTGCCATTGAACCAAGTCGAAACCAAAGGCACCCGGCAACAGTGACCGCCATCCAAGTCATTAAAACTTTTTCATACTTATTCGCGCGCTTGAAAAACATCACCCCAAATATTGCAATGAGCATTAAAACAGGTGTCGTTGCATTCGACGCTAGAATTGCGCCGATAGGTAAAATACGTACCAAAATGGACTTACAAATATTTTTAAAACTGTCGTCAATGTTTGCCTTATAAAGCGCAAGTAAAAGCGGGTAACAAAGCGCAATGAAGGTGCCGTCCATGGCGTAGTTATCAAGTAAACCGTTTGCCTGCCACGTCGTGTGGTAGTGCCAAAGCATTATGCAGCAATTAACCAAAGAAACATAGGCCACACCTAAGCGAACTTGCATCATTCGACCGGTTTTAATGCTTGAAAAGAAGAGTATGAAAATAAGTAAGATACAAGTTGAAATCGCGGTCGATGCATCGGCCTTTACTGCAAGACTGCCCCAGTCCGAAACCGGCTGTAAAAAAACACGTATCCCAGAAAAGGTAAGCCACCCAAAGAATGACGCCGCGATGATGCCGATCACTTGGGTTAGATATCCGGCGAAAACAACCGTCAAACTAAACGCGATCCATTGCCAACCCGATCTATATTGATCGGGGGCATGGGCAAGTATTGCGCAAGCTAGAAAAAGGCCTGCATAACCTAGCGTGACTAAGTCCAAGTCAAGCCTTGCAATTCGACGATTTAGATTCATTTTGTCATTACAATTCAATTGTTAAGTTTTGTAAACAATTTAGACGCAATTCGATTTCTTGAGATTGTCTTTCGTCATCGGTAAATAGATTTGACCGGATCCATTATTGTATCCGATCCACTGCGCTTTAAAAGGCGCATCCCTAACGTCTAGATGCAAACCGCCCATAGGGTGCCAATCGGGATAGATGCCCACGCCACCAAATGAAAATCGCAAAGCACATAAAAATAGGTCAAATAAATCTGCTTTTTTAATACTTGGAAAAACGACATCGACGGCCTTTCCCAAATAATGCATTGAATTTTCTATGTGTTTACCTTGCGTCCCACACGTGATTTGAATCGGTGTAGCTATGTAGTCGCGAAATAAATCAAGAGTTTTCACTAACTGAAAGTTTATTTTAGAAACGTCACCCCAGTTTTCGGATGCCTTAAAGTGCCTAATTGAATCCCAGTCTGTAGCTTTCATTTCTTTTTTATGTATGGTTCGCCAGTGTTCGGATCGATCCCGTCCGCCGCGTCCCAACCTGTTTTTTGACCTTCGGAAACGTCCGCCATGCTTAAGACTTGACGACTCAAAGCGGCGTTAACGGCTTTCATGTAAATATCGTTACTTAATTTGAATGCACGTTTTTCTTGATCGGCCAACGTCTTTGCGTTGAATACTTCTTTGAAGATCATCGACACAAGCGAAATGCAGGCTAGGATTAATTCAATCCACATGATTCGACCTTTTTGGTGAATGCCCTAAGTGAACTAGTCATTTTGTAAATGTGATTATTGTCGACCCATTGCCAGACGAAATTTTGATCATTTTCAACTTGATTAAGCGGTAAGTAAGCTTGACGAAACACTTTCAGGACTATATCACCCGTCGAATTCGATTCGTGTTCATGACCTTCGATGTCAATCCAAAAGACTGTCGTTCGAATGAACCAAGTCCCACGATCTGCCATTTCGAAAGTGTCGCGTTTAATAATGTCTTTCCAGGATACATCAAGTCGCGTCTTTCCTTTTGGAAGTGCTTGCCCATAGATCAATTGACCGTGCGTATCAAAGATCTTGAAAAATACGCATTCGTCACGATCGCACTTAGCAGGGGGGCCAATCAAAGAAATGACCGCGCTTGTTTTTGCGCCCTCTTCGACGCGGCAAAATGTCCCGCCAACGAATGGCTGATTGCCGCACCCTTCGACGATTGATGTCACGTCGCCAGTTTCGGACATAGTAATAGCGTCAACCGGTACGCGCTTAGACATGGCGAACCCGTTTAATGCGAAAAATAAAGATAGAACGAATTGAAAATGATTCATTTCTTTTCTCTAGTAAAATAGAACCGTAGTAATACTGGCACGAACTTAAGAAATGCCCAAATCATTTGAACCCACATCAAAAGCCACTGCCCGAATGTAAAAACCGTTTTAAGGTTTGAAGTAATCCAAGCAATGGCCTTGATCATAATTAAGCCGCTTGGACCTTTGCAGACTTAACAAGTTCTACGATTTCTACAATGATGCCTTCGGCCTTAATTGCAATCGCGCAAGATTTTTCAATGACCGTTTCTAACATGTCGGATTTGATTTCGAATTTTTCGTTGATAAATGCAATGATTTGATCTTTTTCCGCTTGATCTAAATCTTTATATTCAGCCGCGATTTCTGAAATCTTTAATCCAGCAAGTGCAAAAACTTCATCGCTTAATGAAATCAATTGCGAAAATTTTTGCGGTGTACCTTCGGTGTGAACGATCTTATCGGCAACGTTTCCGGCTTCAATCACGAACGCGACGGCAAGTTTAATGTTTTTGATATCTGACATAAATTTAGTCCTCTATCAATTATTAACTTTACTTAACAATTAAGGCAATTAAAGATTTTAACGTGGATTCGACCTCGTTTGCCGTCAATTTCTTGCTTAAATCTAACGCTGCAAGTGAATCTTTCGCCGATAGTTTAGCGACTTTTTCAGATTCTTTTTCTGCAATCAAAGCCGTTTGATCGGTCTTGATGATTTCATAATTGCCGTCTTCATAACCCCAACCACTAGGAATCTTCATTTCAAAATTTTGGTCGTCTGATTCTTGAACGTGCGTAACTTCGCCTGATTTTAGTTTTAGTTCAAATTTATAGTTTTTCATTTTTTACCTCTTTTTACCTGTTATAACTATTCGATTGTAACCAGCCGCTGTGTACAATGACTTGGCCGCGTTAGCTGCGTTGTTTTGAGTAATTCTAATATCTAGATAGTCACCACATGCGCAATCTATTAAATCTGTCCCATTGAAGGTCGGGTAATCACTCATCGTTGCAGAGGCCAATTTATATTCTAAGTTACAAAAAAAGGACCCATTTTTATGAACGTCTAATTCGAAAGAATCACCGGGGACATATGCCTCAAAACCAAACATCATGCGAACGTCAACTTTAAATTTTTCAGTAATAGGCGCATAGCACTTCCAACTTGCCCCAGTTGTCACAAGTGATTCTGAATCTATACTGGATGTTCCATAATCAACAATAGTTGTCGTATTGTCAGTGATCGATTGCCCTGCGATAGTCGTATATCTAACAGTGATGTCTCTTTTTTTCCATGACCCAGCAATAACGAAATTAGAACTCGAATCATTCTTTGCTTCACCGACACAGCGCCAAGGGTTATGTGGGTGATATTTGCCTTTTAAATCTGCCCTATCGTAAGGACTAATATCAGATATGACCGTATCGCCAGTGTCCTTGATGTATAGATAGTAGATTGTTGAAACTTGTTCGGTCGCGTTATACATATCGACAGACGTTGCTAGGTCTGCGGCAATGTCCCAAGACAGTTGTGAGTTAGGGAATAATAATCTATTTCCCATGACTGTGACTGATTTTTCGGTTCCGATAGATCGTACAACGGTATTTGTTGAAACGGCTATCATCATGTCTAATTCATCAGTGTGATTCGCGTAAAAATCAATACACCGTGCGCCGATACAGTTTGTTGTGTTAATGATTGCCATACCAATTAAAGATCGATCGATGATTTGAAACGAAGCGCCATCATATCGATACCAAGTAGAATTGGCCAAATCATACCAGTAATTGCCCGTAGCAGGTGAGCTTGGCGACGTGAAAGACCAAACCGGATTATTGTATGAAATATCAACCGTCGTGCCATTGTCTTCGGCAAATAACCAACCTAAGGATAAAAGTGTAATCGTGTCGTTATTTGAAAAACCGGTTCTATTAACAGGGTTCAAGGTCGAATCATAAAAGAACCCGCGCTTTACATTTGAAAGACTTGTAGCACTTTCAACGAATGCTAAGAAATATTCGGTCGCTACGCCTGCAATCGAAAAGGCCGCCCATTTTCCAACGAGCGCAGAAATTTCGCTGCCTACTGTGTCGATCGTGATTTTCTTTTGTTGTGGGTGATCGATTTCGCCCCATGTTTTTGTGTCTTCTTGATCAGCCGCCGCAGTGTCATTCACTAGGCAAGTATTATTTGCAGCCGGTGCGGTTGTTAAACTTGATTTCGTGATGTCGGTCGAAATAGTTACTTCGGTACCATTCACGTCATAAACTAAATTTGTTGTAGCCCCGGCTACAATCAAACTTGCAGCCGCGCCGTTTGGTGTAATGAATGCCGGTTGATTTGAAGTCGTTCGAACCTTACCAGATACAAGCCTGTTTTGTGGGCTAGTGATCTGACTTGTATCGACAGCCGCGCCGCCTAGCACCAAAGACGCTCCGCGAATGACCCCCCATGGTATTGCCGTTGTCCCAAGATCTTGCGCACTAGTAGCTACACCGCTTGAATTTCGGCCAACGAATGAACCATTCATCGCGTCGTGTATGTCATTGAAAAACGTGTCTAGAATCGTTTCGCCATCTGCCCTATCTGTTAATGTATTTAGTCCCATAGTTTCCCCTTACGCACTTAGTAAAGTGCATCCAATCTTTGCCGCGCCTATCGTTGCCACTTCAAATGAATCACAATCTTCGCCACCGGCGCAAATAGTACCGTCACCAATTACAGCATAACCCAAGATACAACCTTCGCCGACATTGAAATATCCGTCATCATTGTCAGTACCGATTTGTCTAAGCTTTAAACTCGTTGTGAAATTAGTCGGGTTGTCTGTAATCCCGATGATCTTAAATCCGACGTTTCTTGAAATTGAAATCGACCCGAACGTGTAAGGTAAAGGCATGGTGTCATCGCCTATCGCAGTGACGCCGATCACCGGCAAAAATGTGCCTTCAATTGGTTTAATACGCAAAGGATAGTTCAATGCCACCCGATCAAGTAAGTCAGAATCGCGCGTGATGTAGGTCGGTACGGTGATTTCACATTCAATTTTCGGATACTTAAATTCAGATAGTAAAGCCGCGCCGATATCTAATTCAATCGTTCCTGTCGTAATAAAATCAAGCGTCATTTCACGTTGTCGAAATCCAAAGGTAGAAATGTAGGTCGCATTTTTCGATACACTATCGTTCACTTTGATCGAATTAAACATTCGATGTCGTCCAGAATTATAGCTATCTAGACTTATAATGTTTTGACGTCCCTTTATATCAAATGGCCCATATAGATTTAGAATTGAAGTCGTGGAGTCTTCTGTCCTAGCTTTTACAATCATGTTATCACTAGAATCAAGGACCATAACTGAATTACTAATTAAAAGAAGTGTATTTAAAACTTCGCTCGTCTTTTTGTTGTCAAAAAATGAACCGTCATCAATCGCTAAATCGTTAGATACATTGATATTTGCTAAACTATAATTTAGTGTCGTTGTGATTGCAGGCACATTTAATATTGCGGATATTGCCGCAGAAACTAACATTCCATTTGTAATTGTCCCGGCTGAAACTTGAGTGTTTCGAATAACAGAATCGCGTGAAAGAATTCTAAAATCTATTTCGTCGTTTGCCGGGTCTAATCGAGTTGCCTCTTCGTTAATGATTCCACGAAAGACGATCGTGTCCGCCGTTCGATTGGTAAATGAAATTCGAATCTTTGCTTTGTCCCGTGAATATTTGAAAACACTTCGGCCATCGTATTCATCATTGAAATATCCGTCGATATTTAAACATGTCAACGAAATGTCATCGTATTTGTAGACGCCTATTTCATAATCTGTCGCGTCGATTGATCTCTTGATTGCAGGCAATCCATTAAACTTTACATAGTCCGTGATTTCTACTTCGGTGCCATACGCGGTCGATGACGTTAGTGGCGTCAAATAAACCTTATAAAGTGTGTACGGCGCTTGACTCATATGTGCTCTGCTAAACTCACGCCCGCGTTAACGGGATTCTTTAAAACATTGTCGGTGTAACTTAAACCTAGTGCGCTTGTAATCTGTACTGTGATCGCATCTTTCAAGCGATAGCCGCGTATAATGTAATTAAAATAAGTTCCTCGACGACCGCCACAAAGCCATAAAATAAACGGGTCTTCAATATCTTGCAACGTCATGATCAAATCAATGTCTGCGTTATAAGTCGAAGTTGACGGGTAGTTTTTAAATTTTAGATCAGTTGAAAAAGATTCAAGCGATTTTTGAACCGATACTTTTCCGGATAGTGTTGTTTTAACCCGAGAATTGCGATCAAAAGTCATGTTTTCAACGAGTGGCCAACCTAAGAATGTTCCGACCTCTGTGGTCGCAATGATTTGCGATATATACTTTTCTGCGTTCACGGTCTGCGTTGTCGTGATTGTGATTTGAATTGACCCGGTCGTTACTTCGGTAAAATTGTAATAAGCCGTATTGTCCGAGAATGCGGTTTCAGTAATGTTTGACTTCGATCCATCTAGTCCAAACACCGCTGCAAAATGGGTCCACGTACCAGCAACGTCATACTTAACGACGAAACCCTTCCAGTTGATGTCCAAAAATAATAGCGTATCAATTGCAATGTCTTCGGCAAATGTAACTGTTAGTGTTTCGGTTGTTGAATCATCAGACGCGACCGACGTCCAAAATGTATCTTGGTTTCGATCAATCGAATAACTAGAAGACGCGTCCCCTGTACTTGCGACTATCGTCGACCCATCGACTTCGAGGCATTTCGATGCGTTAAATATTTTAGGATGTCCGGTTAAAATTGTCATACTGTCACCGTCTGACTAATACCTAGCGCCGCGTCTTCGATCTGTCTTGCCGTCAATACTTGCGACGCTTCCTTACCGTCAAAACCAATGCTGACGCTGACACTACTACTTGAAAGCCTTTCGCCACTATACCCAGGAGTTCTAGGCCCACTTGACCCTGTACCTGAACTTGTGAACTCAGGTACAGGCGCAACCGTTGTGCCACCGCCGGAACTAGTCGCGGTAGTTGCTTGATTAAGTGTATTTTGCATGTCCCTAACAAAGTTCCCGGCTTTTAATAGTTCCGATGAATAAAATGTTGCTGTAATGCCACGGGCTTCGGTGTGATATGAATTTAAGTTCGTTATTTGATTTGTAAAACCAGTTTTAGAAACTGAAACTAAACTATCTGTGAAATCTTTATTTGCTTTTGAAGCGGTGTCATTGAAAGTTTCAGTGCTTGCTTTTTTACTTGTATGATACGCTGCCTGACTACCTAGAATATTTAGGTACGAAGTATTAATTGCCGCTTCGGTGTTAAGGTTATTAGTGTCAGTTATTGTTTTCTCGTCTAATGCGTAAGCGTTTCGAATGAGTTGCTTATCGCCTAAATGTTTAGTTAATTTCGCCCCATCTGTGGCATTGAACGCGTCAACTTTTGTAAGTAATGCAGCGTCGTTTGTATCCGTTAACCCTTGAATTTCTTGGAAATGTGCTTCAATATTTGCTTCGTCAAGTCCGTACTTATCGACTTCGGCTTGCGTTAGTTCACCGCCCGATTTAATTTTTTGAAACAAGAACGAAATATTTGCGGCCTCTTCTTTTGCAAGTTTGTCGTCTTTTGTTTTCTGAAACTTTGCCAATTCGTCGGCGTCGCGCTTGTCGTTTTCCGCTTGCATTTTATCAGCGTGAACTTTTAACGATGCGATCTGTGACCCTTGATATTTCGTTTCTTGCGCGGCTGTGGCAGCCATCTTTTCATTTTTTAGAGTTTGAAAATCAGTAAGCCCCGTTTCAATTACTTTTTTCGCGTCGTTGTAACCTTGTTCGATTAGATCGGTGTCAAGCGTAAAGACGCCCTTAAACATTGTTCCGAGTGCTTCGGCAAGTGCTGAAACATTATTTACGAATGCTTCAAATATCGATTGCATCGTTGGGAAAATTTCTTTCCAGTTCGACATCACTAATGCGCCTATAACAAGTAGGGCGCCGATTCCAGTCGCCCCGACTAGAACGCCCATACCTACAGTTAACCCACTGACGGCCGCAGTGACTACGCCAATGGCCGCGCCTATTTGCCCGAATATAGTAATTGCCGCCGCGACACCTGCAATAAGTCCCGTGATCGCGACACCCGCCGCAATGACCTTGACGCCAAAGTCTACGATTTCAGGATTTTCCTTAATCCAATAAATGAAATCAGTTAGTGCTTTCGTTGCGCCTACGATCAAAGGCGCGAACCGTGCGCCGACCTCTTCGCCAAGTCCGCCCATTGCGGTCGTTAATCCTTTAATCGAACCTAAGCCAGTGTTTTGCGATTCTGCTAAGCCGTCCCATTTTCCTGACACTTGATCTAGAATTTGTTTGGTGCGTTCTTCTTTCGATATGTGATCATCAATTTGAATGCCTAATTTTTCAAGTGCACCGGTCTGCCCATTGATTCCTTTGGCTATCATTTCACCGGCTGACTTTAAATCAATGTTACGGGCCGCTGCTAAATCTGTAATTGCACCGGCCATTTCTTTCGTGATTTCTTTTTGCCCGATCATTGCCTGAACGCTTGCGAACATGCCTTTGACGTCGTCGTCATCGATGCCTGTTTTTCGTTCGATTGCGCTTGCTATGTCATCATATTTTTTTACTAATTCTTCGGAATAAATACCTTGATTTTGTAGCGCAAGATTTAAAGCCTTACCGCTTTTTTCTGCTTCGGCGTACGCTTCGACTGATTTATAGACGCCTGCAACTAGACCGCCAAAAGCGACGCCCGCCGCGATGCCAATTGTCTTAAGGCTTTCGTTAAACTGTTTAGTCGATTCGGCCGAATCATTAAGCGAAGACTTAAAGTCTTTATTGTCGCCACTAATTTTTATGACTACTTCATCAGCCACGTTTTGACCTCGACTTAATTCTATCTAAAGTTTCTTGCTTGCGTTTAGCAATCAATTTTTCAGTTTCTTCATTTAATTTTACGTCATTTTCTATTTCGTCGTTAGGTGTATTTAGTTCAATTCCATGTATGGACGCATGAAATTTAAATTCAGAATTCTTGCGCTTTGAAATTGTACTGACAAGGTGTCCGATTTGTCGCATCGTTTTGCTTCGAATATATTCAAGCGACCACCCGTATTCATGCGCAAGTAAATCAAACACGATTAACCAGTTTTGCCCTTCATTTACATTTTCGCCGTTGTCAGTTCGATCGTTTCTAGAGTTTTTTTTTCCGCGTCGTCGATCAGTGGGCGCGATACGCCAAGGCACCGAACCAAGGCTTTGATGACTTCCATCTTTTCGCCTGGCCCTAGAATGATTGCATTAAGTAGGTCGGCGCCGCCCTTTCGCATCGTTAATTTTTTGCCTTGTTCGTTTATATAGATCACTTCTTTTTCTAGAAAATCTTCTTTGTCACTATTGATAAGTTGATGAAACACGATGCGCGAAATTTCTTTCATCTGCCCTTTGTTGAAAATTTCTTGTAAATTCGTCGGGAATTCCCTGAGTAACCACATTTCATCGTCTAGTGAAATAGGGCGTAAAGTGTACGTTTTGCCGGTCTGTTTAAGCTTAAAGGTCGATTCTTCGGGGCAAATGTCTTCGAGTTTCAATGTCATAATTGTTAATATTACTTAATAATCTTGTCATGACAAAGGTTTTTTAATATAAAGAGTAAATGAATGAACCTAAAACAATATGGATGCGAGTGTTTTACGTACTAAGTAATTGGATTATTTTTCTAACCAGTCCGCTTTGGGTATTGCCTGTTTTACTTGTACTTTCATTTCAAGATGGCGCTTTCAAAAGTAAACTACTAAAAGGTGATGGGTCGTTAGTATGAAGCCGAAACGTAAAGCGTACAAAGTACAATTCCGTATCTCTGAATATGAAAAGAACAAAATAAAAATGTTCGCTGCAAAATATGCAGGCGGCAATTTAAGCGCATGGCTTATTTATGCAGCGATGAATGCGCCTAGAAAATTTTTACAAGAAAACATAGAACCAAAGGAATCTATTCTCGAATAAAATTTATTCTTCGATTTCAAGTTCTTTATTTTTGAAACAATCGCCACATAAGACAGAATTCTTCAATTCTTCCAATTGATCTGCAGTCGTTTCGTCTTTACATTCGCCGCTGCCTTGATTTATTCCACACACTTTGCATTTAATAATAAATGAAATCATAAATTACACTTCCCATAATATTGTGGTTGCGTTGAATATAGCTACCTTGCCGACAGTACCATTTCCGCCAGCTTGTCCATTTGTCCCGGTTCCGGCACCGGTGCCAAGTGTGCCACCTAATCCGCCTTGAACTTGATAAGTACCTAATCCACTCCCAGTAACTGCTTTATAAATTATATACAGGTAGCCACCGCCGCCGCCCCCTCCACCGGATCCACCACCAGTTCCACCGACACCAGCTCCGCTCGAATTCGAGGCATTTCCGCCCGCGCCTCCGTTGCAAGAAATTATTCCTGCGTTATCAATAGTTGCAGCGTATATCATTGCAACACCACCAGCTGAACCACCACCGCCGCCGGACCCACCGGTTGCCGCGACACCATCACCGGCACCACTCGGACCACCACGGCCGCCGCCGCCGCCTAATGCTAAAGTAGCGCCACGAATTAATTCTGTAGTTACATAGCGCCAAGTTACAGGGTTCGCTGCAGTACTACCGCCAACTGCGCCCGCACCGCCAGCGCCAGCCGTTCCACTTCCTGCAGTGCTACTAATACCACCATTCCCACCGGCCCCAGGATTTGCACCACCTGCCGCGCTCGACGAAGCGCCAGCCGTCGTTGCACCATTCACGCCAGCCGACCCCGCACCTGAACCACCTAAATCGGTAGATGTAATTGCTGCGCCCAAAGCGCCACCTGTAGAACCTGATGCATTCCCACCGGCGACGCCATTACTCGAAAGTGAACTTCCTGCTTCAATCAATAAATTACCCGAAACAAAAAGTTTAAACCCGGCCATGTTTAAAATCGTGTTATTCGAAATAGTTAATGACGAGTAATATCTGTTTTGAGTCATAGCAGACGTGCCGCCGCCATTTATAGTGGCAGACCCATCTGCACCACTCCCAAAATCAACAAACTTACCGAATAAAATATGGTCTGCCGCTGTCAAGTGTCCGGCTACGCTATCTGTAGCCGCTGCTATCGCCATGTTACTACCCGTAACAACTAAAGGTGTCGTTGCTGTCGTTACGCCACCACTACCACCCGTTGTCCCGGACATCATGAGCTTGCACCCTCAGTGATAAATAAAGTTCCTGTCGTGGTATCTTGAATCGCTGCGATTTTATCCCCAGGCGTGATACCGAAATATTCCACAATACCTGTAGGTAAATAAGTGCTACTTGCCACTGCGGCTGTCGGATTGCTACTAATCTGAATATACATATTTTGACTAGCGTATAGTCTAACAATCGTGGTTGCCGAACCAACCGCTGTACTTTGTGCAGACGTTCCTGTTGTAGTTACTTTTTGATTCGTGCCCGCGAAAATAACATCGAAAGTATTGTTAGGGTTTGAACCCTTACGCGCCGCTTTGCTTCCAGTTGCCATATAATCACCCCTCTAAAATGGGCGACCTATCGAAAGGAATTAAGTTAGGCCGCCCGGTCACATCAAACTAATTAAGTCGGTGAAACAAAACGCATGTCAAAGATGCCGTCTTTTGTTTCGTCGTGTAAAAGTTTTGCTTTAAGTTCAAATCCTGCCCATGCGCCCATTTCAAACGGGATCGGCATTCCGGCAGATTTACATCGGAAACAATCGAATTCGATCATCTGGCCAGTAGTACCGCCGCGCTTTTGTCCGTAAACAAGTGCGCCGTATTCAGGGAATGAAGTTGCAACGGTTCCACCGATTCGGACAGAGTCACTTGAACTATTTACAGGAAGCACTTCGAAAGTTGCCGTGTCCGAAGTCGTAAAAGCAAGTGTCCCGATTTGTGCGAAAGATAAACCAAGTGCCGGTACGCTTGCAACCGATGCAGTAAACGCAACCGCTGAAGCGACACACATGTCGTCGGTCAAAAATGTAGTATCCGTTCCGCGACCTTGGTCGATACTTGAATTTAAATACACGTTGAATGTATCTGTACCGACTGCCTTTACGACGTACTTTCCTAGTTTAAGATTTGCAGATGAACCCGACAACAAGAAGACCGACGCAATGCCGTTTGTAGCATCAACGATCGAAGTTCCGTTTTTGTCTGTTATTGTTGAGATGCTACCGGATGACTGCGCACTTGCCGCAGTTGGTGCAACTCCCAAGAATAATTCATAAATGAAATTCGGCAATTCGCCAATATTTAGCGATAATTCCGCCGTTATTGCCCCTTCTTCGCTGGCCCAAGGATATTTGCTTGAACCACCAAATTGATCGATAAGATCGCCTTGCATGGAAAGGGATGAATTTTTGGCAATTCTTAACTCGCCGTAAGGTAACCCTGTTGTGCGCGAATATGGGGTTACGCCGTGAACCCCGAAAATACTTTTTGGTGCTGAACGTGACATATTTTTTTCTCCTTAATGTTTCTAGCTCATATCCACAGTAATCATCACGCCAACGGCGCGGTGATTGAAAGTAGAATTTAAAAGTGTAATTTCTATAGGTGCTAAGCTTTTGATAGTAAGTTTAATTCCTTGAGTAATTGAATCAAAATTTTCTCTAAATATTTCTTCCAAACAACGCAGATATCTAAGCATTCGCGTCGAAATATTTATATCAATGCCCTGGTCTTCGACTAGGATTGCGACCGCAATATCAATCTTGGAAGCACTTTGAGAGTAAACCCCGGCATTGTCTTCAATGTTTGCTATGTTATAAAATACAAAGGGGTTCATGTTCGCTTGATTGCCGTTCATGCTTTGGAAAATGTAAGAACTAGAATGAATTGTGGCGAGTGTCGTCGAATCATTTTTGAGCGAATTTATCTCGGCGATTTTGGTGTTTAGGTTCGTCGTTAAGATCGTCTTCACATCGTCACAAAGGTTTTCTAAATCGTAGTTAGACATTGGCACCGCCTAGTCTATTCTGCGCAACTTTAGCGACATGGGTCGCAATAGTCTTAATCCAAATGTCGCGGCGTCGTGTGGCGAAATCGGGCGACGACTGTTCGCCGCCAGTAAATAACCACGGGCGCGCTGGTAAGTGTTTGCTTGGGTTTCCATTTTGGTGATCGGCTGCATATGGAATCGATGACCCTAGAATCAAAGTAGTTTTGTTTATAACTTCGGCAATGGATCCCGGTGAACCCGCTTGCGTGATCGAAGATTCAAGGGCACCGGTCGCTTTTAAGATTGGATACAAGAAACCGAATAGTTTATTTTTCGAACGTTTGTAACTTTCGCTTAAGTCTTGATACTTACCCGGACCTTTAAGCGCAAAAATTGCCATGTTCGTTTTGAACCATGACTGAGTGATGAGATTAAACGGTAAAGTCAAATCATCAACTTCGGTCAACGCTTTATTGATTGCCGCTTGAAACTTTTTGTCCGGGTCGACTTCGAATCTAATTGCTTGTGATGCCATTAACTCACCACTGTGAAGGTACGCCGCTAGACGTATCTTCCCTTTCGAAAAGTGGGGTTAAATCGTTGTCAACTGTATAAGATTTGACACCGCCGGATGATGAAAGAAGAGTTGCCTCTGGAAGTAAGATCACTTTTTTCATGATCTTTTCTAACAGATCCTTACAGCGTGTTCTAAGTGCGTCGCCCGAACTTCCTTGATCGGGCGACGACGTTCCAGTTTTAACAACTAGAATGTCAACGATCCGGGCTTTCACCATAAGGATAGTCATCAACTTCATAATAGAAATGGCTTGCGTTCCAGTGACCGGGATTTCGTAAATCTGTGAAACCTCGCCGTCAAGGAGTGCCTCTTCTTGCGTGATAAATTCCGTGACCTCGGTCGTACTCAAAACGGAATTCGAAGCAGTAAAGTCTATGCTTTTAAACTCCGATTGAATATCTGTGTAGACCGCGTATGACATTTATCCCTTATTTCTTTTTCTTCTTTGGCTTTTCTTCGACTACTTCGACTGATTCGATTTCATCTTGGCCGACTACTGCCTCAATGGATTCGATTGGTTCAATCTTTTCTTCGACCGGCATTTCACCTTGAACGATCGCAAGGCAACCTTCGGTAATTAGGAAACTAATCCAATCGCCGATTTGTTGAACTTGCGCTTGATCAAGTGTCGATCCTTTTTTGACTTCGGTGTTATCGTGGATGAAATCTTGAATGACTTTATAGATCATGGTCGGCATCCAAAATTTTCAATGAAGTAGATATCAAAGTCTGCGGATGCGTCCATTGTACCGTTAAAGTCTGCGGTATTTGCTGAAACCGAGCTTGCGTTAACGGCCATAGTGGCGCGTGTAGCTTCGTAAGTACCAGAAACAGTCGACCAAGCAAGATCGCCCGCTGCGCCCATACATCGATCTAGACCAAGTTTTTCACCTTGTCCGATTGACCATGTCGCTGCGAATGCACCGTCTTCGCAGTTCGTTGGGAATGTTACGGATGTTACAGTTTTAAATGCTTTTGCGCCGGTCGTTGCTGTACTTGCGTTCCCTGCAAATGTAAAAGCCTCGGTTAAAGAAGCCCCATAAAAATCTGACCCTGCAACGCTAATCACACAAGCCGCAACGTCAACCGTCGATGTTCCTGGAGTGATAACTAGGTTCCTTGGTACGGGTGGGCTTGTTAGGCCTGCGGTCAAGGTCACTGCGGCTGATGTGATATTGCCAGCCGTTGCACTAATAACACCGGTTGTATCTGCAACTGCCGGATTAGTAATTGTTTGTTTATGCAGCATTGCTTTGGTAGGAAGTTTGATATCCTGTGCAAGTCTTTTGACCGATGCGCCCGCATTCAGTGATGACAAAAATAGTGAAATGACAATAAGAATTTTCATGTGAACCCCTTTTATAAGTTCGGCCTAGCCAAGACTTTTTTATAATCTCAACTAGGCCGATTAAAAACTCGCTTAAATTAAGCGATGCAACTTTTGATTAAGTAAATCGCGCCTACGTTTGCAATTAAGAAATCATATTCATCTGAACAAAGAACCGCTGTAGATTCAGGTGGGTTATTCACTGCGTACTTGTAAACTTGGCGAGGTTGTTTGCCTGCATAACCTAAACGGTAACCGGCGGACATTTGTCGTACTGCGGCTTGTTCAGGACATACACCAAACCACATATGCTTACCCCATGCGCTTGCTAGGGTATCAGCTTGGCCTTCGACCGCAGTGTTATAACTTACGTCTGCAACTAAAACACGTTTAACCATTAATGCGCGCGCTAGTTCGTCGTCTGTTAGTCCGCCGGATCGGCTGAACTTGTAACCCAAGTTATCAAGCATTTGCGGGTGAAAGCGAAGGTAGTTCATGACTTTCGAATCCATCCAAGCGGTATCAGGAAACTTCCCACAACCGTCTTTAACTGCAAGACGTGCTGTGCTGAACCGTGTTAGTGGATCGCTGTTATCGTAGTCATTGAATTGGCTTGTGCCTGACAATGTAACGTTTTGTGTGATCGTTGCTGTATCTGCAAGTGCGGTTGAAAGAATGACTTCTTTTTCTACCCACAATTGAGTTGCAAGACCCAAAACTTCATCTTGTTCAGCTTGGAAAGGTGTTTCAACGTTTCTAACGTCATCGGGGGTTACTAAACCCTCAAGGCCGTGTGAATCGATTTCGTAAGTTGCGGAACTTCGGACGATTGGTTCAACGCGGCGGTATGCACCGCGTCCGCCTACGTAGCTTGATTCAACACGTAAATGTTGATTGCTATATTTTCCAAGTTTGCCGGTCTTCTGTGTAACGCCGACGAATGGAAAAATTTGTTCCGAAATGTGACCTTCCGGAAAATACCCACTCGAAACGTTTGTTAGTAACTTATCAACTAGTGCGCTTAATTGTGACATATTTAGATTCTCCTTAATCTATTGAAAATTATTGTGAAGCCGATGCTGAACCGTAGTAAACTTCGACCGCGATCAAATCACCTGAAACGCCGCCTTCTTGCGCGCGTGCTATAATTTCATCATTGGCGTTATTCGGTAGAACCAAAGTTCCGTCTGTGTGACAAACTAAATCGTTTCCTGCTACAACGGTTTCACCTAAAAGGGCTTTTGCTCCGCCACCTGGAAGGGCGACTTCAAGGTAAACGCCCGAAGCGCTTGCTGTAGATTGTGCAATACCTTTACAGCGATCTGTATTTAATGCGCCAAGGACAACGTGGTTTTCGTCCACTGCGCCGAATTTTACGGCCTTGCCTTTGGTGATTGAAGCTTCTGCAATGAAAGTTCCGATACGTGGTGTTGATGTAGATGCCATTTTTAATTTCTCCTTAAATTATCTGACTGAAGTTTCTTTTTCGTATTTAGCTTTTAGTTCAGGGTCTGAACTAAGAACCGACGAAATAGCTGTTGAAAGACTAATCTTTTTTTCTGTAACTAACTTTTCAGCTAGTTCAATGATTTGATCTTGAGCGGTTTTGCCGGTGATCGGTGCGCCTTCGCCTGATGTACCTTTGCCGTCATTAAGTGGCTTAGATAGTTCAGCGAATTTGATCACATCACCTTTAATGAAGTGTTCGCGTTGAGCTTCGACGACCTTTTTGTCTGAAAGCATCTTGTCGAATGAAGTGTTTTTTTCGGCAAGGGCTGCAACTTCGGACGCTTTTTTTGCATCTTCAATTGCTTTTTCTTTCATCGCTGAAAGTTCGGCCTTGTCTGCGGATTCCATGTCTTTCATGTCTTGAATCATTTTTTCAAGTTCGGCAATTTTTGCGACAGCTTGTTCTAATGTCATTTGATTCCCCTTTTCTGAAAATTGTTTGACCGGCTTCATTCCTTTTACGAATGGGCGGTTTGTTAGGCCAGCGCCTAAGAGTGTCGGACCAAACTTTTTCGATCCTTCATTAAGTTGATATTCAAGCGCAAATTCGGCTGATAAGTATCTTAGTTCGCCTTCGGCAATTTTTGATTCGGCGCCGGTTGTCCATTTGACATCTATCCAAAGTTCGGAATTATCGGATGATAGTTCAACGCCTTCAATCCAACCGGCCGCGATCTTGTCGGAATCGTGAAAGTAGTCGAGAGGCAACTTGCCGTCTTCATACTTAAGAACGTTCGCGTCGAAATTTTCTTTTAGTGAGAGTAATGTTTCTTTCGAAATCTTTAAGGTGTCGCCCGAATAATTGAATTCGCCAACGCGTAAAAGCTGTACGCGCTTTGGAACCAACTTACCTTCGTCTTGAAGTTTGATAATAAACATTTCTTCTTCACAGTGTTAAGTAATGTTTATAATTAATCAAGAGGATCTTTAAAATTTTATTAAATCAATCCATTCTTTGACTTCGTGGTCAAACAAATGACTACAGTTTGTGTGATCATGGAATTGAATTTGATTGTCAAGATCGGCGTCATTTCGATCAAGCGGTTTTATTTCTCGGCCCTTAAGTTCACCTGAAAGAATCGGTTCTATCGAAGAATTGCAGTTGTGAACGACGATGCCATTCGCGACATATGATTCATCATCTTGAACAGCTAAGTTATGAAGTGTTTCCGTTATGATTTGTTTCTTAATTATTGAAATAACTTTTGCCATTTTCCACCTCGCATTATATTTGTAACTAATGACTGTTAAAGAAAAAATGGAATCATTTTACAAAATGCCTATTGAAAAAATAATACTTGAAATTCATTGGAATGGGGAAAATTCATTGGAATCTATTGCAAAAAAAGCAAGAGTAACAAGACAAGCTATTAAAAATTATTGTGATAAGTCTAACATAAAAGTTAGAAGTCAAAAAGAAGCTTTAAAAATTTCATACACTAAAGGTGTAAACCATTGGTCATACGGAATGCGAAAAGAAACATCAAAAATTCATGCGGCACATAGTGAAAGAATGACGCTTAATAACCCTATCAAAAACACAGAAACACAAAACAAAAGGGCTATAACTATTGCTAAAACTTTTCTTGAAAAAATGTACCCTCAAGAACTTCGTTTTAGAGATATCTTAAATAAATTAAATATAGAATATGAGATGCAAAAACCAATTGGTCCTTACAATATTGACTTTTACATACCGGCTGAAAACTTGTGCATCGAAATTGATTCAACCAATAAATGGGGCGTCGCAAGACGTAAGGCGGCTACAGTTAAAGACCTTTTTTTGAGTGGACTAAACTATAAAATACTAAGAATAAACAAAGAAAAACTAAAAGATGAACTTTTTACTTTCGATGTCCTCAATCGTTATAATATCGTCACCTAAAACTAATTGATCGGTTGGTATCCAACCGCGATTCGTTAGAATTGGATGCTCACCCGTTATGTTTAAAATTTTGCCGTCGTTTGTTTTGATTTCGAAATATTCCTTATCTTCGAATTTAGACATCACCTCAGTTACGGGCATGTACCTATTTTTATGTGTAAGGACTAAGTCATAAATCTTAATGTTTTTGATTTTCTTTTTACCTTCGTAAGTTGTTACCAAAGCTTCACTTAACACGGCGTTCCAATGTAGCGGGGGCGTGTATTTAAACATGTCGGGATCGTCTTTAGCGAATATAGTTCCAGTTAATGAAATACATATTTCGCTTTTTGGATCGGGGTTCACAAATTCGAATGCGTCAACTTGTTCAAGCGTATCGTCGTCTATAAAGAAGGCATTTCGCGCATCATTGATCACACTTGCCGCCGTAAGACTCGATCCAAGTTCAACCGCAGTACCATCAAGCCATGACAAGCCTTCGTTTTCAAGGAAAGTTTCAACCTCGCCGCCGCTTAGGCCCATGTCTAACGCCTCTTTGTAGGCTAATTCCATTGTTTTCTGTAGATCTTTGATCTGTTTACCGATTAATAATTCGTTTCTTTTAGTGATTTTCTTCTGCAAATCTTTCGGCAATGAACTAAATGCCGT
>ERZ1292625.1202-Hain-H41-01um-R1-1202-length-32766-cov-18_pt2 | contig 23339 bp, 39 predicted proteins | sample MGYA00564400_ERZ1292625 | MGnify/ENA primary metagenome ERZ1292625 (study PRJEB36523, sample SAMEA6512639) | groundwater metagenome | collected 2019-01-08 | study: AquaDiva: Metagenomics assemblies of 32 groundwater samples | reverse complement strand
ATTACCTGTCTTACTGTAATTTTTAAAACTGATACAATATATGATGGATGCCTTGGTGACTTGTCTTCCTGTGTTCTTGACCAATTCTTTGATTCAAAAACTACCTTATGGTCTTGTAATGTAAATGATTCAATCTGCTCTAGAATAACATCCTCTACTGATTTTTGAGTTGCTACTTCATCAGTTCTAATTCCTAAATTCTTGGTATAATATCTAATTTCAAATATTACATTGACATCTGTCTGTTTTGCAGTTTCTGTTGTTGACTCTGGCTGTACTGTAATTATTTCACATGATGGATATTTTCTTCTTCCTTCATATTGTTGGTAATCATAAACATTATCTTCTGTAATTGTATTGTCTGGAAAAACACCTAAAAGTATCTGAGTCTTTATGCTTGCAGGAGTAGCGATAGTCAATACTATAACTTGGTTAATTCAATATAAAAAAGATTCAAAGGCTTATTCAGCCGGTTTTGGTGTGTATTTTTGGATTAATCCAGTAATATAAGCAGACCTATTTCCTTTATCTTCCAGATAGAAAGTATTGACAAAATCATCTAAATCTTCTAAAAGTTTGTCTTCAATAGTTATGCTTATTCTCTTTACCATAACTATTTCTCTCTTTTTGGTGGATGTTCTATCTTAATTATAGTCTCTTTTAGGATGTATTTGTTATACACTTCATCTTGTGGAGAAGACCAAAACTCATTATCCTTATCAGCAGTTATGCTAATCTGCTTGAATTTATAGATAAGTTGAGTTGTTCCAAATGTAGTTACTGAGCACATTGATTTGTATTTCTTAATATTTTCTGGTGTGAACTTGTCCAGATAAATCAATCTCACGCCTGTTGGCTCTGCATCTGGCTTGTCAATTCTTTGAGTGTATGTTTCTGAATCTGGGTCATTATCGGTTACTTTAGGATAGTTTGGTTTTCTATCTATTCCAAAATATTCACCCGGGCCTACAGATTCAATATCATCCTCAGAATATCGTCTTCTTACAAGAGCAAAGATACAATCCTTACCATCCTGTTGGGCTCTAATTACTTGCTGAGCCCAAAAATCCTTTTCTGATAGTTTTTTCTTTGCCACTAAGTAATATTGAGTATTATTATATTTAAGTTTATGAAAGTGAATCATTTAACCCAAATAATTAGGTTAAAAGTGTGGAAGTCTTTATATTGAAATTTAACGTAAGTATGACATGGTGGATATATTTGATTTTTGATTATGAAGCATCTAAAAAACGAGGATGTTTGGTTTTTATTGATAATCCAGAATTAGAGGCTAAAATGTTAGAAGAGGAAAGAAAGAAATTTGGATAGTAAGAGAGGAATTGAATCTGTAGAAGGATTCAAGGATATCAAAGGAACTCCATCTGATTTTAAAATGTTCTATAATTATGGTGCTAGAGGTTTTACAGATATTGACCAAGCATATGAAAAGCATGGTGAATTCATTTTTACAGAAGGTAAGAATGTATTAGGTGATTCTATTGACTTGCCTGTTGGACAATTCATATTTCTAGACCATCTTCAAGCAAAACTTGGTGATAAATCAACCGTATTACTTGTTGGATATAGAAATAAAACATATGTCCAAAAGATATATTGGATTGCAACAATTAATCAATTCAAGAATTCTTGTCTTGATAAGGACAAGGAAACTAAATCTGGAATTCTAAAATTCAAAACAATGAAACTATCTGATATGAGAGGCCCATGTTCAGAAGAGCAATACTGTAAGTTCATCAAGAATCTATGTGATTCTTTAGAAAAATAAAAAAATAAAAAAGGGGAATGGTTATCTATGAACTATTAAGTCCAATCACTTGGTGAAGTCGCACCCGTAAGTTGCCTTCCAGTTGCACTTTGAATCAATGCTGCTAGGTGATAGTCAATGATGAAATATTTATCATCACCAGTCTCTTCATCGTGAGCACTACCGATTCTTTGTGGGCCTTGGAAGTGAGCGATTGTTGGTTCTTTTTGTGTATCTACACAATATATGTCACCTTGTCTGATTGCATTATCTAGCACAAGTCCTGCATTTGGAAATCCGGGCAATTCTCGTGTTCCGGGTTCAAATGAAACTTCTGCTGGCTTTGTACTTGCAACGCCTCTTATGAAGGTGTTACTCATGTACTTTGCAAAGTCAAGAGGATGCATACCGACTCGTGTCAATTTACCACCAACACCTGAACCTTCGATTAATAGTTGTGCTATTCCTAGGTCAAGTAATGGTGATGCTGTTGAACGGTCTGTAGATGAAACAAATGTATCCCAAGCACCTGCTACTGCTTTTGCAGTTAGACTTGCATCTGCTAAGGCTATAACATCCATTGATTGTTTTTGTTCTACTTTAGTGGAAGCCACTTGAATAGAATCTTGCAACACGTTATGAACGTTCTTTAGTCGTGCTTCTTCATGAATCACGAATTTGAGTCCATATTTGTTTGCTTCAAAGTTTGCTCTAGTGTATGTCAATTCTTTGAGTTGACCTAATTGGCCTTCATCGAGTTGTGTCATACCAGAGAATTTGCTTGCTGTATCTATTGAAATTAACAAGTTTGGTGTTGCAATTTCTTTAGCCAAATTCTTTCCTGCAAATGTTCTGTCTTGCTTACCTAATACGGTCTCCCACACATTTACAATGTCTACTGCAGAGTTTGTGCTGCTTCTTAGGGCTGCTAATCTCTGAGAGCCACCTTGCTTTACATTATCAATGTAATCTTCGGTTAATCTTTTAAATTCACCGTCTAAGAATGCATCATGAATGTATGATTCATTACCTAATGAATCTTTGGCTAGTTTTTGACCATTGAAGTGTGCTTTGTAGTCATAGAGTGGATATGCGTTAACTTCTTTGAAAGAATGTAACGGTTTTCCGTCTGTGGCGTAAACTACTTGGTCAACTGGATTTAACCATAATTGAAGACCTCTATAGTCGCCTTTCTTGTCGTTAAATATTTTTGTCGTCATTTTATATCAACTGAATCTCTATAACATCTCCATCGGCTGCATCTGCTGGCGAAAAGTCTGCTCCATCTGTCATGGATTCCAGATATGGGGTACTTCCTGATTTAGAAACTACTCCACCCTCTTTGCCAGTATAAACGCCAACAACTTGGTCGATTGTATGTGATGCTGCTACATAAGCAATTACTTGCCCTGCGGTTGCACCACTACTAACGACTCTCTCACCTGCTACTATGACATTATCTGCAACTACTGTTACAAAATGTCCTGTCACTGCAACTGGGCAATATGCTGCTGCTGCTGCACCACTATTAACAACTGTTTCCAGTGCTACATAATGTGGTACTTCTGCTACCTGACCTGTGGTTGATACTACTAAATTACCATCAGTGTCTGGATTACAAACATTGCCTTTTGTGATTGTTGTACTTGCTGCGATTGGAAGTCTACGTATAGATAACAGGGTTTGCTCTTTAGTTATTGTTCCGGCTGCTGTTGTTCCGTAAGCCATGTTTATAACCTCATTATCTCCTTACTACCTTGCTGTGCAACTCTTGTTCTTGGTTGAATCCAATTATGAGTTGTTTGTGCCGGTCTGTATTGAGTTGTTCCTGTTTCTTTTTGGAAATCTTCGACTGTTTCTACCTTTGCTGCCCAAAATTCTGGTTTCTCTTTGGATTCCATAACCTCGTTGTATTTTGCTTCTTTTACTTTAGCATCTGAAAATAATTCAGCATATTTCAAAGCAACTTTCTCTTTTTCTGCACTCTCTACTTTAGTAGTGAGTTCAGCAATTTGAGTTTTGAGTTGTGCAACTACTTCTGGTTCTTTTGGTGGATTAACTTGGCCTTCAAGTCCTGCTTCGTCACCTTGTGAGGCTTCTGCTGGAATTGCTGCTGATATTGCTTCAAGTTCACCGATGATGCCTGATAGAGCATCAACGACTTCTTGTGGGCCGGCTGTTCCTGCTGATTCTGCATCAGGAGAAACGGTATCGACCATATCATTAGCGACCTTGGTTAATTTTGCAAAAATAGATTTTGCATCTTCGATATTCCAAGATGTATTATATGTCATTACTTAAAAGTTAGTATTATTTGTTAATAAACCTTTAAATAGTAAGTAATACTCAGTATTACTACTCTTTTTTGTATTTTGGATTCTTTATTATTTTAAAAGTTCTATCTGGATATAAAACTCCTGTACTATTCTGATGGTCTAATAATTTATCCAATATTTCCTGTTCATTCTTTCCTCTTGTTATCTCAACTGCTTCCAAACTACCTTCATCAAAACCTAAAACTGCCTCAGAGTTTCTACCTTCAATTTCTTTTAATTGTTGTCTTATATTTTCAGTATTGGTTTCCTTTCCTAATCTTGTATCAGTTATACTGTTAAATCCAACTAATTGTTCTTTACCAAATAATTCATGCAATCTGTCAACATGCTCTGGAATTCTAGCATCTAAAACAACATTCTTAATTGGGTCATATACTCCACTAACTCCTTCCACATTATGATTAACTTGTAGATATTTTGAGAAATTATCTATAGTATCATCTGCTGATGGATGTAAGTTTATCATGGCTTCCTTTACTTCTACCTTCCTAATAATCCTTGGTTTTTTCTTTTTTAAAGGTAATGGTGTAATTAATGCAAGTTTTGTTTTACCAATCCTTCTTCTTAAATCATTTACTTTACTATTATGTTTTACTTTATGATTCAACATTCTTAATTCTTTTACAGACTCTGGCGAGTTTCTTCTTAATCGTTTAGACATGATATTCCCATTTATTATTTCATCTGGCATGAGTCCAGCCTTCTGCTCTGCATATATTGTATTCTTTGGGTCTTTTCTATTAGATTCACCATTTGGGCCAAAATTAACATAGTTATTCTGTCCTGCTGTTTCTGTAAATAATGCCTTGTTTGCTAATGGTGAATACATTTTCTTATGTGTTAGATATGCCTGATGTTCTCCTTTTGGGCCAAATCCTGATTTACCACCTATATGATGTCCATTAACATCATGAACTATTCTAAACATATCATTTGCTAACAATGGTTGGTTCTCATGTTTGAATTCTGTTTCCTGTAACATTGGATGATTTTTGTTTTGTTCTTGTGCTCCATATCCTTCCGCAGTTGGAAAATAATAAAGATGGTTGTTTTTTTCAACATCCTCATGCATCTCTCTGCTAGTTGGGTATGGATTAGTTCCAGATTTCATCTTGTCTATTTTTAATCCTTTATTAATCAAGTCTTTGAACTGTGTTTTTATTTCATTAATTAATGCATCATATGATGCTTTTACTGCTGGATGATTTGGGCCATGCTTCATGTTTTCATAAGCATCTGCTATTATCTTACCATGCTCTGGATTAATCTTTACTGTACTACTACCAGTTACTTGTACTGCTGCCAGTCTAGCATGTAGTTTTTTCATATTATAAGTCATTTCTGCATTACTTCCTTTAGGAAAAATCTTTCTACCTATACTAATATATTCTTCATTTTGTTTCATACGGTCTTCATGCTGTGACGGATAAAATTCTCCTGCATTATCAATAAATGTTCTTGTTTTTTTATAATCTTCTAATTTTTTTTTCCTTCCTGCTTCATCTAATGTAATTGGTATTACTGCCAATCGTTGTTTTAATTTCTGTATTGTTGTCATAGGAATTTTTTCTCTCTTAATGCTTTAACTAAATCTCTACTACCTCTACCAGTTATCCCATCATTATCTTGACTAGCATTAAAACCAACCGCGAAACCAACGTCATGTCCATCTGTTTCTAACTCTCGTATAGATTTTAATTGATTTATATTTACTTTACCTCTAATATCTACACTTATTTTTCTTTCACCTGCTCTATTAATTGGAAAATTCTGAACTCTGATTAACTTATTATCAGTTAGAAATTTATGTAGTTGATTGTCAGACTCATCACCTGCTGGTATATTTGTTTTTAATATTTTATTTATTTGGTCTCCATGTGATGAATGATTTTTATCACCACCAATAAAATCACCACTTTGAGATAAGAATGATGAACGTGTATGACTACCGTCAACACTCCTACCATTCTTTCTTAGAATATCTTCTATATTACTTTGTGCTTTTCTTATTTCTGAGTTCTTTTTTTTTAAGATTTTCATATGTTTAGATTTCTTATATGTCATGTTTTCTTCACCTAATGATGCTAATCTTGCTTGTAATTTTTTAATTTTAACATGACCCAAACCAACACCCATTGGTAATCTATCCTCTCTAAATTTAAAATTTGGGGCACTTTGTTTATCAACTGCATCTGAAAATTTAATTATATTTTTATGTGCTAAACTATTTATTGCTTGGTCTTTTCTAAGAGAATCATCATTTATATTTTTATTATCTAGATTTTGATTATGTCTACTCATCTCATTTCTAAATTCATCATCTTTTTTTTCCATATATGTTTTTGGTTTTTTATCAAAATTAATTCCAATCGCAGCAATCTTTTCCTTTAGTTTTTTAGGACATATTATAGTGGTCTGTGCTAATTTTCTTTTCTGTAATTTTTTTAACTTACCTCTCATAATATGTCTGTCAACATCAATCTTGAATTGTCTTTCCTTTTCTTCCTTATATTCATCATATCTATCATCGTCTTCTTCCTGTGGGGGAAATATTTTCTTTGGTGGATTTTTATTTAAACCTGCTAGTTTTGCACCTCGAAATCCGGGATTGTTTGGATATACCTTAATTATATGATTCATATTTCTTTTTCCCATTCATTGTTATTAAGTTTATTATATTTGCATATACACTCTTTCTTTTTACCTTTTATGCAATTACAATTAAAACATAGGACTTGAAAACATCTGGAAAGTTATTTTTTCTTAACCAGTGGTATGTATTAACTCCACCTAAATCTCTATTTAATACATTTCTTTTTCGTAAAACTGGAATTATATGGTCTATTGTTAACCCATTAAAATCGGAATAACCACAACACGCACAAATATTTTTACCATTAGAATAGTGATTTATTACGATTGTTTTAATTTTACTCTGTCTTTTTTTATCATATTCCTTCATTCTATTTAAATTTATTTTTCTTTGTGTTTTACTTTTTTCTAAAAATATATCTCTTTTATTAATATAATATTTTTTCATGTAATCTTTAATTTTTTCTTGGTTTAAGTTATTATATAGTTTTTTTGATGTTTCTATTTTTTCTTTATTTTTATTTCTATATGATTTTCTTTGAAGATGTATCTTCTCTTTATTTTTAATTCTATATTGCTTACCGTAAGTTGATTTTTGTAATAGATTCATATTATATCAACTCTGAAATTGAATTTTACAACTCTCTGATGTTCCAATGCATGTTCCTTTTAGTAATGCAATTCTTGCACCATATGCTGGATTTTCATTCAATGCAGCAAGATGTAATGCTTCCCATTTAGAAATATTTCCTTCATGCTCTGATGCATCTAATTGATATATTGCTGGACTACAAAATGGTGGTAATGTTTTATTTGCAAACTTTGGTAGCATCTCAATGCTTGCAAACCAATCACCTGATTTATCCTCATATACATCAACTATCTTACCCACTTTGAATTTTTCTTGATGTGAAAAAATTATATTCATATCATTTGTTGGCAAGTATGGATGCTCAAATGATTCACCATATTCTGATTCTCCATGCCATGATTGAGCAGTAACTACTAATGGTCTTCCAATGAATTTCTTCATGTTTTCTTTTGCTGTATGTGCTGCAATTCCCCACCCATTACCGTTAGTTTGCTTTGCATTAAGTAACCAATATTTGGCATACTTTCCAGATTGATTTTCTAAACTGGCTGCTTTAAAACTGCCTAATGGAGTTCCCTTAAATATTATACTATGATGATGTTCTTTGGCAATATTTTTTTCCTCAATAGCGATTTTAATTAATTTTATTTTCTCTCTAGCAATTCTCATACTTGCTGATATGATTCTTCTTCTATCTGCCTGTGTTGGTTTTTTTGGTCTTAGTTTGTTTCCACCAGATATTGCCAGTCCTTCATCAACTGCCCTGTCCAATGAATCTTCTCTTATCTGTTCTGGTGAACGATTTTCCTTACCGAATGGTACTTTACTTGATAATGGTGATTTTATTCTCTTTAATCTTGATTCAACTCCAAAATCTTCAATTCTTGCAAGTCTTTCTTTTAGAGTCTTCAAGATAATACCTCGAATATTATCTCATTGCTTGTAAATATAGAGCCATCACTTAGCGTTACTTTAGCCTTGGCTGCCCATGCACCCGGCTCGTCAAATGTTGCTGATAATGTATTAAGATAATGAATCTTACCATCAGTTCCCGGAGAATTTACTAATGCTGCAGTATATTCTGCTTCATTCTTATCTGGGTCTGATATGATTACTTTGAGTGATGTATATGGATTTGTTGATAGGTTTAATGCTATATTTGAGCCATTTATAGTCTCTTGTACTGTTAGAATAATATCAGTGTTAACGTCAGATACATGTGGTTTACCGAGCACCATATTTATATATAGATTTATAACTTATTTAAGTTTAAAATTAGAGAATTTGAACTGTTCCAGTTACACTTCTTGCTATTTGGACTGTACCAGTCAAGTCACGCAATATTACAACACTGCCTAAATCTAATGGGGTTGATTTTATTACTATAAGGTTTGCAGTGAATGTCTTTGAACCTCTTCCAATTAATTGTAAGTTTGCTGTAGTTGTTTTAGTAGCCTGTTTTACAACTAACAAGTTAGCAGTTGAAGTCTTTTGAACAGAGTATGATTTTACTATTAAATCAGATGATGTTGTTTTAGTTCTTCTATTGATTGTAATTAAGTTTGATGTGGTAGTTTTTAATGTTGATAGTGCCTTTACAATAATGTTGGCCAGTGCTGTCTTGGTTAGTGTTGCTTTTGTGATTAAATCAGCAGTGAATGTTTTAGTTCCAGTCTGAACTACTATCAAATCAGCAGATGTTGTTTTAGTATTGTTGTTTTTCTTTACAATCAAGTTTGCAGATGCAGTTACTGTGAATGCCTTATCAACAAACAAATCAGCGGTTGTTGTTACCGTAGATGTTTTCTTTACAATTAAATCAGCAGTGAATTCTAATGTGAATGTCTCTGCACCAGTATCATAATCATTATTATCATAATCATCCTTGTCAAAGTTTGGAGTGTAAACTACCAAGTTAGCAGTTGTTGTCTTTGTACTGGTTAATTTTGTAATAATGTTAGAAGTAAATGTCTTGGTTCTTCTATTTATCACAATCAAGTTTGCAGTTGAGGTTTTTGCAGATACTAGTTTTACTCTTAGGTTTGCAGTTGTTGTCTTTGTACTGGTTTTCTTTACAATTAAATCAGCAGAGAATGATTTGGTTCTGGGTAGTATATCTGTATAATAATCATCACTGTCATAATCATCACCATTAAAATCATGGTCTATTACAACTAAATTGGCAGTTGATGTCTTGGTTGATGTTAGTTTTACTCGTAAGTTAGCAGTTGAAGTTTTGGTTCTTCTATTAACAACTATGATGTTTGCTGTAGTTGTTTTTGTAGAAACTTTCTTTAAGATTAGGTTTGCAGTGGTTGTTTTAGTTAATGTAGATTTTACAATTAAATCTGCAGTTGATTCTTTGATGTATCGTGCTGCAGCATCATAATTAACATTGTCATAATCACCAGAAAAATTAACCATTTATTTTTTCCTCTTCTCTTAGGTTAGGCTCTGAACCTTCTACAAACTTTCCTGCTGTTTGTATCAATCCAGTCTCTTCATCTATATATGTAATACATTGTCTGTTCTTACCATTGACATTTTCTTGATATCCTATCATGAAATATCCCGGGAGATTTTTTTGTTCTTCTGTTGAAGTATTAACTTCAATCCTTCCCTTATGTCTATAGATGAGTTTTTGCCCTTCCTCTAAGAAGAGTCTATAATGGAGTTTTCCATCCATTTCAATACCGAATGCGGATAGTTTGTTTCTGTCTATTTCTGGATAAAGACTTTTTCCTTCATTCTGCTCCAATGTTGTATTATCAGAGTAGTATGCTATCCATTTGAATTGCATTGTATTGCCTCATCTTATAGTACATTGTATTGCACATAATAATCTTATGGTTTTGATGTATTTAAAGAGTTGATAATTTCCTCGAATATAATTCTTTTACGTTTGATTGTGGGTTGGATTAAATTATAAAATAATATTACTGGTTCTTTACGCTGTATATGTGCAACATAATTACCTTGGCTTGACCTTTGATAATAAGTCATTTTAATTTGTGTTGTTTCTAACAATAATGATATGAATAATTCAATTAATTCTAAAGAATTATGAGTGAAGTTAAGAGTAACGTGTTTTGGGTGTATATTAATAGACCCCTCAGAATCCCATAAACCTCTAAGAAATGCTATTTTCTGAGTATTATTGAATGATTTTACAGTTTCAAAATTCTTTATTTTTATGATATAATCACTAATCAATATAGAGCCAACTCTTAGTATTTTGGTTGGTTGTCTTTCGTATGTTTTTCCATTTCTCCAATCTTTGAATATATTAGAATGTTTTCCATCATAGATATTACCTTTAATTCCAAATTGTCTTTCAACTGCATCTTTGAAAGCATTAAGAAAATCAAAATCTTTAACCTCTAATCCAATTCCACCCTGCTTCATAATATACCCATCACCATACATAACTCCTAAGATATACCCCAAATCATCAGCCATTCCTTTGTTTTGAATTTCTCTTGGTGGAGTTCCAACTCTCTCTGCTTTACCAAGACCTAATTTAATATTATTTTTATGTTCATCTGATAATTTTCTTCCAATATGAGATTCACCATATTTTCTAGTTATTCCAAGTTTAACCAACCTACGATATAATGATGCCTTAGATAATCCAGTTTGTTTTAGTATTTCTTCTATTGGGATTTTCTTTAGATAGAGTTCATGGTATAATTCCATGATATTATATTGTTTTACTAGTTAATAAATGTTAAATTTACACCGTATAGAAAGGTTTATATTTCATCAAATTGAAAATTTAGCGTTTCATTTGTCTTATTTCCGGGAGTTGCAGTTGTTCCTACTGCTGCTTGAAATACCAAGTAATTAGTAGTTTCATTTATTGCATTAATTATTGAACTATCTTCTGATATAGTTGGGCCAGACAATGGACTTCCAGAAGTATAATCAAAAGCACTAGCAACAGTTGTAATTCCACCATGACCTGCAACAATCTCATCACCTGATGTTCCAGAAGTTCCACTTGCTACTTCATAACCAGAAGAACTACCAGAGTTTTTAGTTGGAAATTGTAATCCAACATTCAGAGTAATTCCTGTTCCATAACCTGTACCGTCTGTATAAAATTTAATATTATCAACCTGAGTATCTGGTGCTGTATCACATTTTAAATAGATATGCTTCCAATAAGAATAATTTGTACCTGCTGCTGGAACTGGAACAGGGTCTACAGAATCAATAGTTGCATTATCATTAGTTTTCCATCTAATAGCAGGTGGGCCTAAAGCATCTACATCAGTGCTAGTTCCCGGTGCTGTGTCAGTTCCACCAAAGTCAAAGTAAACACTGAATGCTGCTACCATATATTAAACTACCCTTTTTTGGTATATAAGTTTTGGAATGAATTAATGAGTGGATATTCTATTTTGATTCCCTAAAATAAAAGATTATATGTGTGATGTTTTCATTACACCTGAATAACCATCTGTAAAAGCAATAGAGCCAAATGGGTTCGATAATGCTCCATATGATTGATTATGTACTTTTCGAGAATTTGCTATGGAGTTATTTGCCGCTCTAAATGTAATAGTTGTATTATCAGCCTCTAAAGCTAACCATATCTGTGTGGTTGTAAGAGAAAATTCTGTTACTGATTGAAATGCATATGAAGATGAAGCTGGACAGGCAATAGAACCTGTATCGGCAAGTAGAACGTTTGGTCCTGTTGAATCATCATATACACCCTCATGAATATTTCCTGATGAGTTAGTGACTGACAATGCTATTCGGTCATATAATTTACCAATTATTCCCAATGAAATTGCCTTATTAGCTTGAATTTCTCCACTCGAACCAGTACCATTATTAATTTCATCTGCACCACTTGATAGTTCTGCTCCATTTACTGCCCTATTTACACTCGCATGACTGAAAGATAACATATTTTGATTAAAATAACTTCCACCACTAATCTTAGCATATATCTTATCATCATGTTTAAAATATAAATCATGATTCAGTATTCCAGATTCATCATAATATTTATTTTGATAGTTTTTGAAATCATCTGTTATACCTTTTCTTCTATATTCCATTTCTTCTATAATGTGTAAGTTGTCATTTAGAAATTTATTGTTTATTTTTGTAGAGTATTCTTGTAGATTTTTTGGTAGTCCTTGAGAATACACTCCTTTTACTCGCATTGTATTATCCGTATGTTTTGGCATATCGTTTTTAACTGTTTTAAAAAATGCCTTTAATTCCTCTTTATCTAAAGGATTCATTATGCACTCGTGGCTGCATCAATAGTGTATTCAATAACTACACCAATTAATCTAGCATCTCCTGTCAAGTTATCAGTTGAAACTTTTCTGGAAATCTCAAACATAATGAAATCAGAATCTTGAACAGTTCCACCTATTGTTACTGCTGTACTCTGTGGTGAAATATGTACATCATTCTGTGCAATCCAAGTATCAGTTGTTGTTACCGCTGCTGGCATTGCAGCCTCTAGAGCATCATCATTTCTGAATGCAACTCCTGCAACATCCCAATCCACCGTTTCAGTTGTTAATCCGGCAGCATTAGTCCACCAGAAAGTAAATTTTACTGTACCATTATTATAATTTCTTGGTGGAATCCAACCAAATTGAACATACTCTACACTTGCTGAATCAAATTCAAATACTTGATAATTAATCTTGTTTGTTGCTGTTTCTACTTTAGTTAACCCACCTGCACCAGAGGTAGTTCTGGCCCACATTGCAGTTGCTGGAATGAAAATATCTTGAAGACCAACAACATTATATGGTGAACTTACATTACCTGCTGTTAATGATACTGCAGTTCCACTACAGTTTGTTAAAACACCAGATGCCGGAGTTCCCAATAATGGTGCTACGAATGTTTGAGCACCAGACCAAGTTTGAGCCAAAGATGGGAATGGTATTGTATCATTACCTGCTAAAACTGGAATTGTAATTGTTCTATCTGCTGCAATATTATCACCTTGGAAAATATAACTATGTGAATCATCACTATCTCTAATTCTGAATGCAGTTCCTTTAAAAGTCCAAGTTACTGCTGTATTTATAGTGACTGTATCAGTAATATCAACACCATTGAACATATTACTGAATTTATTAGTAATATCACCATAAAATTTGGTTGCTGTAGTAACGCCAGCACCAGTAATAGTTGCAAATACCATATACTATAAATAGGGTTTTGTTAACTTATAAAGTTTAGATGCTATGTGAGTATTGCCAGTATGAAATCCCATCATCATAATATTCTGGCTCTGGTGTATATCCAATACATTCTATTCCATAACATGATTCAATCCAATCATATTCAGTCTGATTATCAATAACTGTAACAAATCCAGTTGATATTAAACCAATTAAAATTAAATTAGATATCATTTTGCACTTTTTATCAATCTTAACAACGCTCTTTTAAAGTCTTCATATCTACTATGTTTTATTTGTCTTTCTGGATATTTTAATCTAATTCTAAATATATCCCAATATGATAAATCGACCTTACCATCATAATATGCATCCATAGCATCATCAGTGTCATTATGTTCATCATGTCTTAATCCCAAATTATGACCTAATTCATGAATCAATACAGAAATTATATTATATGTTCTTAGTAATTGGTCTGGTGATGGAGTTCCTTTTACTGGATATCCTCTCTCTATTGCATCCTTTGCTTTAATTTCCTTTCCATCCAATGACCAAATATAATCATCGTTGAATACAACTCTTCCTGAAACACTTCCCTGTGCTGGAAAGTATGCATATGCCAATACACTTGGTTTTTCTTTAAACATTGGCTCTAACAAGGATGATTTGAAATCTAAAGTAAAGTTTGCTGCTTGACCAGTAGATATTGGATGAATCTTAATATCAATCTCTGCTTCCCATGTAGAGAATGCTAAATTTAATGCTTTTTGAATTTGTTTGTTAGTTAATGATTTACATGGTGTGTTTCTTACATAATACATAACTTTCTCATTCCATTTTCCAGCCCATTCTGTTTGAGTTGTTTCAATATGTTCAACCTTTTCATTTGTTGAATATGATGTACATTGATTCATATAAATAAAGTAGGTGATTTGGTTATTAATAGTTTTCCTTCTATTTTTTTAGTTTTGATGTAGTAAAGTCTGCTGCAAATCCAACCAATAATCCTAAAATTACTGTTTGAACTGGCCCGCCGAGTGTTGATACATCAAACACTATCACTGATGCTAATGATGCTATAACTGCTGTAATCAGACCACCAACAGTTTTCTTTAAACTGAAAGCACCGTCTGAGTTAGCAGTACCCCTAATTATGTTAAGGGTTGCACCACCTAACGCTGCTAATACAAGCAGAAGTGGAATGTCCATACACTATCAACACTAATTAGAGATTTAACTGTTTGCTTATGATTGTGGTCAATCCATATTCACAAAAAACATAAATTAGATTATAACCTAGAATTAGCCTTGTTTATAGAATTTATTATTGATGGAGTTGATATTCCTGTTGTTTTAGAGGTTGGAGATAAGGCAAAACAGTCCATGTATGAATTAGAGAAAAATCATAAGAAATGGAGATTTGGTAAAACTTGTTAGAATTGTCTATGTAAGACTAGAGTATAATTACAACTTATTCTATCATCATCTGCACCAGTAACACGAATTGATGTGAATTTGATATCAGTCTTTTCGTTAAAGATTAATTCATCGTTATTGAATATTAATGGTGATGTTTGCTCTGTTACTCTGATTATTCTATCAGTTTGCCAAGGTGCTCCTGTTACACCATTATCTCTTGTTTTAAGTCTAACATCATTGTCTCCACTCTTATCAATATCACAATCAATTAATACTATCTCACCTTTGTATCTTGCTGGAACTGTGTAATTTGTAAAGTGTGCATTACTATCACCTATAGAAATAACTCCCTGTGTTGCACCTGCAGCATCAAGTCTTAATGTAATAGTTCCTGCATTTGTAAGGCCAGTACCCGCTGTAACAACAGACATACCATTAACTCTAAGATATGTATTAACCAAATCAACTGCGATAGTACCGTTTAGGTTTACTGTTTCTGAAATTTCATTATAATCTCCATCCAATCCTTCAACTAGAACAGTTCTTGCACCAGTTGATACATCTGTTAATGTTGCAGCAGATGCAGTTATGTTTGATGTTCCAGAAATATCTATTGTATTTCCTGCTGTTCCTGCAGTTGCAGCATTAATTGTAACAACACCAGTTGCACTAGTTGCAACAACATCAACTGTTGGAACTGTTACTGGTGTTCTAGTATCAGCATTAATTGCTGCTGCCAAATCTGTAGCATTTGCTGTATCGTTACCATCCGTACTGAATTGAGTATTATTGGCCCTCGCACCTGCGACACCAGTATATGTTAATCCGTTAACCGTTGCAACATCTGCTGCTAATCCACCTGTGAATGTAGCACCACTAATAACTAATCTTACTGCATCACTTGAAGATGCTAATGTTGTTGCATTACCACCAGTTCCACCAACTGTCTGAGTTAATGTTACCGTATCTGTAACTGCTGCTGCTGTTAAATCATTTAATGTTCCACTTCTTGAATCTGCGTTAACTGCTGCTGCAAAATCTGTTGCTGCTGCATCATCGGAAGTATCAATACTAAATTGAGTATTATTTGCTCTTGCTCCTGCCACTGCTGTATAAACTAAACCGTTTGCTGTAATTGTATCTGCTGTTACACCACCAGAGAATGTAGCACCTGATAATGCCAATCTTCCACCATCAGATGATGCTAAAGTAATTGTGTTTCCACCAGTTCCTGTTACGGTTGTTGTGCATGTAACAACTCCAACTGCACTGGTTGCAGTAACATCACCTGATGTTCCACTTCTAACATCTGCTGTTACGGATGCAGCCAAGTCTGTTGCTGCTGCAGTATCTGATGTATCTATTGAAAATTGTGTGTTATTGGCCTTTGCTCCGGACACTGCAGTATATGCTAAACCGTTAATTGTTGCAGTGTCTGCATCAACACCATTTGCAAAAGTTGCTCCACTAACTGCTAATGTAACACCACTACTTGATTCCAAAGTTGTTGCGTTTCCACCTGCACCTGCTACTGTTTGAGTACAAGTAACAACATTAGTTGCTGCTACTGCTGTGACATCATTTAATGTGCCACTTCTAGAGTCATTTGTAATAGAATCTGCCAAGTCTGTAGCACATTCATTATTACCAGTATCTACGGAAAATTCAGTGTTATTTGCTTTCACACCTGCTACTGCTGTATAGAGTAATCCGTTAACTGTGACTGTTTGTGTTGCTAAAACTGTAGCACATGTAATTGTACCTGTTGCTGCTGCTATTGCCAGAGCACTTGCAAGAGTTACCGTTCCTGTTGCAAAAGTATTAGCAACTGCCGAATTAAATTGAACCGTACCACTTGCTGCTGTTAAAGGAACACAACTAACTAAAGTCAGAGTTCCTGTTGCTATATTATCATCTGCTGTGCTACTAGATACTATTTCCAGTGCCTGAGCAGTTGTAGAATATGTTAAATCTGCATCATCTGAGCGAATATCTACCTCAGTTCCTGCAACTCCATTATTATAACCTGTTTTATATACGCTTCTGTCACCAGAGTAACTTACCATAATATTCTTAGTAAAGAATGATTTAAATAGTTTTAATACATAACTATAGTATAATGAATTGTAACATTACAGAAGCAGAACGAAAGTTTGATACTAACAGACAGTACAAACTATCTACTAGAGAACAAACTAGTATTATCTAGTTAATTTCTTTTTTTACTTTTAAAATTATTTGGTGTTATTGGACATACATGGTCTAAAACATCTCCAACTTTTACCCACCAACATTTCTTTTCTGTCATTATTAAAATCCTCTCTTTATCTTACCAAACTCTACTGCCTCTCTTGAAGCAGAGATAATAAGTCCTATTAACATTGTCCATAATGCAATTCCAAATGATGGTGTTCCTTCCATCGCTGAGCCTATATATGGTGTAACAAAGAATATTCCTGCGTTTCCAAAAATTCTTGCTATGGGATATCTTATCTCCATATTGGACTCCTATTCTTCTTTGCTTCATTTAATGTACTTCCTGCTGTGCTCCATAAAAGATGTTTTGGTGTTGGCCATTTTGAGGTAATCTCTGTAGGTGTATTTTTAGGCCATTTATCACCCATTGGCCAAGAATCATTCATTCTTTTAATTTCTTCCGGCCATAATCTGGATTGAATTGGTGAATTCCCATTATTCCATAAACTTATTGCTGGATTAATATCTGCGCCATTTGTCATTGATTCTTTATCTAATTCTTCCAAACCTAGAATATCTCTAATTCCAGATTCATCAATGAATCCCATTTGTGCCATTTGAACTAGAACATTAAACATTTCAGGTGTGAGTAATGTAACTAATCTTGGTTTATTAAATTGGAATTTTATCTTAATTGGAATATTTCTTGCATCATCAACATTAAACATTATTGCTAGTATGACATCAAAGAACTGCTTCTCTACTATGTCTTCCAGAATGTTTCTCTCTGGTCTAATCTCTTGGTTAAGATATGCATCAATCTCTTCAATGTTTGCATTACCACCCAGTTTACCAATATCACCCTCTGCCAGCATGAATCCCGGAAGACCATATGCTGTGATTATTGCCTTGATTAATCCAGTTCTGATAATTTCCAATCCACCGATATCTGCATTTGGTGGTGTTTGTAATACTGTAACTCCCGGGTCGTCTGGTGAACTTGGGCCAGTTACTGCTATTGACTGACCTTTAGAATCATTTGCTTTTGACAAGAATGCTGATAATACTGCATCCTCATTACCATATTCCTGTGGTGGAATTGGTACTGAAAATACTGGTGGTTTGAACCATGTAGATTCTGCTGCCCTTTCATAATCCTGATTTAATATAATATTTAATGTATTTGCCTCATCTGCTATTCTTGCTACCTTACTATCTCCGTAGAAATCCGCAAATAATTCATTATTGAATCCATGCATTATGTAAATCATCCTGTTTTTTGGAAGTATGTTATCTCTTTGTGGTGACTGAACTCCTATAATTCTTACTCCTTCCAATTCACTTGTATTCTCATTAATTACTGGTCTTTCTGTAAATTCTGGTCTGATTAGTCTTATCTGTGATGGCATTTGAAATTTACCTTCTTCATCTGTTGCCAATGGAGTTAATGCTAGAACACATCTTCCCTGCTCTAATGCTGTAAAATAACCATTAAACAGATTTGTCGCCAAATCCATATCAGTTGCCATCTTATCAATCTTATCCTTGATTTGTTCCGGTGTTAATTCTTTTTCATAATATGGAACTAGAATTTTAGTTGTTGAAGCCCACATCTCTTGCTGCTCACTTGGTAGGTCTTCTTCACTTCTTGGTACAATATTTGTAGTATAACCTTGACCTGCTGTGAATGTTGTATGAATTCTTGATGCCCTGTATACATATGGATTATTCATTGCACTTCTGAATTCTTTTCTTTGTTTTGGCTTATATGGGTCAACTGCTGCAAAAACTTGAATACCCTGATATTCTATAGAGTTGCCTCTATGCTGCTTCCAAGCATCATTCTTACTAACACTTCTTCCCGGAGTATACCCATCTGATGCTAATTTAGGTGAAGAATATTCTTTGGCTGTTTTAACTCTGGATTTCTGCTTTACCAATAATAATACTATCCACTTTTACTTAATAAGGTTATAAACATATTGGTGTTGATTTCACCTTGTCTATGATAGATTTGAGTTCATAAAATATTTTACAATCATTACAACTACAGTCCTCCCTCCTAATTACATCATTTGATTCTTTAATTCTATTCTCTATTAATTCCTGTATCTCAATGTTGGACATCATATCCATCCCACCTTTACAAAAGATATTCCAAAAGCGATGCCAAAAATAACTGTTCCTAATACTATAACAATAAAATCAAATTTACTCATTTCTTCTCACTCATGATATTTTGTTGTTTTAATTTTCTTTTAGCCCATTTTAGAAAATCTTTTTGATTTTTATGTTTAGAAATTATATGCTTTGCAAATGCTTTAGTATTGTAAAAAATATCCTTATGCCCATCTAAGTCACATTCTATCATTTATTCATCACGATTATCGCTTGTAATCTTGGCAATCTGTAAGAGTGTAATAGATATTCATGCCCTATAACTCTTAGAGATTTTTTTGCAGTTGTTGATTGATTTATTAATACTCTATTTTTTAATTCATCTAAATTAATTTTTACTTGTAATATTATTGGATTATTAGATTTTATTTTACCAAATAGTTTTGCTCTTTTACTGTTAGTTGCAAACCATGTATGAGATTTAAAACCTTTTTTCATTATATTTTCAGCAGATTTAAAATCTGTGCCATGATAAAGTGTTATTTGTTTACTCATTTCTGCTCACTCTTTATCTCAGATGTTATCATGAAATATGTATGGTTAAACCATAATAAAAGTGTTACTCAAACTGTATTTAATGCCTTTTCTAATTCCTTGTCAGCCATTGTTACCAAATCCATTCTATTATATGACATTCTTGCAACTCTTGGTCTAGGTAATCCTGCTATGCTATATGATGCAACAGAGCAAGCATAGCATAAAGCCCAGAATCTATCATCATGAAATCCTGTTGGATGCTGATATAGAATGTTTCCTGCATCTGATACTTTACGTTCCTGCTCTAGAATCTCTCTGAATAAATCCTTATCATGGACTGTTAGTTTATCTTGGTCAAATAATCCCTTTACCAAACTAATCATATCAAGTTTGTTTGGCTGTGATGATACTATATCCCTTAATGGTATCTCTTTTGAGAATAATTGTTTAGCACCATCACCAACTCCTAATCTATCATATCCTATCGCTTTCATTTTCTCTAATCTTTGAATCTTTAGCATATCATCGGCAATATGCTTGAATTCAATATGTGGCCAAATCTTCTGGCCTATCTGGTCAAATACACCATCTTCCAGTTTTAAAACTACTAAGCATGTGTTATCGGTTCTAAGGGCCACATCTAATCCACCGAATTTGGTAAAACTCATTTAAGAATCACTTTTAATTTTCTATTAGATATACACCAAGAGCAGTGTTTATCTCCACACCCACGATATCTACCTTTTCCATCTCTTGCTTTCCTTTCATAATTTTCATCACTTCTGAATGTTCTACTCATCTTATGTAGTGTGGTTGTGTTGCTTCTGTTTTTAATTCAGCCTTTATTATTTCTCTTAGTTGCTGTTCATGAATTTGTGATATTGCTGTCTCCAATACAAACATTGATTCTAATCGACTCATTGATTCTCTTCTAAATATCTCTATAATTTCACCTGATAAATCTATTACTTTCTGTGTCTCCATGAGTAGTATTACACTCTAACCTATTTAGAGATTTTCAGTTGTTTCAGTTTTATTCTGGCTGCCTTTATAGCCTCTTCTGGTGAATCATCCCAATGAATTCCAGTTTCCTCATTTATTCTATTAATAGCATTTGTGATATATGTTAATGTATCTATTGAATCCTTTAGTTTGCTTATTCGGCCTAAATCACGCGTCAAGTGTATAAACTCCTAATGGTCTCATGTTTCTCACAAATATTTTACCACAATGACATTTAAGATTTCCATATTCATCCTGATTTACTTTATGATAGCAAAAACCAATTAAATTGTTATTTTGATTCATTTATTACCTTCAGCCATTCTTCCTTTGATAATATGTCCTGACTTGCTATATGATTAGCATATGTGAGATAGGCCTGATTTAATGCATTTCTTAATTTAGTATTCTCTTGATTTGTTTGAACTATTGCCCGGCATAATTCATTCTTTCCCAAATCACCCAATCTGATATTTTCACTCTTACCATGTTCTGTTCTGGTTACTATGTAATTCTTTTCTTTTGCCATGGTGTTGTATTGTTTTAATGTAATAAAAATCTATCTATCCATGACCTATTGATTCAATTAATTTCTTTTGCTCTTCATAATTATCAAGTAAGAACTCTTCCATGATATTATATGGTAATACTAGAATAAATATTTTTAATTTAATTTCAATGATTTGATATGCTTCTTTAATCCTGCTCGGCAAGCCCTATTTCTGCATGTATTATGATGGTCTATCTTTTCATCACAAACATAACATTTAGCCTTCATTTTTGTGCTCCTTTGCAACATGTAAAATATATGCATTCTCAGCAGTTCTTATTTCTGCTGCTGTAAAACATAATTTACAATATTGACATTGTATCATGGCCAAGTCCTCTGATATTCTCTAGGATATCTCTTCTCTCCACACTCACAGAAATGATATCCATCCTTATGTAGAATCCAATAATGGCGTTTATGATTTTCCATTAGATATATTCCCTCTCACCATGTAATTTATTAAATAATCTTCTAAATCCAAATGACCTTATCACAGATACTATAGTGTAGACCAGTCCTATATAGATTGCTATTATGATTGATTGCTCTGCTATTTCTTTAGTATAATGAGGTAAGAAAAATAAATTGAGAGCCATGGCAATAAAGTACCCACTACCTACATTTGCCATGGTTTCAACTGCAGACTGTCTTTTAGTTTGTGTCATATCTCTTCCAATAACAATGGAACGTGTATTACATCTCTGGCCTCATTATATTTGATTTTGAGATAGACCAGATAATTAATCATGTCCTCTATTGTGTCATTGACTGATTCATTCTTTACTGCCGGGTTCTCTAATGGGTCTTTAGTTAGTGACACCAATCGCATAAACTTGTCAGATAGTCTAACAAGTATTCCCTGTGGAACATTATCTGTAATTCCTAATAGTTCACAGACGGACATGTTGAATAATGTGTCCTTATCTTGCTGGCCTCTATTATAATCTTGACCTTTTGTTTTGATTATGCTTCGGGCCTTATCACATGTTTCTTGATGGATTTTTAATACATCCTCTAATTTTGTCATTGTTTTAACATATCCTTTCTTTTTGTAGATGGATGTATTGGTGTATGCTTTCTTAAAGACTCTACATCATAAAAACCAGTCTGGCATTTATGGCATCTATATATTGAATTTGTCATTGGATTAGTTACTCCTTTCTGTAATATTAGTATTACTATTAATTAAATCCCAACACCTGTTATCATTAGTTTCATAGTGTCTCCCGGTTATACTATTATATGGCTTCCAGCAGCGTTGACAAATCATATTTAATCCTCAACTGGAACTAACTCTACACAATCTCTTTCTCTATCAGTAATTATTACTGCTTTGAATAATTGGCCTTCCTTAATGGCTCTTACTTCATCACCGAATAAATAAATTTTTGTCATATCATACCTACATCAATTTGATATATAATCATTATCCTACAAAAAATAGTGGGAGAGGTATGTCTTATGTTCAGGACATTTGTCATTTTTAGGAGACATGGCACTTTTCTAAATGGTGTTTGTAACAATCTTCACTACCATTACCACAAAGACAGCCATTCTGTTTTACTATACCATGTTTGGAGCATGTTGTATCTGGGCTTCTTATCTGACTCTCCTTACTAATCTTCTCACCAAGACCGAATTTCATTTTATAACACCATCATATGTAATATCGTTTTATTAGAATATTAATGTATCTAAAAGACTGAATGATGAGGCTTATTAACCAATTATACCTACTTCAAGGTTCTTTTTTACCAAACACTAAATGGATGGACAAAACTCACACAGTAAATTATATTACGTTAAACAATAATTTAAAGTTAGTGTGATGATGTCTCTACACAGTGTCAATTCCACACATCCCTATAACCGTCATGTTATGGACTACAGACACCAATTTCTCTTTCACACTAAACTGAAATCTTCCTCATTCCTAGTTTTATTCGGAAACATCCCCATGTTTATTATGGATGTCATGGTCTCCATGAATTACAGTAATTATCTTACGTTAAAGAAAAATAAAAAGGTTTTGGTTATAATACCTTTAACTGTCCAAACTTTC
>ERZ1292625.1759-Hain-H41-01um-R1-1759-length-23344-cov-4_pt1 | contig 23344 bp, 29 predicted proteins | sample MGYA00564400_ERZ1292625 | MGnify/ENA primary metagenome ERZ1292625 (study PRJEB36523, sample SAMEA6512639) | groundwater metagenome | collected 2019-01-08 | study: AquaDiva: Metagenomics assemblies of 32 groundwater samples | reverse complement strand
CCGTCGGATTTTCAGTTCCCGGCCAACCTCTATATACTCCCAAAAACTATGACGACAAGTTCAGAGGCAAGATAACTTTAAGAAGTGCACTGGCTGAATCTAGAAATATCCCAGCAGTAAGAATTCTAGCTTCAAACGGTCTAAACAACATGATTGACCTTGCAGAAAAAATGGGGATCACTACCTGGAAGGATCGCTCACAATATGGACTATCATTAACCCTCGGAGGCGGGGACGTTAAGCTTCTTGACCTGGCTCAAACATTTACAACCATAGCAAACTATGGAAATAAAACCGAGATTCTCGCTATTTCGAAAATCAAAGACTACAAAGGAAACATCCTCGAAGAAAATAATTGTGGTATAGAAAATAACTGTAAAAAAGAAAATGTAGTTGACCCGCGAGCTGCTTTTATTCTTATAGATATTCTAAGGGACAACCCTGCCCGCACTCCAGCTTTTGGTGCAAATTCGGCACTAGTTATACCAAAACACCCAGAAGTAGCCGTAAAGACCGGTACCAGCAACAACTTGAGAGACAATCTGACTGTGGGTTTTACAAACAAATACTTAGTTGCAGTCTGGGTAGGAAACAATGACGGAAGGCCAATGTCTAGAATAGCATCGGGAATCACAGGGGCAGCCCCAATCTGGAAAGGAATAATGTCCAGGTTACTTCTCGAGGAACCAACCTACACTTGGCAAGCTCCAGAAGGATTAAAACAGGTACCTTGTCCAGGAAAGATGGAATGGTTTTTTGTAGAAACCGAGACTAAAAAATATTGTAATTTTGAAATATTTAAAAAGATTGATCTAGAGAAAAAGAAAAAAGAAGGTGACATCTTAGAAACAGGTGCTTCTACAAGCCTCTAACTTTGACTATAGGATTAGAAAGTAATAAAATACCTTCGTGGCAGAAAAATTAACGCAATCAATAAGAAATGTTGAGAAATCCCTGGAGTTTGACGACGTGGCAGCCGATATCGCTCTTGCCATAGCAGAGGTTTCCAGAAGAAGAAACGTTAATAAGATAAAAAAGACTTTTCTTCACCAAGACAAACGTTATTATCCTGCAATAATTACCAACCAACCACCGATTCTTTTTTTAACAGTTCTCGAAAAAGCAACCAGTATTTTTGGGGTTAAATTTACTAACTTGAGAAAAGGAACACGTCAATCTGATATTGTATCAGACCACCTCAAACAATACGAGCAACTAATTTTCAATATGCCTGAGCATGAATTACCATATATACTTCAAATTTTCATCAACAAAAAAACTACTCTGCAAATTTCAACATGGAAACACGGCGATGGAATGTATCGTATGGAATTTGCGTTTCCTATTTACTAACTTCGTCGTAAAAAAGTTTAGACAGTTCTGGGAAAATTGAGTCGGCTTCTTTTTCGTTAACTTCTTTTGAAAGAATAACTAAAATGTAGGGTCTTGGACTGTAGATGATTCCGGCATCATTGACTACTCCTATTTCCCTACCATATTTATGTGCGATCTCAACTCCTTGTGGTATACCAGCTACGAGCCATGAGTCAAATTTTGATTGTTTTAGATATGAGAGAATTTCATCGCTATCAATAGGGTTCAAGATATTTCCTTCTTTCAGTTCCCTTAAAATAAGGGCAATATCGTCAGCAGAAGTAAGATTATCAGCAATTGAAGTTTTGGTCATCCCTAAAGAGTCAATTGTTTTTTGAATTTTTCTGTCACCCAAAAAAATTTCAACTATATTGAATGCCGTGTTGTCTGATTGTGTAAGCATATACTTCACAATATTTCTGTAGGTAATTTTGGTACCAGTCGGAAAGCCAGCAAGCGACCCGTTTCCTTCAAGTTTCTCAGAATCTGACAAAGTGTGGACACTATCAAGATCCAGTTTTCCAACTTCTGCTTCTTTATAAAGTGCTACTGCTGTAGGCAATTTAATAAGTGAGGCAGCCTGAAAAGATTCATTGCCCTTTAGGCTATATGCCTTGCCTGTGGTAAGATCTATAAAACTAAAACCATAAGTTCCGAGTAGACTGTCTGTTTTCTCTTTAAATTTTTCTTCAATATCAGAACAGCAGGCTTTTTTTTCAGAAACGAAAGTTTGTTCAAATTTTATATTAGGAATTGAAATTGATATATTGGGTGCAGAAACTTTAGGGACACTAAACCCGCTTGATAAAACAGCAAATAGTGCAGATACAAAAAATGTCGCCAATAGAACAGAAAGTACGGTTAATCTTTCCTTTTTACCCCAAGGCTTAACCGGTTCTTTGCGAGCTTTTTTATTCTCAGGTTTCAGATCACGGATTGGCCTTCTTACCAACTCCTGATCAAATTCTTCTGTTTCATTTTCTTCTTTTTTCCCAAACATCTATGTTGACTATATTTTCCGGTTTTTGTCCAGAAAGTGTGTTTATTATACCTGAAACCGCGAGTTGTCCCATTTTATCCCTGGCTTCGTAGGTCGCACTAGCAATGTGAGGAGTCATGATTACGTTAGGTAGTGCCAAAAGATCAGCCGAGATATTTGGCTCAGTCTCAAAAACATCAAGAGCTGCACCGCTTAGTCTCCCGCTCTTTAAAGATTCTATTAAATCTGCTTCAACAACAATTGGGCCACGAGCGGTATTTACCAAATATGATCTTTGTTTCATTTTGGCAATAGTATCTTTATTCATCATCCCGCGAGTTTCGTCAGTTAATGGAACATGAAGAGTGACAAAATCGCTTTTGGCCAAAAGCTCATCGAGGCCGGCAAAGACAACTCCCAGGTCTTTTTCAGCCTCAGGGTCCGGTTCGTGTTTATTGTAAAGAACTGTCATATTGTATCCTTTGGCACGTCTTGCAACCATTCCCCCAATTTCACCCAAACCAACAATGCCCAGTGTTTTCCCTATAATCGAAGGGCCTAAAAAAAGATCCGGTTGCCAACCTTTGTAGCCTCCTTTTCCAGTAAAATAACCTTCTTGACGAATAAATTCGTCGGCTTCGACTACTCGTCTGGCGAGAGCCATAATAAATGCCCAGGTGTGTTCAGCAACCGCCTCATTTACTTCATCGCTTGGTGTATTAACAACAACTATTCCTCTATCTGTTGCCGCTTTAATATCAATATTGTCAAAACCAACTGCATAATTTGAAACAACTTTTAATTGCGGACCAATAGCATCCATCAGGTCCCCGCTAATGCGATCAGTCAGAAGACATAATAAAGCATCGACACCTTTTGATTTAAGAAGCAGCTCTTCTTGAGTCAGAGGTCTATCAAACTCGGAGACAACAACCTCATTACCACTAGCAAGGTTTTTTATATGATCTCCTGGAATTTTTCTAGTTACGAAAATTTTTGCCATATTTAAAATTCTTGCGTCACCACTCCACTGCTTTTCGCCCTCCCCAACCACTCATTTATTTCAACTTCTTTTAAAAGTCCTCTTTGTGGACCAACATAACCAATAACCGATGCAGAGTTTACTGTTCCCCACAAAAGCGCTTCCTCAAGAGTCTTTCCTTTAATAATAGCTGAAAGTGATCCAGAACCAAAGGCATCTCCAGCTCCAGTTCTCTCATAAGCTTCGACTGGCATAATCCCGGTTTTTAAATATTTATGACCATCGAATGCAAAAGAGCCTAGGGCTCCATCGGTAATAATTGCAGTCTTTGGTCCCATAGAGCAAAGCGCATTTAAAAGTTCTTTTTCTTTTCCAGTTGATTCTTTAAAACCAGTCAGTTTTTCCGCCTCTTCACGATTTACATAGACTAAAAAAGACAAAGAGAGAACATCTTTAATCTGTTCAACCGGTGCTCTCATTTGCCAAGAACCAGGATTAAATACTAATTTGGTTGTGGGATTCTTTTTGATATACTCCACCATATGATTATAAAAGGGCCTAAAATTCTCCCCAAGAGAAGTAAGGTAAACCCAAGGAACAGACGGAATCTTGATTGGGAATTCATAGCTTCTTGGAGCATGATAAACAAATATTGTTCTCTCCCCCGAATAGCTTATTATTGTCGAGTAATTAGAAGCCGTGGCAGTCTGTTGAATGGCATACGTCAAATCAACTTCTTCCAGTTTGAGTTTATTCATAATCTGGCCTCCAATATCGTCGTCTCCTAAAGTTATAACTATTGCGGTTTTTATGCCAAGCCGTTTGGTCCCGGTTGAATTATTAGCGGCATTGCCCCCAACCGAAGTTTCTAAATTCCGAACAGGGATCTTGGCTCCATATGAAAATGCTATATAGCAATCTTTTGTATCAATTTTACACATTGCCTCACTTTCTGTAGGAGTCATAAAAACATCAATTGACGCATCCCCAACTGAAAGTAAATCAAAATTATTTCCCATATCTTGCTTCTGAATTCATTTTAGCACGCTTTAGGAACGCCCCCTGGGCAATTTTACCGTTCTCGTCCTTTCCAGTCCAAGCCTTGAGAGCCGAGTTCTGAAGCGCTCTTCCGAATGAGAAGGAGAGTTCGAAATCAACATCGCCGACCTTATTAATCTCTCTTAAATTGTCAGTGGCTTCGTCTTCAGTCTGGCCTCCAGATAAAAAGACAATTCCTGGAACCCCTGCTGGGACGACCTCTCTTAAAACCTCTATTGTTTTTTGTGCGATATCGGCAGGAGTAATTTTATTCAAGGAATCTTTTCCTGGCAAAATCATGTTGGATTTAAGAAGCATTGCAGAAAAGTTGACATTTTTTTGTTTTAATTTCTCAAAAATAATTTTTAAGACTGCCCTTGTCGTCTCATAACATTTGTCTATTGAGTGATCCCCATCCATAAGTACTTCTGGCTCTACAATCGGAACAAAACCTTCTGCTTGAGAAATGGCTGCGAATTCTGAAAGTAAATTTGCATTTTGCTCGATACACTCTATCGTTGGAGTTGACGCTGAGATACCGAAAGTTGCTCTCCATTTAGTAAATTTAGCATTAAGACTTTTGTATTCTTTTAGCCTACCAGAGAGCCCTTCAATCCCTTTGGTTATCTTTTCTCCAGGAAAACCACCTAAGTTCTCTGTCCCTTGGTCAACTTTAATTCCAGAAATTACTTTTGGGTTATCTAGAATTCGATCTCTTAAGGTTTCGTCAAACTGTATTATTCCACTAATATAATTCTCAATATTGGGTGTAGAAAACAACATTTTTCTGTATGATAGCCTCGTCTCATGGGTTGACACTATTCCAATTGTTTCAAATCTTTTCTCAATTGAGGGAAAACTTTCATCGGCAGCCAGTATGCCTTTTCCTTCTGTAACCAGTTTTTTTGCTAGGGCTTGCAATTCATCCATTAAGTCATGATACAATAAATTTGTGCAGGAAGAAAAACCAACAGTACCAGTCGAAACACAAATTCCACCAGTAACGACTACTCCAGCTATGCCACCTACCACGCCAGCCCAAACACCCGTAACGCCGCCAACCCCTCCGGTCCCTGGAATGACTCCTGAAGCTCCAAAGAAAACTAACCCCGGTATACTTATTACAGCAGCAGTGCTTGCTCTATTAGTTCTTTCTGCCGCAGGGTATTTTATATATAAAAGCTTTTTCGCCACCAAAGACACCGGTGTTAATTATTACACTCCCACGCCGACAGCCTATGTTTCGCCGCCCGTAGCTGAAAAAACTTCTACACCGTCTGGAAGCCCATCAACATCGATGTCCCCGTCGCCAACTGCAACCAGTACAGCCACACCTAGCACCCCTTAAGAATTCTTTCTTTTTATTGCTCTTTTTGAAGCCTCGACAATGTCCATTGCTTTCATCTCATATTTTTCAAGAAGTTCACCAGGCTGGCCTGATTCTCCAAATATGTCCTTCATACCAATAAACTCCTGTGGAGTCGGAAAATTCCTTGAGAGAACCTCTGCCACAGCTCCTCCCAATCCCCCTGTTATTTGATGCTCCTCAACAGTTACTACGCACCCTGCAATTTTTGCTGCTTTTATAATAGTTTGTTCATCCAGGGGCTTTATCGTATGGGAATTTATGACCAATACTTCAATTTTGCTTTTTGATAATTCCTTGGCTGCCAAAAGAGCTTCGTAGACCAAATGTCCACAAGCAATAATTGCTACTTGTGGATCTTTTGACTCCCAGACAGTCTCAGCCCTTCCTATTTTAAAAGGAGTTTTTTCAGTTGTAAAAGTCGGAGTTTTCTCCTTGGTAAGCCTTATGTAAGTTGGCTTGTTATTCTTCGCAACTTCAATTGTGGTTTTTTTAGCCTCAATTGAGTCAGCTGGGGCAATTACTATCATATTTGGCATTGACCTCATTAAGGCGATGTCTTCGAGCATTTGATGAGTTGCACCATCCGGTCCTACTGAAACGCCAGTATGGCTTCCAACAATTTTTACTGGAACGTCATTTATAGCAATTGTTGTTCTGATTTGTTCCCAATTACGCCCAGGAGAAAAAACAGCATATGAATTTATAAAAGGAATCTTCCCATAAACTGCCATTCCTGCGGCAACAGTGGCCATTCCCTGTTCGGCAACGCCCATTTCAATAAACCTCTCGGGGAATTTTTCTTTAAAAAGAATACTCCTAGTACTTTCAGTTAGATCAGCGCAAAGCGCAATCACGTTCTCATCATTTTCCCCTGCAATAACAAGGCCTTCACCATACCCTTGTCGGGTTGAAATCATTTCAATATCTTTTTTAAATACTTTTTCAGATAATTTCAGTTTTGGGTTTATCATTTTTCTTTCAGTTCTTGTAAAGCAATTTCGGCTTCTTCTGGTGTTGGCGGCTTGCCGTGCCATTTAAAGTCATTTTCCATAAAATCCACTCCCTTACCTGGAATAGTGTGGGCAATTATTACTGTTGGGTTTTCATAAACTGCCCGGGCTTTATTTACTGCGTCTATGATTTCTTCAAAATTGTGGCCATCCACATTAATTACATTCCAATTAAATGCCCTATAGCGATCCTCTAGGGGCTCGAGTGGCATAACATCCTCAGTAAAGCCGTCAATTTGAATATTGTTGCGGTCAACAATTACGGTTAAATTTGAAAGATTGTATTTTCCGGCAAACTGTACAGCCTCCCAGTGATTCCCTTCTTGATGTTCTCCGTCTGAACAAATACAAAATATACGAAATCGTTTGTCATCCATTCTGGCGGCATATGCATAGCCCGAAGCCTGTCCCAAACCGCTCCCTAAAGGACCAGATGTTGTCTCAACTCCAGGAAGTTTTAACCTCTCTGGGTGCCCCTGAAGCGGGCTTCCAAGTTTTCTGAGCTTCCAAAGCCACTCCCTAGGAAAGTAACCCGCTTCTGCCATAGTCGCATACCTCACGGGGCAAATATGTCCATTTGAAAGGATGAGTCGATCACGATCTTCCCAACTGGGTTTTTGGGGATCGTTGTTCATTATTTCGAAATAGAGGGCAGTAAAAACATCTGCCATACCCATTGGCCCAGCCGAATGGCCGCTTCCCGCCTTTACCAACATCTTTATAATATCTATACGAATATTAGTGGCAATTTTAGAAAGCTCGGCAGTAGTATGTTTCATGGCTAGAGTTCAAAAGCTCTTTCGTCTTGGTGTGCACCCTCTTTGATATCAATTATCCCTTCAAACTCGCTGATAGCTTCAAAGGCTTCCTTGGGAGTAGTTACAATTCTATAAACCTTAAGATCTTCCGGCCTTATTCTCATATTGTTTACAAAAGACTTCACAATATCCTTCCAAAATTCCCCATATAGAATCAATGGTTTATGGTGCCCGTAATAGAGTCTTGCCAAACCCCAAGCCATGCCAAACTCAGAAATGGTCCCAGTTCCGCCCTTAAAAAAAACATACGTATCCCCAAGCTCAAGAAGTTTCAGAGTTCTCTCGAGATAGTTTTTGGTTTTAACTTCTATATCAATTGGGTTTTCAGGATCTCTTCCCTCAAAATTTGAGATGTCTTTAGGGTAGAAAGTGACGCCAACGACAGTTCCTCCAGACAGTTTTGCTCCTTCAGAAACGGCCCTCATTGATCCGGGGCCGCCGCCGTTTATAGTTACAAAGCCCTTAGCTGCAAGGTATTTTGAACACTCTTGTGCCTCTACATATAAAGGGTCATTGGGGGAAGTGTCAGCAAAACAAAAATAAGCAATCTGTCTTATTTTATTTTCTTGTCTTTTATGCATTATCTCCTCCAGTTATTAGTTTAATGTTTTCTTCCAGCCCACCCTCAAAAATTCTTGTACCAATGACTACTTCATCCACCCCTGCCCTTTGCATATCTGTAATTAATTCCTTAGTAACGCCACCGTCGACACAAATCTTGAACTTATAATTATTCTTAGTCTTCATATCAACTAATTCTTTTATTTTGTCCCAGACGTCCAAGCTGAATTCTTGCCCAGAAAACCCTGCTTTGACACTCATCAAAAGAACGACATCTAGGTCTGCCAACACTAGCTCATCTAAAGAAGCAATCGGTGTTTCAAGATTAACGGCAAGACCAACCAAAAGACCATTCTCTGTGGCCCTGGCTATAAATTCGGATTGATTATTCATTCTTTCTATTTGCCCGATAATCCTGTCTCCTTGCCCTCTTACTACTTTTTCAATCCAATTGACCGGTTCATCAACCATTAAGTGGTAATCAAATAGAATTTTTGTATCAACGCCATCCAAACTATCTGGCTTTATGGTTTTATTATTAGCAAAAATTCCATCCACTATATCAATCTGAATTCTGTCAACCACAGTCTCCGATTTAAGAATCAGCTCTTTGGCTTTATTTGGATCGTCTGTTAATATCGCTGGGATTATTTTCATTATTTTTGAAAACTGAGTGTTAATGGATCACTGGGAGTACTTGTACCCCCTAATGTTTTGCCTACCCGTATAACTTGTTCTACTAATCTATTTGTATACCCCCACTCATTATCATACCAAGCAAACACCTTAACTAAATTTCCTCCAATAACCTGCGTCAATGGTAGATCCACAATGGCTGATTCAGATCTCCCAATTATGTCTGAAGAAACTAGCGGTTCCTTGCTTACTGCCAAAATTCCCTTGTAAATTGGATTTTGAAACGCTTCTATAAAGGCATTATTAACTTCCTCGACAGTCACATTCTTTTTAGTAACAATCGCAAAGTCCGTGATCGAGCCAGTCAGGACTGGGACTCTAAGAGCCATGCCATCAAAAAGACCTTTGAGTTCAGGTATTGTTTCAGTTGTAGCAATAGCTGCCCCAGTAGATGTCGGTACTATGTTCATGGCAGCGGCTCTCGCACGTCTTAGATCCTTGTGAGAGTTATCGTGCAGATTCTGGTCATCTGTATAGCCATGTGCTGTAGTCATTGCAGCTTTTTCAATCCCAAACTTAGAATGGATTACTGCCGCAACCGGAGCTACGCAGTTTGTGGTACAGGAAGCGTTTGAAAGAACAGTTGCCTCTCCTTTAAAATCATTTACTCCAATTACATAGGTCCCAACATTTCCGCCCCTGGCTGGCGCCGAAATTACAACTCTCTTAGCGCCTCCAATCGCATGTTTTTTAGCATCCTCCTCAGTTGTAAACCTACCCGTAGACTCAATAACAACCTCTACTCCAAACTTTCCCCACGGAATTTTAGAAGGATCTTTCTGAGCAAGTACCGGAATTTTTTTATTTAGAACCAGCAAATTGCCAATTTCAGGATTGTCATCTGTAATTTTTTCCGGATCATTTAGTTCTTCACTTTGCACATTGTGCTCAAATTGCCGATAAGTAGTATCGAAGTTTGTAAGATGTGCCCATCCAGAAACAGGCATAGAACCAGAAGTGTTTACAGCCACAAAATCAATCTCATTTGCGTGCTTGATAAGTCCTACCCTAAACGCAAGTCTGCCAATTCTACCAAATCCATTTATTCCAACTTTAACCATAAATCCATAATAGCAAGATCGAACGCTAGGGTAAAGACAAAAAACTAAAGCTTATTTCTTTTTGTTAGTAAGCATCGCATAAGCTCCCCAAAGTCCTGACGCTCCAACTAGAGCATAGACAACTTTGACGACCATTGGCCATGTTCCTAGTAAACCGCCAAGTAAATCATATCCCATTACTCCCATGAGTCCTACTTCCACAGCTCCTAGAACTACTAACCATTTTGATACCATTTTTAAGTTCTTCATTCTTCTCACCCTCTTCCTAGATTAACATTAGCATATTTTTGACTAGTGCAACAAGATCTCTATACCTGGCAAAGTTCCAGCTATTAAAAACTCGAGCATTGCGCCACCCCCTACACTAATCCAGTCAAACTTACTCGACAAATCGTATTTAGAAACCACTGCCAAGCTGTCACCACCACCGACTATTTTAAAAGCGCTTGAACTAGCTACCGACTTAAAAATTCTCTCAGTCCCCAACGTTTGGCCAGGCTCTTCATACTTGCCTGGAACCCCTGCTAAAACTATTGTTCCCGCACTGGCAATTTCTTTTTCAAAAGCCTCGATTGAATTAAGAGTAATATCCTCTTTGTCCGGATTTAATTTAGCAACTAAAATTTTAGGGTCGGCATAGTCTTCGCCCAAGTACTCTGGTAGCCTGCCTCCGACCAAAACTCTATCAAAAACAGCCCTAGCTTTTTTAATCATTTCAACTTTGTCTTCTTTTACCCCACTTATTACGAGGAGGGTAGGTTTTTTAGGATCGCTTAGAACTTTACTAAGATTTTCAATCTCAGAAGCTAAATGGAACCCAGCGGCATGCGGAAGTAACTTGGGAATACCAACAATCGAAGCATGACTTCTATGGCTATCTGCAAAGGCTTCATTTATGTAAAAGTCTCCAAAAGAGGCCAGTTTCTTAGCAAATTCTGGATCATTTGATTCTTCGCCTTCATAAAAACGAAGGTTTTCTAATAAATTAACTTTTGGCTCACCATCCTGCTGTTTTAAAGGGCCTCCATCCCCTTTCAGGTTATCTGGCCACCAACTTAGAGCGAGGTCTGGGATTTTGATTGCAAATGTAGAAATTTTATCCTTTCCTTCTTCAAGTGGTCTTCCGATGTGGCCAATTAAAATTACTTGTTCTACTTCTTTTTGCAAAAGATATTTAACTGTTGGCTTCCAAGTATTGATCCTCGTGAAATCAACTATTTTATAATTAGATGCTCCAGTTTCATTGACAGTTTTCTCAAAAGGAACATCTATGTCTACTCTAAGAATTACTCTTTTGCCTTTTAAGTCAAAATCGGAAAGCTTTGGGAGGTTGAGCATTTAATTATTAGCCTCTATCTTTTTAATATCCGAAAGTCTCTTTTTGTATCTAGCTACTCCACTAAATTCAGTTTCTAAGAATTCTTTGAGCATTTGCTTGGCCTCATTGTCGTTTGTAAAATCTGCAGCCATTATGAGTATATTCATGTCGTCATCGGTCCTACCATCTCTTACTTGTTCTTTTGTTTTACCAAATGAAGCTCTCACTCCGTCAAATTTATTGGCCATAACGTCAACTCCTACTCCTGATCCACATATGAGTATCCCTTTAGCCCCTTTAGTTGCTGCCACTACTGATGCGACACGTTCTGCAAAAATAGTGTAGTCATCAGTTGGATCAAACTCAGTAGCACCAGCATCTTCAAAAGTATGCCCCCACTCTAAAAGCCATTCTTTTATTTTTTCTTTTAAATAATATCCCCTATGGTCTGCGCCTAAATAAATTTTCATTGGATGGTTATATTTATCTTAGTATCCAAAGCTTTGGCTACCCTTTCAAGAAGTGAAATTGACGGTTTTCCGTTCATCCCCTCAAGACGGGAAATAACCGCCTGCCCAGTATTTACTTTTCTGGCCAGTTGATCTTGACTCATTTTCCTTTTGAGCCTTGCGCCGATAACTTGACTAGCTATCTGAAATTCTGTTTCCAACTTGTCATACTCACGACGATACTCCGGATCTTTCATCCATTTTCTGTGCAATTCGTCCGCACTAAACCATTTTTTTTGTTTTTTCATAATTCTTTACATCTCTTTTCTGCTAATCTTAAATCTTTCAGGTTTAATTTTTGAGATTTCTTGTAAATCAAACTAACTCCCCTTGCGCTATCTCCCTTAATACAAAGAAATAATCTTAACTTTCCAGCCCTTAGTTCCCATATCCCGCTTTTTGTAATCTTTTTAACATACTTTGGGCCTACACTAAATCCATACTCTTCGAAAAATTCTCTTGTTCTATCCAATCTAGACCTATCAGCCCTACTTAGTTTCTCTAATAGCTCGGATACTTCAGGTGAAAAGAAAACTTTCATATCCAGTTTATGACGAATTTATCATAATGTCAACTACTTAAATCCTTCTATCAGGTCCAGAAGTTCTTTCTTTGGATCTTGGGCCTTAACTATGTCAGTGGCCACGGCTATGCCAACAGCTCCCAGTTCTACACTTTTTTTAACATCGTCACGAGTATGCACTCCCGCACCAACTATGAGTGGAATTCCAGAATTTTTAGAAATTTCAGAGGCTTTAGAAATTATCGCTGGTTCAGCTTGGGCAACTGAAGTAGTTGTACTTCCGACAAGTTCGGCTGGTTCATAGGCGATATAGGTTGGTTTGAGGCTAGATATTTTTTCTAGCTCTGTTAAGTCACTCGCAAAAATTAAAGTCTTGAGGCCAACCTGAACTGCCCTATCAGAAGCTTTTGCTAATTCGTCAAAGTCAGTAAACTTATTTTCTGAATGGTTTAAAAAAGTTCCCAAGGCTCCATCCTCAAGCACTGCCTCAGGTAGAATTGACCCAGTGTGGGCACCAAACTCTACTGCATCTATCTTTTGCACCCAAACTTCCAATTTTACCTGGGAAACTATTTCTCGAACGTCAGTTGCTTGAACCACTGGAATAATTTTTATTTGAGCTTCGTGAGAAACTTCTTCTAAGATTTTAGCCAAAAGAAGAGCTTGGCTCCCAGTACCTTCCTGGTAAGTTTTAAAATTTACAAAAATCATACTTGTATCCCCAAAAGAGAATTTATTTTCCCCTTATCAAATCCAATAACATTTTCCTTCGCCCCATCATCCTTGATAATAATAGTAAAAGGCACTCCCAAAAAACCACCAGAGGCAGCCATCATCTCTTCTCTAGCCGCATCATCTTGGTCAACAATTTTTTCGACATATGCAATATTCTTTTCTTTCAAATAGTCTTTTAGCATTTTGCAGTACGGACAAGTAGTTGTTGAATAAACTGTAATAATCATAAAATCACCCGCTCTCAAGCAAATAAAAATCCAAACACTTTAAACCACTCAGGGCCTACAATGTTAACTATTCTGCCATTTGATACGGACACATAGGCAGTTACAGGCACAGAATAGCTGACGACCCCTAGTAAGTCAAACACTTTCTCGCCACTGACTTTATAGACCACTTCATCTTCATAATCTGATATAAACAATGCTTCTGTGCTCTTAGTTATGAATCTTGACCTGACTGCAACGTCGACTGCCTCTTTGGGGAGAATTTGTAAAAAAGTCTCTCCCAATGAAGTCTTGACCGAAAGCTCTCTTTCTTTAGCGTCAACCTTTATGGGGAAATTGGTCATTGCCATAATTCCACCCTCACTTAAAGTAAAATTATCCCCTTTTACGCCGATTACAACTTTCTTAATATTTGGCCTTTCCTCTATGTCTACAAGACTTTGGTTTTCCAAACTAGTAACGTCGATGTCGTTCAAATAGAACTTCCCCGATTCAGATCTTAGAAAAAGCGAGGAGGTGTCAGTAGCAATTGCCGTATTTTTGACTTCTATATTAGAGCTAGCCAGGACATTCCAAACAACTTCCCCATCTTTGGTTACTGTCGCAAAGCTAGCATAAACCGAACCGGTGAATAATGAATAATGAATAATGAATAATGTAAAAAACAAAAACCAAAATAATCTAAATTTCTTCACAATCACATTGTAGCAAGTTGAAGTTAAGATTAGAAGCTTCCTTCAAGAACTCTCTCTTCGATTTTTAAGTCAAATATTTTTTCTTGACTGATAATAACTTTATTATAGCCTGGATATTTTGCAGAACTATATTCCAAGAGCCATCCACCTTTAGCAATTGTAAGTTTTCCTAAAGAAATTAATTTTCCGTCCTTTTCAAGCCATGCTTGATAGAATGTTCCTGGTTCAGGATCTAAAATGTCTACTAATATCTCACTTCTTGTTGCAATCCCGCTTGCATCACCACTAGTAACGTCTTTAAGCTGAGCTTTTTCAACGTCGTCAGGAATCATAAATTTAAACTTGTTTTCCAGTCCTTGCTCTACTACCTGAACTGATTTCTCCTCTGGAACTTTCAGCTGAGGTTTATTAAATTTCCAAAAGTAAACACCGAGGGCTAATACTATTAAAACAACAACGCCTATAAAAATGTCTCGTCTGTTTTTCGCCACGTCTTTCATTTGTGGCAAAGTGTATCAAGGGAAAAACCGATTGTCAAACCACAACACAAATCTAATATCTATTTCCGCAAATTCTCCGCAGAATCTCCGCTAATTATTTGTAATTACTCACTTATCTTTGCATAAAGACCAAAAACTGCTAATACTAGAGCCACCAATAGCCACTGGGTAGAGGCTAGCCATATATCGGTTCCCGTATAGCCTATGCCCGAAAGAACAATCGCTGTAAATGAAAGCCCCATTAAGACCTGAGAAGCAGTTTTCCACATTTTCTTATTCATCACTAATCACCTCCTTATTTAGGATATCACTTTTTATTATCTTGCGAAGATTATAGCTGTGGGAATTTGCCTACCCGGACCATAGACATAGGATCCATTAATCCAAAGGGCTGAAGAACCGCCCCCGTCGATGTTAATAGCATTGTCTACAGCCAAGGTTTTATAGACTAAAGCTGAATCTAGCACAGTAGCTCCGCCTGTTATACAAAGGTATAAAGTATCTCCTTTTTGGACAATGGCCCCCCTGTTTGATTTGACTGTCCTTTGTTTTTCATCTAAATTTCCTTCAACGGCCGCAATGTTGCCTCCCTGAATAAGCATAGGATTTCCCGCTGTTCCGGCCTGAATGCCAGTATCCCTACCCCACTGGCTACTTTGCCCAATAAATCTTGGAGAGCCATCACCGTTTACAACAAAAAATGGAATTGAACTATAAACATTGTTACTAGAGTTCATGTAGTTTTTGGTCCTACTATTAAAAAATAAAGTATCGAATGTATTTGTCTTTCCAGCACAGCTAGCGTAATCTGCGGGGCAAAAATACATTCCATTTATGGCTGCGAAGCCGTTATTGCGTTTGGCATAGTCAGCAAGGGGCAACACCGGACAATTATCCTTGCAATCAGAGTCGCTGGCCGAATCCGTCACCGTCCTAAACGTTCCAACTTTGGCCCCCATACAACTAAGTAGATAGTCTCCCTTTTCAGTTTTGACGTATCCTTTTGAGTAGCCTGCACCAGACATTACAGTTTGATATGAAATAGGAGCTTTAGTTGCCAATGGTGTTCCGGATGCCGTAGCCACAGGGGAAGCCTTGGCTGTAGCTTTAGGTGTTGCGCTTGGGGTTGCGATGCCATCACTTTGGTCATTAAACAAAAGCCAATCTTTTTCTATTTTACTTAAGATCTGTTTACCAACCGTAACTGTTTTTTTAGTCTTTGAGACTGTGGCCTGTTGACCTTTGACTACAAGCTTTTTGGTATTTGAGCCTTTGGCCAATACTTCTACCTCGTGATCAGTAACTAAAATTTTTGGGTCAAACCCTTTCTTTATAATAGAAGCAAATGCGGTTCCTCTAACCGATGCCACCATATTCTCGGATTCAACCTCAAAAGTCTCCTGCACTCCAATTAACTTCTTGAATCTTATAAAAATAGTTCCACTATTTTGAAACAAACTAACCTCAGACTTGAAAACCACATCCGAATCTCCGTTGATCCTTACAATCGACCCACTTTTGTATGTAATAGTGGCTAAACCTTTAGAATCTGTCGTTATTTGGTCACCCTCAATAAGCTCTTCTTCAGTGTCAAAATTTAATGTTCGCGTCTCTTCACCCTGAATAATGACTACACTGCCAGAAACAGCGACTATTTTGTCCGTTAATTTCGGTGATAAAGTTTGTGAAATTTGTTCGACTACTTTTCGAGTAGCAACGTTTTTAAAAACAAAAAAAGAACCTACAGTAAGAACTGCCAAAATTAAAAAAACCCACAAAAACTTCATAAACGAAAGTATACCTTAATATTATTTCTTGCTGCAAACTTTACAGTCTGCTCTGTGTGTCACAAAGACATAAACTGCTGAGGCTCCAACCAGAACGTAAGCAGCCTTCTCAACCATTGGCCAACTTCCTAATAGAGTTGATACCAAATTAAAATCAAGAAGAGCAACAAGTCCCCAGTTAAGAGCACCCAGGGCCATAAGAGTAAAGGCAACTATGTGTAACATCTTCATTATTATCACCCCCTACTAAAGTCAGTTTATATCCTTGGAAGACTGACTGCAATAATTATTCCAATAGCATTTAGCACGAATGATAGCAAAATAAATTGAATGTGACTCATTTTTGAAATTCCCATAAGACTTATCCCGATTTCGTCAGGTAATGGTGATGCCATTATTACTGCACCCAAAACTGGTAGTGCCCAACTAAAAAATCCTGAATGAATCATTTTTCTAATATGATGGCCACTTACTTGTTCATAGAGATCCTTTACTTCGTCGGTCAAATTATTTTTGACAAATTTGAAAACCACAAAATCAGTAAAAACTGCCCCGATTGCTGCAAAGATTCCTATTTCTAATGGCGAAACGCTCTTGGCAAGTTCAAATAAAATTAGTGCCCCAAAAGAAATAGTGAACGTACAAACAAACAAAGCTCCCCCGATTATGGCTCCGAGAAAACGCAGGTTCCCAATCGACGAAATCATATTGCTAAAAGCTAAGTTTTTGGAGAGAAAAATAACCAATATAATGCCTAAAATTGTAAAAGTAATATTTTTGTATCTCCAATGGATATGATGTCTTTTAAGCATGTTAACAGTAAGACATACTATATTATATAATTTCTTGAATATGAAGAAGTATTTCTGGACCTTTTTTTGCTTTATTTTAATTGCCTCTGCCGCTCTTCGGATTGTTCCTGCTTTAAACGGCAATTTTTTCTTCACTGCAGACCAAGGAAGAGACGCAATCTATGTCCGAGAAATTATCGAAAGGCGTCAGATAATTACCAAAGGCCCCCAAACTACGATTGCTGGAGTTTATACAGGACCCCTCTGGTACTACTTTCTCACAATAGGTTATCTGATTTTTGCAGGTAACCCTTTTGGAGGAATTTTTATGATAATTCTTTTGAGCTTAGGAGTAACTGCACTAATAATGTACTTTACGGCTAAAAGGGTGTCAATTCAGGCTGGTTTATTGACTGGAATCATTATTCAATCATCTTGGTTTTTTTATGACACTTCGCGCTGGGCCTTTAATCCATTCCCCATGCTGTTTTTAACCGTATTGGTAATAATCTTCTTAACTGAATTTTTAATAACTAAAAAAACAAAATTCTATATCCTTACACTAGTTCCTGTCGCTCTATCTTTTAATTCAAACTTGGCAAGCGCTATGGCTATATTCATTTTTTATGCCCTGTTTGGTTTGTGGGCATTCTCAAGAAAGATTCTTACTTGGAAAACTTATTTACTTGCGACATTTGTGCCACCAGCTATTTTTATGATTGTAGCCATAAAACAGCTAATCGGAGTTTTTAGTAAAACTGGGGGATCACTTAGAATATTTTCCGGATTTTATTTTATCCCAATGGCTAATAATTTCTTGCGGCTTCTATCTCAAGGCGTTATTCCCCAAAACGGGGTAGTAAGCTTAATTCTAATTGCAATACTAGTTTTCTTTTATTTAAGACTAAAAAAGAAAAATCAATTTATAAGTTATTTTTCAACTCTTACCGGCATCCTTTTTGTCATTTCTTATTTTTGGTTCTCTTGGAACAAAGGCTGGCATGATTGGCATACAATTTATCTGCCAACTTTAATTTTTGTTTCTTTGGTACTAATTCTATTAAGCTTTAAGAATATCTTGGCATCAGTTGTTCTATCTCTAGTAATTATTTCTCAATTACTTGTCTTTGTACCAAGATATAGCCAATATTTACAAAGTTCAAACGACCCCTCAATACTTGCAAATCAAACAAAAATATTAGACTGGATTTACAAAAACAGTGAAGAGAATGGTTTCGATGTTTATACTTTCATGGCCGATTCAGACTTTGATTATCCTTATCAGTATCTTTTCTGGTGGTACGGAAAAGGAAAATACGGAATTGTCCCCTGCCACTATGAAATATTCCCGCTTTCTCATAAATACATCTATGTTCCTGGAGGAGAATTCAACTATAATAAACCAACCAAAGGGTGCGATAAGTTAAGGTTTTATATAATTGAGCCGACAGGTGACAAGAGTAGATATTCTAAATGGACTAGTAGGCTCGAGAATACAAAGTTAATTGAAAAAACGGATATCGGACAAATAAACGTGCAAAAAAGAGAGTTAATTAAATAATGGAACTAGCGACATTTGCAGGAGGTTGTTTTTGGTGCACTGAGGCCATTTTTGAAAGGCTTAGGGGAGTCCTTAAAGTAGAATCTGGATATACGAGTGGAGATAAAGAAGACCCAAGCTACGAAGAAGTAAGTTCCGGTACAACGGGGCATGCCGAAGCTAACCAAATCACATTTGACCCTAAAATAATCTCGTATAAAAATCTTCTTGAAATATTCTTTAAACTTCACGACCCAACCACAATTAACCGCCAAGGATCGGATATAGGCGAACAATACAGGTCTGCCATTTTTTACCATAGCGATGAGCAAAAAAAGACCGCCGAATTTTTGAAATCAAAAATTCCAGGAGTTGTTACTGAGATACTTCCTTCTGGTAAGTTTTATATTGCCGAAGCTTATCATCAAGATTACTATAACCAAAACAATTCTGCCCCATATTGCAAACTAGTAATCGACCCTAAAATTCAGAAACTTTACAAAGAGTTCAAAGAATTTACGAAGTAGCTAGTCTATAAAAGTTAGGGCAACACCTTTTTTATTAGCTCTTCCAGTTCTACCTATTCTATGGACATAGTCTTCGTAACTTTCCGGTTGATCAAAGTTGATAACGTGGGTTACATCGTCGATATCAATTCCCCTTGAGGCTACATCTGTCGCCAAAAGAACCTGAACCCTATTTGCCTTAAACTCCTCGAGTGCTCTTTGCCTTTGGTTCTGGTTTTTGTTTCCATGAATTGAGGCAACCCTAAAGCCCCTGTCTGACAATGCATATGAGAGCTTTTCAATCCCCCACTTGGTTCTACCAAAAACAAGTACTTTATCAAATCCGTCCTGAGTTAAAAGGTCGTGCAAAACATCAATCTTCTGTTGGCCATTGAGCCTTATGACATCCTGATCGACATTGCTCGAGGCCTGGCCCGCCTTTATAGATATAGTAATCGGGTTATCAAGAAACCCCCTCATTACGATTCTAACTTTGTCTGAGATCGTAGCTGAGAAAAAGAGGGATTGTCTCGGACTTGAAAGTCTCGAGATTATGTAGCTAATCTCGTGGACAAATCCCATATCAAGCATAGTATCAACCTCATCCAAAACAATTGTTTTGAAAATGGAGAAATTTAACCTTCTTTGGGCTTCTAAATCTTGAAGTCTACCCGGCGTGCCAATTACAAACTGAGACCCTCTTTGCAAACTATAAATCTGTGGGCCGATGCTTACTCCACCAATACAAATAGTTGAGTAAATTCCCATTTTATTGGCTAGAAGTCTAAGCTCTTTGTCGATTTGAACGGCTAGCTCGCGGGTTGGTGCCACAATTAAAACTTTCTGAGAACTGTCATTGGCAACTTTGTTGATCAACGGGATTAAAAATGCGGCAGTTTTGCCTGTTCCGGTTGCAGCAATTCCAACTACATCTCGACCTTCTAAAAGGGATGGTATTGTCTGATCTTGAATTGGAGTGGGAATAGTATACCCATGAGACACGATATTCTCTTTGAGTCTTGGGTCAAGCGCAAAATCATTAAAAGAATGTTTTGGCTCATAGACCTCCTCCACTAACTCAGCTGCCCTCTGCACAAAAAAGTGCGGGTCTATCGTTTTAATTCTACGGAAAGAGCGGGAACGGAAATTGTTGTTTTCATCACCACGTGGTCCCCTAAACGAATTATTTCTGTACATAATGTTTGCTGCTTAAATAAGAAGAATTACTAAGTAAGGAGAAAAGATACTATAAAAAAAATAATGGGGTACCTTTATCTATCAAACTCAAAAGTTCTCTAAAACTTAAGCAGTGAAAGTATTATATCACAAATCAAACAAAACCACCATGTTCTTTGATTTTATCCCAAGTTTCCTTCAAACGAAGATGCGTCTTGTCCTTGGCATTGGCTGCGTTTGCGCTAGTTAATCGTTTTCTGTAGAGCTTCCATTCTTTGGAAGTAATCTTCTCTACAGACTGAACGACGCCCCTACCCCCAGTTCCTTCTTTCCACACAATTACCTTGACTACCAACTTGTGCCAGTCTTCACGCTCTTGAATCTTTTTTTGTTCGCTTAGTGTTTTTAAAATATTTTCCTGTCTAACTCGGGAGAAGTGGTCTATTATAGCAGGCCTGGGGGGTAAAAGTAAACCTAAATTTGACTCAGGAATCTTTAATCAGGCTCCAGGTGGCGTATTCCTCTGAAGTCAAACTAATTCCTCCACTAGACTTTCTACTATAAGATCTTGCGTAATGAGGAACCAAAATATTTTCCTCATATGATTTAATTATTGTGGGGTGGATATAATAGGTTCGGCAAACTTTCTTTGTATTTCCAAGGTGTGTTGAGACAATAGCAACGACGTCAGTAATATTTTTTTTAAGATCAGTCTCGGTCGTAGCATTTCCTTTTTTGTATAAAGAGTCGCCAGCCAAAACACTCCCGCCCCAAGTACGAAAATCTTTCGCCGAAAAATCCATTCCAGTATGAGTTTTTAAATATTCATTTACATCCGATGAATCCACTACTCTCTTATTCTTGTCTTCATCAAAATAGGTAAAAAGCTCGTAACCCGGAATATCCATACATTCGCGGATAGTCTGGGCTATTTTAGGGTGGGAAACACCCAACTCATGGAAAACGCCACTTTTACCTTCAAAGCTAAATGTTACTTTATTCCCTTTTATATCAACGTGTTTTTCTCTCATTGTTGTAAGGCCATACGATTGATTATCCTTGGCATACGTTTTATTCCCCACCCTTATAAAAGTGTGCTCCAAAAGCCAAACAATGGTTGCAACAATACGGTCACGAGTCAGGGTGCGATCTCGCATGTTGGCCTTTACAGCCTCACGGAGTGTCGGCAGCCTCTCCCCAAAGTCTACCATCTGATCAAACTTACGCTCCTGATTTTTTTTGACCCACAAGGGGTGATAAATATACTGCTTCCGTCCTTTGGCGTCCATACCGACCGCCTGAATGTAGTTTTTGGGGTCGGCGCTAACCAAAACATCATGCCACCCGGGAGGAATTACAAGTTTTGAAATCCGAGAAGATCTAGCTCCAGAAACGGGTTTTCCATTCTTGTTGATATATAAAAAGCCACTGCCTTTTTTATTCCTGCGAATACTAAGCTTTGAATTCTTGTGATAGTGAATCTGCGCCACCATTACAGTGTAGAGTAAACTTGGTTAAGGTATCAATCGACAGCAGCAAAAAAACTCAAACGTGATATAATGAACCTATGGGAAATTATGACAGGAACGATAGAGGCGGAAATCGTGGTGGATATGCACCAAGAGGGCGATCTTCTTTTGGTGGGAGTCGAGGTTTCGACAGAGGCGGAGGAAGAAGTTTTGATCGTGGCGGAGATAGACAAATGTTTGATGCAATCTGTAGTAACTGTGGAAAAGCTTGTCAGGTTCCATTTAGACCAACTGGAGAGAAACCTGTTTATTGTAGTGATTGTTTCGAAAAAATGGGTGGAGGAAATGATTCTCCAAGATCAGGAGGGTTTGATAGACCAGCAAGGCCCGACTTCTCAAGTAGAGCACCAGCTCCAAGTGTAGACCAAAATAAAGCTCAATTTGAAGCTATCAATGCCAAGCTTGATAGATTAATAAAATTATTGGAACCTAAAGCCCCTGAGGCTGTTGTTTCTGGGCCTATTATAGAAGAAGTAAAAGCTCCAAAAGTGGCTAAAAAGCCTGCTTCAAAAAAGAAAGAATAACTATTGTTTATTAAGTATTGCTTGCACTGAAGGGCTTACTGGTTTATCTGTGCGATGAGTACAGCCTAGCCAGCAACACGGCCTGCGCACCCCCTCTTTAAGCTCACTGACTGTCCTTTTAACATGTTCCTCTTGTCTCTTCTTTTTTAACAAAAATAATTCAAACTGAAGAAGTTCCAAATCCAAATTCAAAACCTGAATAAATCCGTATCCTTTGGATTACTTTCAATTTTCTTTCCTTCAATAAAAGCTGGAGTGGTTGTAAATTTTGAGCTAGATAATAACTATGGCCCGGATGAGGATCTGTATTTAACCAGTAACCTGTCGCTTTCGTTTATCTGCCGATCCAATGCGTCTTTGTCTTCATTGTCGTTCAGGTAAAACTTCAACTCACCAGTTGCGTCAGTGCAAAAAGTTTGTTTAGTCCCAGTGACCAGACAATCTTTGGTAAGACTCATCGGCAATGTTTCAAAAAAATTGGTCCAAGTGACACCTGGCTTTCTTACCTGCACAATATTAGGGGCACTCGCTTCGATAAAAACATCAGGTGAAAGATTATGATATTTCCCGTCCGTAAAGATTCTTTTTGTTCCATTGGTATAAATCTCAAAATTGGCTCCGAAACTTACCGGCGCTGCAGTGGCTAGAGGAAGCTGAATAGCAACTTTGTTTACTAAGCCCGATTCTTGCTTGGCAAGCATAAAGTATCCGCCTACAACAACAGCTATTAAAAGTATAAAAATGACTAAATACTTACCCACTATTTAAGTGTAACAGATGCGTCGATCCCGCCTACAACAATGATTAATTTCTACGATGGGGACACCCAGCCCAGCAACAAGGCCGGCGCATCCCCTCCTTGAGTTCGCTAACTGTCCTTTTTATATGCTCATTTCTCGTCTCGGCTTTCTTTACTGTGACTACCCAACATATCCACTCGTTGCGTGCAAGCGGTGTAATATCCTCCCAAGCTGCGAGCGCTTTTGGATCAGAAGTTAAAGCTCCCCGTAGATCCACTGGAATCTTGTGGACTGTACCGCTTATCATTTAAATTAGGCCGGAAAAGAGAAGACCTAAAACGATAGCAGTAATAGCC